>Ga0209867_1000221_pt1 | contig 12936 bp, 8 predicted proteins | sample GWRWmT4_4Nov14_FD_187197 | JGI IMG/M metagenome (GOLD analysis project Ga0209867, IMG submission 187197) | Sand microcosm microbial communities from a hyporheic zone in Columbia River, Washington, USA - GW-RW T4_4-Nov-14 (SPAdes) (version 2) | ecosystem: Engineered > Artificial ecosystem > Sand...
CGGCTGTGGTCATGGGCACGAATCGTCATATTAAAGTCTATCAGGCTGTTGAAAAACCACTGCGCTTGCAAATACTGCGTTAAACAAGGGTTCAAAATTCTCATTTACTCTGAACTGCGGTTTTTCTCCTGTTTCTTCCTTGTCTTTGTTTCGCTCGTAACGTTTTTCAATAGTCTGCTAAGCCATGTGGCTTTCTCAGTGCTTGTAGGCAAGCAAGTGTTTACGAAAGCCGTGTTTAATTGCGCTATAGGTACTACGATCTTTGGACGCAAGAAACAGCGCTTTTTCCATTGTCTGGATTTGCAAGGATTCAACTGGATAAATCCCATCTACAATACCTCTGGCAAAACATTCTTCGCCCCCGAGCCGTATACCCGTTAAAGCCATTTCATACAGTGCATGAGGATTGGGTAAAAGTTTTATAATGTCCGTCATCACCGGCGTAAAGGGCAGCTTGACATCAATTTCAGAAAAACAAAAACGACCTTTATCCGCACGCATATAACGAAAATCCAAAGCACAAGCCATAATGGCACCACCGGCATAGGTGTTGCCTGTGAGACATCCGATTGTTGGCAAATTAAGCAGGCTTAAACGAAGATAGAGTTTTTCCATTGCACGTACGAGTGCATCGCGCTCGGATTGAGTCTGCGCGATAAACCAGTTCAGATTAATACCATTACACCATGTTTTTTCATCACTGCTTGTGATCAGCAGGCTGGCGTTTTCCTTGCTGCCCTCTATCTCATCAAGGCAGGCATGGTAGTCATTCAGCACCTGCGTGGTGAAGGTATTGTCAGTGCCTGGGTCGTTAAGTGTTAATACGTATACTGGACCGTTTTTGCTCAGTGCTACTTTTGCCATAACTTAATTTCCTTGTTGCATTCGTTATATTTTTATATGTCGGCATTTGCATTGAGAAATGCCGTATGCCTTGTGTGCTATTCTAGCCACATTTGCACCTGTGCAGGCTAACAAGCGCTCTGTGATTAAAAAATAAGTAATCGTTTTATAAACCCGCTTCATCTAATAAATTGACCTACATTATGCGTTTTTTAGCTCATGTTAAGCACTGAAATAAAAAAAGACATTCAGACAGCGTATAGCCGTTTTCTTAAGAGTAAAGGCTATGCCCCGCGCCGTGATCAACGCACCATGATCGCTGAAATTGCCAAGGTGCTCGCGAATGCCGACACCTTGCCCGACAGAGGGTCGTCCACACGCGCCCCCGTGGCTGTTATAGAGGCTGCCACAGGTATTGGCAAGACGATCGCGTACTTGATTGCAGCACTACCTGTCGCGCAGGCGAGGGATAAAAAAATAGTGCTATCAACGGCGACCATTGCCCTGCAGGAGCAGATTCTGCTTAAGGATCTGCCTGATCTTCGCAAACACAGTGGTTTGGTTTTTGAATTTGCATTGGCCAAAGGACGAGGGCGTTATGTATGCACGTCAAAGCTGGTTAATTTACTGGAAAATGAAACGCATCCCCAGCAAAGCCTGGTTTTTGGGGGAGGACCTTCTGTCACACGTGATCATGCAGCGATGCAGCGGTATCGAGCGCTGAAAGAGGCGTATTTTGCAGACGAATGGACCGGTGATCGTGACAGTTGGCCTGAGGCAATTTCAGATCATGAATGGTATCCATTAACAGCAACGCACTTTGAATGTGCGGGACGGCGATGTCAATTTGTCGACCATTGTCCCTTTTTTAGCGCACGCAAAGCGATACAGGATGCGGACTGCATTATTGCAAATCATGATCTGGTGTTGTCCGATCTGGCCTTGGGGGGTGGGGTTGTACTGCCGCCGCCCGAAGAGACCATCTATATTTTTGACGAAGGTCATCATCTGGCAGAAAAAGCACTGGATCATTTTTCCTACAAATTACGATTGCGGCAGTCGGAGCAATGGCTGCAACAATTTATTCTTGAAGTGCCGCACTGCGTCCAACAATTGAAATTAGCGGCAGACGCGCAGTCATTACTGGAAAAAATCGTAGAATCAGCGCAGTCGATCCGTGAATTGTTTGTCTATGCCAACCCGCTGTGCCAGCAAATTCTGGAACAAAAAGAGCAGTTCCGATTTGCACACGGTGAGATAGCACCGGCTCTGAAGCATCTGGCACATGAATTTATTCCGCCCTTGCAGCGTTTGATTCAAGCGCTTGAAACGTTGATAGCCTTGCTTAAAAAACACAGTGAAGAAAAAGAAAGCGCAGGTTTATTGGCAAAATATGAGCATTGGCAGTTTGTGTTGGGCTTTAGCCTTCGTCGTTCTCAGCTCTTCTTGCAGCTATGGACGGGTTACATGCAGGATGATGCGGCGACGCGGGTGCCTCACGCTCGCTGGCTGGATCAACTATTGGTAGCAGGCTCGCATGATATTGAGCTTCATTACAGCCCCGTGCTTGCGGCCGACGTGCTGGTGGCTTTTTTGTGGCGCAAATGTTTTGCAGCGGTAATGACCTCTGCCACCCTGTCGTTAGCGGGGGACTTTGGTCGTTTTAAAATGCAAACAGGTTTGGGTGCTGAAAGTCACTATGCCTGTTTCGAAAGCCCCTTCGACTACTTGCATGCCGCCCAGTTGGTGATTCCTCTGCAAGCCGCAGACCCCACGGATGAAAGCAAACACCTCAGAGGCATTGTTGATTATATTCATCAGTGCGTTAAATTAGATGAAGGTGTATTGGTGCTTTTTAATTCGCAACGCCAGATGGATGAGGTCTATGCGCATTTGTCATCGGTGTTCCAGGACATTACCTTGGTGCAGGGCATGCAGTCGAAACAAAGCATTATCAAAGAGCACAAAAACAAAATTGAATGCGGCGAAGGGAGCATCATCTTCGGATTGGCAAGTTTTTCCGAAGGTGTCGATCTGCCAGGAAAATACCTGGAACATGTGATTATTGCGCGCATTCCATTTGCCGTACCGTCTGATCCTGTCTCAGCTACATTGTATGAATGGCTCGAAAAACAAGGAAAAAATCCCTTTGATCAGGTGTCCATACCTGATGCGATTATGCGTCTGGTACAGGCATGCGGACGTTTGTTACGAAATGAGGATGACAGGGGAAAAGTTGTAATGCTTGATAGACGCATTATTACGAAACCCTATGGCAAAAAAATACTCAGGGCGCTGCCACCCTTTCAACTGGTAGTACAGCCCCCTGAGTGATAGAACGTAGAGTTGATTTTAATCGGTCAGGTCTCGCCAGTCGTTGGTTTTCTTGGCTTCGCTGGATTTTTTATCCTCTGTTGAGGGTGTTTTTGTTGTTGCTGTGCCGGTATTTTCAAGGATAACTGACCAGTCTTTTGTTTTTTGTTGCTCTTTTAACCTGTTGCGCGCTTCTTCTTCTTTTTGTTTTTGAGCTTGTTCTGCGCGTAGACGCTCCTCCGCTTCTTTTTGTTTTAAGGCATTGAGCTTATTAAGTTCCTCTTGTTTGGCTTTTTCTCTGGCCTCTGTTTCTTTTAGTTCGCGTGCGGATTTTTCTTGTGCTTCACGTGCAAGACGTGCCTTTTCTGCAAGCGCTTTTTCTTGCTCACTTTTTTCTTTTATTGCTTGAAGACGAGATTCTTCTGCCTTTTTTAAGGCAGCACTGGCAGTGGAAATTGTAGCAGACAGACCGTTTTGGCATTTTTTAGTGGAAGAGATGGCGTTTGTTACTTGTTGATAGCTACGAAGTGACGACAGGTTTGAATTGGCGCTGGTTTCGCGTTTTTTAATAATGGGGGCTATTTCATTTTCGGATTGACGCAAAAGCTCCGTTGTTTTAGCAATATTGGGCTGTGAAGGCTGTTTAACATTGATGAGTTTTTCTGCCGAGTTACACGTTTCCAGTGCTTTTGCGGCCTGTTTGTAGTCATTTTGAATTGTTGCTTCAATTTTTATTAAATTATCGGCAGCAACATCAATCTTTTTCTTGAGATTTTCACAACGTCCAATCTTGATTGAAACGGAACTGACTTTAGTGATTGAGGGGGTAACTTCAATGGCTTTTTTATAGAGATCCTCATAGCGTTTATAGGCATTGGTAGCCTCAGCCATGTTTGATTTCGCAAGCAAATTTTTGCTTTCCTCGCAGGCGGTCAAGGCGCTTTCCATAATGGGGAAGGCTTTTGTTCGCAAAATGTCTTGACGGGCATTTTCACAAAATTCAATATCCCTTGAAATATTCTGTTCAGTTGTTGTCAGAATACTTGGGTCAATCTTGGCGGCTTTGTCTTTTAACTGGAGATATTTATCAAACAGCTCCATGGCCTGGTTGATGTCTTGCGCTCTGATACGCTGCGCCTGCGTGCACTCGTTATAACCTTGTTTAAAGGTATCAACTGCGAGTTTGAAATTCGCATTTTCGGCGTACACGCCAAGGGTGAAAAAAGATAACAAGGGGGCTGCGAGCCACGCCATGAGAGCAATTGAATTCTTGTTCGCCATTTGATGATTCCTTGAGCCTTGATCGTGCCTGTTATAAAAATACAGAGCCATAAGAATAACTCCTTATGAAAGCTTAGCAGGTTGTTGAAAAACTACTACGCTAGCAAATACTGCGTTAAAAATGGGCTCAAAATCCTCATTTACGCTGTGTAAACTGCGGTTTATCTCCCGTTTTTGCCGTGTCTTTGCTTCGCTCCTAACGTTTTTCAGCAGCGGGCTAGGCGGGCCTGCGTATTTTGATGACACCTCAGTTAAAAATAGCACAGCTAAATCAAGTGTGACTAAACTTAAGCGTCTAAACAAAGTAACTGAAATAAAGATGCTCACACGTTAAACTGATTCAGGTATTTTCCTGATGCCATCGCGATGTATTCTTTAACGTAACAATTGATCAAGCCGAATAAAATTATGACTCACTATTCCCATGCTCGTTGGACCTTTTTTCTCATTTATATAGCGCTATTATTCTCTATTTCTGCACATGGAGTTACGGTGGTTGAACGGGATTTTGATGAAATGTTTGACCGTAGCGACGAGGTGTTTTACGGGCTGGTCACTGATATGCATGCCCAGTACGAAAATAATGAATTCGGGCAGTCTATTTTTACTTACATACAGTTTTCAGACGTTAAACGGGTCAAAGATGTCGATGCACAAAATGCACACAGCTATCTTTTGCGTGTAGCAGGTGGCAGGGTTGCAAACACGGTGCAGATGTTTCCTGGTATGCCGCAATTTGAACTTGGAAAACGTTATGTCATTTTTGTTCGTGACAATAATGAAGTCGCTTTCCCTCTCGTTGGTATACAGCAGGGATTTATTGCGGTAGTAGACGACTCAAAAAATGGCCGTATATTAGCGTTCAGTAAAACAACAGAAAAAATTAAAACACGATTCTCACACATAAAACGTGAGCTTAATCTGGTCGACAATGATAAAAACATTGATCCAGAGGATTTTATTCTGGTACTGCGTGAATACTGGAATCTACGTAAGTTTAAGCTGAAAGTGGTAGAAGGGCGGTAAATGTTCTTAAAAATCAATAGGCTTATTTTTTTAATACATTATCCGAGTAAAACATTCAAGCTCATTTAAAGCAGTTAGGCGTCTTATGAAATTATTTTTAAACCTGACGGTGATTGTATTCGCGCTTGTTCATTCAGGGAGTGCAATGGCGTATTCCTATTTTTTTTTACTTACTCAGCAAAATGGAACACCAACGTTAGCTGAAACCAGCTCAACACGTGCCTCAAGTGAGGCACCTGTTGTATGGACTAGCAATACGCTTAATATAACCCTGGATTTTGATACCAATGACGCACCATTTATTGAAGGCGTTAGTTGGAACGAAGTGGCCTATCGGGCCACGGTTCAATGGAATAATGTCACTGATAGTCTTTTATGGACGGCATCATATTCCAATAACCTATTAGAGGCATGCAGCGATCAATATCAGAGCAACAATAGCACTGCTTCGTGGGGGCATACGTATTGTGGCAGTCCGTGGGGTGATGACGTGTTGGCGCTCACGCAAATTACCTATCAAATCAGCCAAACAAACGACGAAGTGAGTGCTGCAATTGTGGGTGCCAGTATTGTTGTCAACAATACAAAAAACTGGAGGGTGTACCGTGGGCCGGTGCAATATCTGCCAGATGGCACACCGATAAATGATTTTCAACGTGTTATTTTGCATGAATTAGGTCATGTTGCAGGTTTGACGCATCCTGATGAGAATGGTCAACAGGTGCATGCGCTCATGAACTCAAGAGAAAGTAGTCTTGATTCTCTCAGTGCCGATGATATCAGTGGCATTAATGCATTGTACCCAATGTTAATTCAAGACGCTGTCGTTCAACGACCAGCCAAAGGCGGTGGCGCTATCGACGGGATGGCATTGATAGCATTGTTATTATGCTACTGCTTTCGTTTAAGCCGCGTTACGTGATTTCAATAAGTGTGTATATATACTCGTCTTTCAAATCCCACTTCTTGCTGTAATTGATTGAATGAGTGGCGTGTCTGTTACTGTCTGTTGTCATCTATGATAGATGTACGGATTAATTAAATACCCTCCCTTCGTTTCAAGTTCATTCACTTCTCTCGAATTAAATCTGACTGGCGCAATTGCAATGTCAATTACTGCGCTATGCTGAATTAAATGTGATTTACCAATAATAGAGTAAGGGTTTAAACAAGGATGTGCGCTATGGATTCGAGAGTCCAAATGGCTAGCCAGGAAATCGTTTTGGAGCAGCATCAAACGCTGGTTTCAAAAACCGATCTTACCGGAAAAATAATTTTTGTTAACAAGGATTTTGTTGAGGTCAGTGGTTTTTCAGAAAAAGAACTTATCGGTAGTCAGCATAATATAGTTCGTCATCCAGACATGCCGTCGGCGGCATTCAAGGATCTATGGGCCACGGTCGGACAAGGAAAACCCTGGGTGGGTCTGGTTAAAAACAAAAGCAAACACGGTGATTTTTATTGGGTCGACGCGCGAGTTATTCCGGTATGGAATGATGGCCGTATTGTGGCGTACATGTCTGTTCGAAAAAAACCATCGCGTGAACAAATTTCAGCCGCAGAATCTCTGTATCGAGATATGCGTGATGGTAAGCAGGTGCATATTTCAATTAAAAGGAGGCTACAGATGGCCGTGGACAAAATGACCTTAACTACAAAGTTATCAAGTTTAATGGGTGTTATATCCTTAATATTCATTGTTGCTGTGGGCTTCAATTACAAACTGATGATGAATGAGTATCAACAATGGGAGAAATGGAGCAGTGCTATTGAGCTGCGAGAATCATTGTTAGAAAAAATTAAAGATGAAATCAGCCATGGTGTGCTTGTTACTTCGTTTAACACTTATCTTGAAACTGGCTCTAAATCTTCGCTTAGTGAAACCAAAAAGTCTCTCGACGGATTGAAAGAAAGTTTATCTCAGTACGAAGAAATAGAAGCTCTTCAAAAAAATGAAAAGAAAGCATTGGCAGGTTTTGTGACTTCACTCAATTCGTTTGAGAAAAATATTGGACAAACGAGGTCAGAATTTTTGGCTAATAAACAAGCCAATATGACGTTAAGTATCGATAACACTCTCTGGAATAAACAATTACTAGAAAGATGTATAAAATTGCGTTCTGAACTGCAGGGCGTTAAACATTCAATGGCAAAAAATTCCATACTCGAAATGAATGATATTTACGAACATTCCATCGAGGTTATGGTGTTTTGTTTTGTGTTATTTTCGATGGGAGTTTATGTTTTCATCAATCGTTTTGTATTAAATGATGTTGCTGCCATGTTGCAGGTTTTCAAGAATATTATGGCGGGAAAATTTGATAATACATTGAATCTTAAAAAAGATGATGAAATAGGTAAACTGATGCAAATGGTGCATTCAGTTCAGACCAAACTTAATTTCGAAATAGAAAATGCGCGTTCTATTGCCAGCGCGGCGCTTGTTATTAAAAGCGGGCTTGATGTCTGTGAAACAAACGTCATGATTGCAGATAATAATATGACAATTACTTATATGAATAATGCAGTTCAGAACATGTTTAAAGACGCTGAATCGGATTTGAAACAGGAAATACCCAACTTCAGATCAAATGATCTGTTAGGTAAAAATGTAGATGTCTTCCATAAAAATCCATCACATCAACGTAATCTTGTCAGCAAAATCGACCAGGCATTTAAATCACGGATTAAAGTTGGTAAGCGTACCTTTGATCTTATTGCAACGCCCGTAAAAGATGAAAAGGGCCAGCGTTTGGGTACGGTTGTTGAGTGGGCTGATAGAACGGAAGAATTAAAACGTACGGAGGCCGAAAAACTGATATCCGATACCAATGCGCGCCTTAAGCAAACTCTGGATGCCGTGTCTGCGAATGTCATGGTGGCTGATGGTGATTTGAATATTATTTATATGAACAAAGCAGTTGAAAAATTAATGCGATCGGTTGAATCCGATCTGAGAAAAGACTTGAGTGCATTTGATGCGAATCATTTGATCGGCAAAAATATTGATATTTTCCATAAAAATCCTTCGCATCAGCGTCGCCTGCTTCAAACCTTATCAACAACCCATAAGGCTCAGTTTGTGGTGGGTGGACGTTCAATGTCATTTTTAGCGAATCCGGTCTTTAACGAAAAAGGTGAGCGTTTAGGTACATCTGTGGAATGGCTCGATCGTACGGCTGAAGTTTTGATTGAGGAAGAAGTCGCTAATCTGGTTAAATCGGCCAGTTCGGGTGATTTAAGTAAGCGTATTAGTAACACTAACAAAGAGGGCTTCTTTAAGATTCTTGCTGACGGGTTGAATTCTCTGGTAGAAACGTCCGAGCGTATTATCTCTGATACCGGACGTGTTCTATCGGCATTTTCGGGCGGTGATTTGACGAAAACAATCGAGGGTGATTATCAGGGTAAGTTTGGTGAGTTAAAACAAAACGCCAATAAAACGGCCGAGAATTTAACAAAAATAATTACGCAGGTTAGGTCGGCTGCCAATGCTGTAGCCTCTGGAGCAGATGAAATTGCACGCGGTAATGCTGATTTAAGTCAGCGCACCGAGGAACAAGCCAGTTCGCTGGAAGAAACCGCATCAAGCATGGAAGAAATGACCAGTGTTGTTAGACAAAGCGCTGAAAATGCAAGTAATGCACGTCAATTGTCTGATGATGCATTATTAAAAGCACGCCAAGGCGGACAAGTTGTCAATCATGCAGTTGATTCCATGAGCGAGATTTTAAAATCAAGCCGTAAAATTGCTGAAATTATCGGTGTTATTGATGAAATTGCCTTCCAGACAAACTTGTTGGCGTTGAATGCAGCGGTGGAGGCGGCACGTGCGGGCGAGCAAGGTCGTGGATTTGCCGTAGTAGCCAGCGAAGTACGTAGTCTTTCTCAGCGCTCGGCCAATGCCGCCAAAGAAATTAAAGAATTGATTAAGACCAGTGTGTCTCAGGTAGAAAGTGGTGTTGACCTGGTAAACAAAACAGGAGAGACGCTTAAAGGAATCATTGAATCCGTCGAAAAGGTGACCCATACGACCAGTGATATTTCCAATGCGGCGGCTGAGCAGACCGATGGCATTGAGCAAATTAACAAGGCTGTGGGGCAAATGGATGAAATGACACAGCAAAATGCGGCCTTGGTTGAACAAGCGTCTGCGGCGAGTGAAAACATGGCTGAACAGGCCCGCAAGATGAAAGAACTTATGAGTTTTTTCACCATGATGGGCGGTGCGGACAGTTATTCAGAGGTATCGACGAATAAATCAAGTCATCAACAAGTGCTACATTCCAACCTTGCCAGCGGGCAGGGGGATGAGTGGCAGGAATTTTAATTGTAAATAGTGAGCCTTGCGCCATAAAAAAACCGACTTGAATGTCGGTTTTTTTATGGCTGAACTCAAGAAGGATTAACTTAAAGGCGTGTGTGGTGATTAAAACAACAAAGCGCAGGTGAGTGCTGATTTTCCCAATGCTTCACACATTGATTGGAGATCACAACCCGAGAGTGATGCACTAAGAACCATAAGTAAGCACAGTGTTTTAATTGATTTCATGACGAGCTCCTTGGACGTTTTTGTAAATTTTGTGTTGTTAGTGCGCTGTTAGCGCACCGAATTTTTTCTTGTCGATGAATAATAGGTTTTTTCTTGCGAATAGCCAAGATTTTTCTGTTTGATGTTATGTCACTGCAAAGGACTTAATGTCAGCCAATGTTTGTTCTATCTATGCAGTAATAGTGAACTCCTTTCGACTGACCATGTATAATTCCTGTTTTTATGTCTCTGACCGGTCTGCCGGTCTGGATCAATTCTGAGAACCTACCGGCATGAGCAGCGCTAATCTAGCGAAAGAAACTTCCAAACGTCGTACTTTTGCGATCATATCCCATCCCGATGCAGGTAAAACAACCATCACGGAAAAGCTGTTGCTCTATGGCAACGTGATTCAGCAGGCGGGTACGGTCAAGGGCCGCAAGTCTGATCGTCATGTGACCTCAGACTGGATGGAAATGGAGAAAGAACGGGGTATTTCCGTAACAACATCGGTGATGCAGTTTCCTTATAAGGGGTGTGTGGTGAATTTGCTCGATACCCCGGGCCATGAGGATTTTTCGGAGGATACCTATCGCACGTTAACAGCGGTAGATTCGGCGCTCATGGTCATTGATGGCGCCAAAGGTGTAGAGCCACGCACCATTAAGCTCATGGACGTGTGTCGTTTGCGTGATACACCCATACTTACTTTTATCAATAAAATGGATAGGGAAATTCGTAATACCATTGAAGTTCTCGATGAAATTGAGCGTATTCTCAAAATAAAATGCGCCCCTGTGACATGGCCTATCGGTATGGGTAAGCAATTCAGAGGCGTCTATAACCTGATGGAAGACGCTGTCTACCTCTATAGCCCTGGGCACGGCCATACGGTTGTTGAAGATAAAATCATTGCCGGATTGAACAACCCTGAATTAGACGTTGTGTTGGGTGATCAGGCACAAGAACTGCGTGATGAACTTGAGCTGGTCCAGGGCGCCAGTCATGTTTTTGATCAGGATGAATTTATTCAGGGGCGGCTGACACCTGTCTATTTTGGTACGGCGCTGGGTAATTTCGGGGTGAATCATCTGCTTGATGGCTTGGCACAATGGGCACCGCCACCGCAATCGCGTCCGGCTGAAGAACGTAATGTGAAATCGGATGAAGAAACCTTCACGGCCTTTGCCTTTAAGATTCAGGCCAACATGGATCCAAAACATCGGGATCGTATCGCCTTCTTGCGAATTTGTTCCGGGCATTACGAAAAGAACATGAAAATGTACCATGTGCGTCTTAATAAAGAAGTGAAAATCAGTGACGCTCTGACCTTTATTGCTGGTGAGCGCGCGCATCTTGAGGAGGCGTGGCCGGGTGATATTATTGGTTTGCACAATCATGGCACGATTCAAATAGGTGATACCTTTACCAGTGGTGAGATATTGCATTTTACGGGCATACCGCATTTTGCGCCTGAGCTATTCAAGTTGGTGAGACTTAAAGACCCACTGAAAATGAAACAATTGCAGAAAGGCCTCAAACAATTATCCGAAGAGGGTGCCACACAGGTTTTTATGCCCAAGCGTAACAATGATCTTATCGTGGGTGCGGTCGGTGTGTTGCAGTTTGATGTGGTCGCTTATCGGCTGAAGGATGAATATAAGGTCGAATGTCACTATGAGTCCGTGAGTGTTACCACCGCGCGCTGGATTTATTGTGATGACGAACTCAAGTTAGAGGAATTCAAAAAGAAAGCGGCCGATCAGCTGTCCCTCGATGGCGGCGGGCATCTTACCTATCTGGCGCCTAGCCGGGTGAATTTGGCGGTGATGGAAGAGCGCTGGCCCGATATTGAGTTCAGGGCAACGCGCGAACACTAAACCGGATCATGAAATGGGGGATGAATTCGTGTACAATTCAGACCCCTTTCAGCCTAAGGCGTTTCGGGTAAAGTTGCAGTTAAAGCTACAGCTTTCCGTGCTATTTCAGACTACTTTTTAGAGGCAAAAAACTATGACAGTACGTGTTCAAAAAGGCGGATTACAGATTGCAAAAGTGCTTTACGACCTGGTGGCATCAGACATTGCGCCGGGAACAGGCATAGAGCCCGACGCTTTCTGGGCTTCATTTGAACGCGTGGTTAATGTCTTTTCGCCCAGAAACAAAGCATTGCTGGCAAAACGAGAGCGTCTGCAAACGCAAATGGATGACTGGTATAGGGCGCATGCCGGCAAAGCCATTGATAGGGTCGAATACAAAACCTTTTTGGCGGAGATTGGTTACCTGGTGCCTGAGGGGGCTGATTTTAAGGTGAGCACCTCGAACGTTGATCCTGAAATTGCCACTATTGCTGGTCCGCAATTAGTGGTGCCGGTGATGAATGCGCGTTATGCATTAAATGCATCCAATGCACGCTGGGGCAGTTTGTACGACGCACTCTATGGCAGCGATGTGATCAGTGCTGATGACGGCGCCGACAAAGGCAAGGGCTACAATCCCGTACGTGGTGCCAAAGTGATTGCTTACGCGCATGCGTTTCTCGATCAGGCAGTGCCGCTTGCAACGGGCACGTATGCAGAGATTACGCACTACACGGTTGAAGAAAACCAGTTGCTTCTATCGTTAAAAGACGGCAGTCACGCCACGCTGAAAAATCCCGAAAAATTTAAAGGTTACACCGGGACGGCACAGGTACCGACGGCGGTGTTGCTGCTTAATAATAATTTGCATATTGAAATCCAGATTAATCGTGACGGCGTGATTGGCAAGACAGATTTGGCCGGTGTGAACGATGTTATTCTCGAAAGCGCAATCACCACCATTCAGGACTGTGAAGATTCTGTGGCGGCTGTTGATGCCGAAGACAAGGTCGTGGTCTACCGCAACTGGCTGGGTTTGATCAAAGGCGATTTGTCCGAGCAGGTTAAAAAGGGTGACAAGAC
>Ga0209867_1000227_pt1 | contig 12586 bp, 2 predicted proteins | sample GWRWmT4_4Nov14_FD_187197 | JGI IMG/M metagenome (GOLD analysis project Ga0209867, IMG submission 187197) | Sand microcosm microbial communities from a hyporheic zone in Columbia River, Washington, USA - GW-RW T4_4-Nov-14 (SPAdes) (version 2) | ecosystem: Engineered > Artificial ecosystem > Sand...
GTAATAGATAGTGATGGATATTTTCATACTGGCGACATAGGCACGTTTATTGATTCGAAATTCTTAAAAATCACTGATCGTAAAAAAGAAATATTTAAGACCAGTGGAGGTAAATACGTAGCACCTCAGCCAATAGAAAATAAAATGAAGGAAAATAAATACATAGAGCAAATGATGGTCGTAGGTGCTGACCGGAAATTTGCCAGTGCGTTGATCGTGCCTTCTTTTTTAAACCTTAAACAATGGGCTACTGAAAATAATATTACCTATTCTGTCATGGAGGATCTGATCCGTAATCCCAAAGTACTGGAGCTCTATAAAAATATACTGGAAGAATACAATCCGTTGTTTAATCATGTAGAGCAAGTAAAAAAATTTGCTCTTTTACCCCAGGAGTGGAATATAAATAATGGCGAAATGACTCCCAAGCTAAGCCTGAAAAGGAAGGTAATCACTGAGAAATTTAAAGATGCGATAGATAAAATGTATGATTAATATTTCGCAAGGAGATGTAATATTTCCTTTTGCTTATATTTATTTATCTTACCTTTGATAGCTAAAATCGAAGTATGAAATCAACATTTTGGGCACTATTCACTGTATCTATCTTATTAATATCGTGTGCAAACGATAGAAAATCAGAATCGAATACCACCAGTAGTCCGACATTTGAGGTAGCTCCCTCTTCGCCTGTGGTGCCCGGTGAAACAAGTGTTCCTCCTGCAGGGGTTCCATCAGTTAACAATGTAACTACTGCCGGATTAAATCCTGCTCATGGTCAGCCTGGCCATAGATGTGATATCGCAGTAGGAGCACCACTAAATTCTGCACCCTCCGCATCAGCTACTCCTCCTTCTCCAAATGGAATTCCAGGATCACCATCTGTATTGGCCGGGCCAAGAGTTGGTGCCCCACCAAGTCCAATAGGTGCAGCTCCTTCCTTTAATACACAACCAGTAGCTACTGCTCCGGGTATGAATCCTCCTCATGGTCAGCCAGGTCATGACTGTGCTATTGCTGTAGGGGCTCCACTTAAAAAACAATAGTTATTTAACTCGTTCATTTCCTACGTTGATATAAATTCAATTTTAATTTAACTTAGTAAATGAAATATCTGATTATCCTTTTAGCACTTACGCTGTTTATAAATTGTACTTCCAAAAAAGATAATACCACTTTCCCTGTAAACAGTACTGCAATTCATTCGTCACCGGAAATTAAATTAAAAGCCGACAGTACAATTTTCGACTCTGATGATGAACTTGAATCCGGCATCATCAAAGAAGCAGAGGAAATTGGTTATTCGATAGTGTCGATTACTATAAAATTTCCTCAGCGTAACTGGGAAGAATCATTCAATTTAAATGTAGAGGAATTAAAAGGGGTAAGTCAGAAAGAAATTTTAAATGGAATCGGTAAGCCGGTAGCCATAGCATATAAAAAAGAAATGCATGCTGCCTTAATGGATTTACAATCCGAAGGTAAATCCATTTTTACAATTACTACATCGGCTAATGAAAGGCAACTCAAAAAAATTACCGGAATCTTATCTGGAGTAAAAAACAGTAATTCCAGTGACCTCCCCGGCACCATTACCATTACTTCAGGTGGTAACGAAAAAATCAGCTTTTCGTATTTTATCACACCAGAAATAGTCAGGTACAATGGTAAAAAGCTGACTGCATTATATGCCGATAGAGCAAATCTTAAAGTTTTAAAGTTTAAAATGCTCTGATGCGTTGCAGTCCGCGTATGGCAATCTTTTTCCGTATTATATTATAGTTTATCTTGTAAGCTGTCAAAAAGCAGCTGATAATACCAATACGATACCCGATAAGTCTGCCCTGTTAAAAATTAGAACTATCAAAAGATGTTGTTTGGGCTTCTACCAGGGGCCATGATCTGAAGATGGATATTTATTCCCCTGGTTCTATTATAATCAGGTGAAAAATGTCTTAGAGACTTCAAATCATGGCTTCCGGGCACTCACTAATGTAAAACCAAGAGGATTATTTGGACCGGCAATCACTATTAAAGATCGTCCGGAATTGTATAAGCAAGTATCCCACAATCTATACTGTCCCTATTTCTAGTGAAAAAAAATTACAACCAATTTAATTTACAGTAGGCACACATGATTATGTCATAGAGATAATTAGAGGCTATCTATTTAATCCAACAAAATCATTCGTTTATTTGCGGTAAAGAAATCGCTTTCAAACTGGTAAAATAGCAATCCCTTTCCGGACAGCTCAGATTTATCAAGCACGATTTCCTGATACCCTTTCAGCCATTCCCGCGTAATCGTTTTTATTGTTCTGCCTGTTAGATCTACTATTTTTAATGTCCCTCTTCCTCCCTGAGCCAGATTGATACCTATCACCGTCCGCTGATCGAATGGGTTTGGATAGTTTTGATACAATGTATTGGTTCCGGATATTTCCTTGCCATTCTTTGTAAAGCGTATGGACAGATTACCCGTCCCCATTTTTCCGAGGCCTTGCTCGGAACCTCGGCCTGAAGAGCCTCGACCTTCATAACTTTCGGCTTTGGTACGCTGGGAGCCGATGCGCATCAAATCAGAAAGTTTGCCATCTTTTTGTGCTATAAATGTCAACGTAAACAATATTTTATCAGATTCTACATCAATACCCGTCTTATCATTCCAGCTCATGGTAACCAATCCTTCATTTGCCCATCGGGTACCTATATTTTTATCAGACATGGATAATACCCCAGGCTCTACATTGTACATGGTACATGGTACATGGTCCATTGACATTGTGCCCTGGAATCCACTCACACCTGCAAAGTTTGGTGATCTAAACTCAACCCTTACTCTCTCCCCTGCTCTGAATATCAGGTCCTCTACTTCAAATATCAATCCGGTTTCTGTACTGCGTACTTCCGTACCCATCAGGCTATGTGGTATGGCTGATGCATTTACATCACCCACTTTAATTCCTACAAAGTCTTTCACCATTTGATCTTTCATCTCTGTAAGTACTTCTTGCGTAGGATAAGCCCATGGATTATTTATATCGGTGAATAAATACGATTTGGGTATAAACTTCCAACTCGTAGACTCCGGTAATTTGTCATATATACCTAATATCAGTTTGCGTAATTCTATCAAATCGATGGCACTGATGTCTTTATCACTATTCACATCGGCGGCTATCATCTTGTATGCACTCTTAAATCTTTCTGTTCCAAGGATATGCTTTTGAATAGCTACCAGGTCAAGCGTTGACACGCCATTCATTGGCTCATCATCTCTGATCGCATGCAACGTATACGTACCCACCATCGGCATCGCTTTAAATGAATACGAGCCATCTTGCTTAGACATATACATGACTGTTGGTGAAATGGATGATCTGACTTCCACTCTTGCATTTTCTACTCCTTCATTTTCTTCTGTGGTAAGCTTTCCAAGTACATTGGCTAATCCTGCTGTAGTGTCTTTACATGCACCACCCGGGAATTCTGCACTGCTATTATCCTGTACTTTAAGGCTCACTTTGCACACATCTTTATTATCTGCCAGGTCGTGTACATATATATCTACTACCAATAATGCTTCTACCCCATTAGGTATGTCTGCACAGGTAAGTACCCGATGTGGTTTGGTCACATCTGATCCAAAGCTGTATCGCAGTGCAGATTTTGCTGTGCAATTGTCATCACTATCCACATTAAAGTCTTTGGCCCAGATCTCTACCGTTCCACTGTTTGGCATGATCACCGTGGCCAATCCATCCATACAATAGGGTGTCGGTTTCTTGCAGTCTTTCACCGTGATGGTCATATTGCATACCGTTTCATTACCACACAGATCATTTGCGGTTAACTTCACTTTGTATATACCTTCGGTGAAAGTACCCGTGATGGCTTTGATATTGGATCTGCGATCAATAGTATTGTCCGGTTTGGTAATCTCTGCCCTGATCTTGATATCATTTGCATCCGTACAATTGTCGCTCGCACTTACGGGTAAATTGACCACCGCATCACAGCCTGTTGTAATGCACGTGGTATTATCAATGCAGGTAAATGTGGGGGCTATTTCATCGATCACTTTGATCACCTGTACATATTTCATATGTCCATCCCCATTGTCTTTGATATGGCGGTATACGCACGATCTGTCTTTGTTGTTTGCCCGTACTCGGTCATCTACTATCACATCCGGTTCAATATGATCTTGATTGGGATCATAGATACACCAGTCTATCAAGGTCCAGGTGCGTACTATCTTGTAACATGCGGAATCTTCAACCGTAAATACTTCGTCTTTGTATTGTACTCCTACTTGTTCACATTCATCATCCGATATACTTGGTCTGCCCGCTCCCAGTGCACTGGTATCCGTTCTGTTTAAAAAGTCACAGGTTACTACTTTGTCTGCCGGGAAGATTACTTCAAAATCAGATCTGTGTTTTACATAGATCTTTTGTGTTGCCGTAACCTCATTACCACATTTGTCTTTTATGCTCCAGGTACGGGATATCCAGCCTTCTCCACATCCATTGATGGTACCTGCATTGGTTACTTTCAGTGATTCTTTATCCAACAGGCAATTATCGGTAATACTGAATTCATTCTCATTCAGGGCAACTGTTTGTTTTGTCTTCTTGTCAAACATCAGTAGTTTGTCAAAATAACTTGCATAATCCTGATGGCCTGCCTGATCAAAGGAGTCTAAATACAACCAATTCTTACAATAGATTGGCGCCCATCCTTTCGCTTCACGACAAGCTTGTGGATCCCCGAGGCCTTGCTCGGGGCGGGCGTTTGGATCATCTTCATTCACATGTATACCTAAATTTTCAGACCCTCCATAATAGCCATGGATTACTCCTTTATTATCCTTCAATTCTCCCGGCCAGGTAGATGAAGTATAGTGATCCTCCTTCTTCCCGCAATATACATCCCTGGACCATTCCGGCGCTCCGTCACAATAGATAGTGATGTCTTTCAAGCCATACGCTACCGGTGCTTGTTTGTCATCTACTAATACATTGACCATACAGTCTGAGTATAGTTTAGTTTCCAGCGTTGGCTTAGAACCTGCATAATATTTGTAGCCGGAAAAGGTCTTTCTCGCAGCAAACCATTCTTCACTAGCTGTTTTACACAGCCATGGACTACTTGCTTTACAATCTTTACTGGGCGATGGGCTGGTACGGAAGAAATTCATATTATGCACTGTCCTGTAGGATTGATATACATTATAACAGAACCATGCATGTGGGCTACAAGACCATATATGGGCATCTAATCTTGGTATTCTATCCGATTCGTACACTCTTAATACTACCTGATTGTTTGTACCACAGCCTTCATCAAAATATACTGTATCGGCAAATACATAACAGTTTATCCATTCTTCTATGGTTGCATCGTACCATGATTTATTGGCCCAATATTCCGTATTACCACAACTATCCACTATTCTCTTCTCGTAATCTTTCCTGGCTTTTTCTATATCAGCCATTTTTGCTGCAGCAAAATGCAGTGGTTTGTCGCAATTATCATGTGAGCCGTTGTCCAGATCTTTTGCAGCTACTGCTGCCCAACAGCTGGCCGGGTCTACCGTCACTTGGGTAAACTCATCACATACAGGCGTCGGTGGCGTATGGTCTACCACCGGTATCAATATTCTTGCCTTACTTGTATTCTTACATGCATCTACAAGGAATACTTTTACCGTATCCACTCCTACGGGTAACCATATTCGCTTCGCCGGTAATACTCCCTGTATCACTCTTGGTATTCCTTCTTCATAGTAGGTAATGGAATAGTTTTGTATCACTTTGCTGCAATCAGCTACTTTTAGAGTATCGATATCTACAAACTGACCACATTCATGTGGATCTGAATACACTACAGGTAAGGTCTTATCTGCTGCTACCGGTGCTGTCTTATCGATTAATTCTATCCATTGATGGCATAATTTCTCCTCTCCAGTACACCAATTGGTGATTCTCCAGCTACGACGGATTTTATATCCCGCTCCGCATATCGGATATACTTCGTCTATGGGCGGTGATATAGTAAGCTTACATGCTGAATTATTATTTACCAGGTTCACCAGGCCATTTTTTGTCTTGATCTTTACATATCCACTTCGTTTCGGATCTTTGAAGTATACCGGGATACCGTCAATGATTACCGTATCTTTTGAACAATCCACTGCCGTATCCCGTGGACATACGATTGAATCCAACGCTAGCTTCTGTATATATATTCTTTTATCACAATTTACTGTATTACCCCAGGCATCCGATGCTATTAGATGTCGGATCACCAATCCCTGATAGTCTGGATTACTACAGCCGTAATCCGTAAACTCTTCGCTGACGACAGCTAGTTTTACAGGATTACCACAATTATCATTTATCAAATCTCCATCCTTGGGAAGCTTATTTAAATCAAAGCAGGTGATGGTAGTATCCCTACAACTGATGAGTGGGGGCATTTTATCTTCAACGCATAGTTTACCCCATGTCTTATTACCGGTAGTGGTTTCTGTCACACTGAATACAAAACAATAACCCAAATGGCTGCGATCCAATTTATCTTTACCCGGATAGGTAGAGGTACCAAAAGGATATTCCAGCTCTACATCATAATCTGTATTACAGCCCATGAAATTTACTAATAGATCGTGCGCAGTAAGCACTTTCATACACATTTCATCCAGGGAAACATTCACCTGGTTGTGTGCCGTAAGCCGTTTGTCAAAGCTATCTATAACTACTACTATTTTGATACAACTGTATAATGTATCCGGAATATCACAATTCTCTTTTACAATATCTATCTGCAAAGGATTCTCTCCACGGTCCTCGCAATCAAATGGGATTGGGCCTGTGGTCAGTACTCCATCTACAAACAAACTGCATGCTGGGTCAGTAAGCTCTGCTCCTAGTATACTGTCTAAAGGCAAGGGATCTACCGTGCCATTCGCATTTACATAGATCGTATCTGTATCACAGTTGAGGATGGACTCGTATGCACCCATGTCAACCGTCACAAAAGCAATGCGAGGTAAACCATCGAGGTCTGTGGCTTCAGTTGAAAATGCATTATCACCCATATTAATTGCTGGTGATCCCACACCCAATCTAAAGTTTGAAGTAGAATCGATAAACAGGGGATTAAAATCAATTTTATTATTTACTCCAGGACTTCCTGGAAATATTCCTTGTATCAATGAATTGATCACTGAAGGAACATTAGAACCTGTGATGGAATTTGGCCCATTTTTCCACATGATCGTATTAAGTATCCTTACTTTATCATTAGAATTATTTCCATATGCATCAGGTGTATTTAATGTAAACGTATTGTTTGATATGTCAATAACATCACCCGATTGCATAGCTGTTATTCCTGCTAATGCTCCACCATAATAATTATCTCCATCATCCGTAGGATTAGCTCCAGCTAAATTATGATGCCATAACACATTTTCAAACCTGATAAAGGCAGTATCTGGTTCTACTACTGGATCACATGGTCCCACATAAGCCGCTCCACCATTAGTCAATGAAGTATTGTCATAAAACTCAGAATGGCTGATTGTTAATTCTCTGGGGCCTTGGCCGTAGAATGCTCCACCTAATACTGCATAGTTATTTCTAAATACTGTATTTCGAATGATCAACTTCGCAGAATCGGATGAACCGCCATCCCACCAGGCGCCACCTTCTTCATTATTGGGTATGGCATTACCATGTTCTATGATAAAACCATCAAATACTATACAGCTATCATAGTCTATAGTTTTTACCACATTATAGGTATTGCCCGTACTATCACCATCATGATTGACATCACCACTGAGTATAGTAATATTACAATGAGGATCACGAGGACCATTTGCCTCACCGCCTGTAGGATAACCACCTAAAACAGTAATACCATCGGGCAAGAAGAAAAAGTCATCACGAGCTACCGGTACGATAGTCATGTCTCCTGTACATTCATCTATTAGGGTATCTGGCTTAGATGGGAAATAAGTACCTTCTGCTACTTTGATAGTATCGATATGAGGACAAAGTTTAGCTGCTACTAATGCATCTTGCAGACAATTAAACGCCGTCATCCAAGTATTACCATCTGTTGCTCCTGTATTGGCACTATCTACATATATCGTATTTGATGTAAATGAATTACATACAGGTCCCTGAAACTCATATGCTCCAATATCAATGGTATTTATTTTTCTTGGAAGACCATCGAGGTCCGTGGCCTCAGGGTTGACAGAGTCAAGTCCCATGTCTATGGCTGGAGAAAAACAAGTCACATGAAAATCACCATCGGTAGAAAGCCCGGCTAATGGTGCATATACGAATAGTGGATCTACTCCTGGTTTATTGGTTCCACCGGTGGTATCGGTACTCGGATCAAGACTACCTGATTGAATGATGCTGTATGTTACAGTAGTTTTGGCTCCAGATTTATCTGCAATGCTTGGATATTGGATCAATGCATCATTATTCCAAAAGATAGAATTAATCACAATCGGCCTGCAGTTGCCTACATTTCTCATTCCTCCCCCATCAATTTGAGCAATATTTCCGCTGATCACAACATTGGTCAGGATTGGGCTGCTGTTACCTATTTTGGCATTATTGGCTAAGCCACCTCCAGCTTCAGCAATATTTCCGCTGATCACGACATTAGTCAGCGTTGGACTGCTGTTTCTTCCGGACTCGCCTTGATTATACATTCCGCCGCCATATTTTCTAGCAACATTTCCACTAATCACCAAATTGGTCAAAGTTGGATTGGAGTATTTTCCCATATCAGATTCATTATACCATCCTCCACCTCTTTCATTAGGTGAAATATTACCATTGGCATTACCTCCAGTAATACAGAAGCCGTCTACCACGGTAGAAGAGTCCACATTTTTAGTATACACCACATGGTAGCTATTGCCCATGGTATCCCCATTCATGTCTATATCACCACAGAGTATGGTTTTATTGCATTCCCAGTCTCTTGGTCCTTTACCTCCGGATGGAAAACCTCCTAAGACAACAGCCGAGTTGGGGATATTGAAAGAAAGGTCACGATTAATTACAACTCCCCCAATTGTATCTGGATAATATGTACCCTGGGCTACACATATGGTGTCGACAGCACAGCTATTGAGGGCTTCCTGCAGTGTCTTGAATGCAGTTTCCCAGCTGGTGCCAATACCAGAAAACGCCACACTGGAATCAACAAATAATTTAGGTGCCAAGTCCATTTCGTTCCAGATCAAGACTTGAGTACAGGTGTCACCTTGTCCACAACAATCATAAACGGCGTAAAAACGTCGGATTAATAACGAACCCGGTCCTGCTTCGCCAGTCGCCCCGATATGAATAAAAGAAGAAGAATCAATACAGCAGTTATCAGAAACCAAGCCTCCGGTGGAAAGAAATTCTGCAAGACTGGCATACACTTCAGGTATGTCATCAATACAAATGACCCTGATTGTATCCGAACATGTTAACATGAGGCGTGAAGTATCCGATATAGTAACGATCTGGGTATCCCGTACCATATTGCTGCAAGTATCTATCGCTACCCAGATATGCAATAATTTTCGTTGGTTAAAACATAAAGAATCTATGATCGTATCCTTAACCAGGCTTACACGGAATAAACCACAATTGTCTGTGGCCGTCGGGCTTACTGTAGACGGTATACTATCCATACACGACACCGTTGTATCATTGGGGAAGAAGGTAAATACCGGTGCGGTCTGATCATGAATAGTAACGACCTGTGTATCCCGTACCATATTGCTACAGGTATCTATCGCTACCCAGATATGCAATAATTTTCTTCGGTTGAAACATAAAGAATCTATGATGGTATCCTTAACCAGGTTTACCCTGAATAGACTACAATTATCGGTCGCCGTCGGTATTACTGTAGATGGAATACTGTCCATACAGGACACGGTAGTATCATTGGGGAAGAATGTGAATACTGGCGGCAACTGATCATTAATGGAAATAATTTGTGTATCCACTGTTGTATTCCAGCAAGAGTCTGTAGCTGTCCAAATATATAAGATAGTCTTCTGATTGATGCAGTTACTGTCGAGAACTTCCCTGCGAAAGTCAAGTCGCGCCCCACAATTGTCCATCGCAGTTCTTTCAGCCGGCTCGGCTACATTATCCGAACAGCTAACCCGGATAGGAGAAATAATGGTCGGAGTAATGGTCGGATCCGTTGTATCTAATACAAAAATCGTCTGTGTATCCACTGTTGTATTCCAGCAAGAGTCTGTAGCTGTCCAAATATATAAGATAGTCTTCTGATTGAGGCAGTTACTGTCGAGAACTTCTCTGCGAAAGTCAAGTCGCGCCCCACAATTGTCCATCGCAGTTCTTTCAGCCGGCTCGGCTACATTATCCGAACAGCTAACCCAGATAGGAGAAATAATGGTCGGAGTAATGGTCGGATCTGTAGTATCTAATACAAAAATCGTCTGTGTATCCACTGTTGTATTCCAGCAAGTGTCTATGGCCACCCAGATATGCAATAATTTTAGTTGGTTTAAACATAAGGAATCTATGATCGTATCCTTAACCAGGCTCACCCGGAATAAACTACAATTATCTGTGGCCATCGGGATTACTGTAGTCGGTATGTTAGCCATACAGGACACCGTAGTATCATTAGGGAAGAAAGTAAATACCGGTGCGGTCTGATCATGAATAGTAACGATCTGGGTATCACGTACCATATTGCCGCTAGTGTCTATAGCCAGCCAGATATGCAATAATTTTTTTTGGTTGAAACATAAGGAGTCTATGATGGTGTCCTTGACCAGACTGACCCGGAAAAAAGCACAATTGTCTGTGGCCGTCGGGCTTATTGTTGCCGGTATACTATCCATACAGGACACCGTCGTATCATTGGGGAAAAAGGTGAATACCGGTGCCGTCTGATCATTAATGGTGACTGTCTGGGTAGCATCCACTGCATAACACCCTCCAAATGCCGCAATTTGATAGTGAACAATATAGGTACCTGGTGTACTCATCGAAGGATTAATTGTACCCGTTGATGGGTTTATTGACAAACCTACTGGTGTAGCTGAAAAAACCCCACAATCACTACCGGTCAGGGTTACCATTGAGGGGCTACCCATACAATTCAGCGTATCTTCATAAGCTATGGTAGCCAACGGACATGGCCAACTTACGGTCACCTGGCCGCGTGCTCCACTTCCTGAAGTACCGTTTGTGACATTATTATCTCCACAACCTCCTCCTCCTCCTCCGGGAATAGTCCCGTTCTGGCCATTATTATCTTCCGAATCTCCTGCATCTCCGCCGCCATTACCCCCGGCACCCGATGTACTGCATGCACCAGTATTTCCCACCTGACCACCGCCTAAGCCTCCATCAAAACCTGAATCGTCACCATCAAGGCCACTGGTTCCTGCACCGGCAGCACATCCAGCTTGTCCGCCGCCACCTCCTCCGTCCATATTATCTCTATTTCCACCATTTCCGCCAGCAAATTCAATAGATCCATTGCTGTTTGCCGTAGTTCCACCTGCTCCCCCACTGTCCCCGCCGGCACTGCCTCCTGCCGCAACCACCGAGGTCGTGCTTACCAGACTACCTGAGTTAAAATATGTAGTATCTCCATTTTGTCCAGGCGCTCCTCCTGCCCCCACTACAACCGTATAGTTTCCAGAAACACCCCCCAGTGTTTTACTTGCATAAGCGCCGCCACCTCCTCCGCCTCTTGCGTTGTCTGTGCTGGTTCCTGCTCCGCCGCCACCTCCTATTGCCACTACCGTTATGGTGTCAACACAAGCCGGTACTGTAAAAACACTATCCATGGTAAAGGTTTGAGAACCCTTAGCTGGAACAGTGATTATGCTCCCAGTATTATTTGCATTGATCGCATTGGTACACGCACTTGGTGCTGTGCCGCTCGAAATATTTGTTATCGTTAGGGTAGTTGTTCCGACATTATTCAACCCGGTTACATTAAAGGTTCCGCTCCCCGGACTTCCAGCTGTGAAATTCATGGTAGCCGTACTCCCGGTGGCCATGTTGGGAGCACTTAAATTATATGTTACGGTATAAGTTCCCGTTGATAATGTATCTGAATAAACAGTTACGGCTGTGGTGGTACCTGCAAGAATAGTTCCTGCCATATGAATGCTTTCGATAGCATAGGTAGGGCAATCCCAGGAGATGATAACTAAACCATTGGCGCCGACACCTCCATCGCGATCCGAATTATCTGAAGCATAACTTCCACTTCCGCCACCGCCATAAACAAATCCACTATTTCCATTTCCACCTGTTGTTCTACCCGCACCACCATTCCCACCTAGAGCTGAAGTTCCTGTTCCTGCTGTTTGGCCTGTTGCATTTAAACCTGCTCCTGAAGTACCAGCTGCACCTCCGCCTCCGCCTGAGTAAGTGGTAGCAGTACGTCTCCCATTACCACCATTGCCACCAGCATATTCCGTAGTACCCGTAGAGTTAGCGACCGTGCCCCCCATTGCACCAAGGGTATCTCCAAGACTTGCTCCGGTTTGGCC
>Ga0209867_1000230_pt1 | contig 12460 bp, 9 predicted proteins | sample GWRWmT4_4Nov14_FD_187197 | JGI IMG/M metagenome (GOLD analysis project Ga0209867, IMG submission 187197) | Sand microcosm microbial communities from a hyporheic zone in Columbia River, Washington, USA - GW-RW T4_4-Nov-14 (SPAdes) (version 2) | ecosystem: Engineered > Artificial ecosystem > Sand...
GTACCATTCCAGCAAGGTGAATTCAGGATTATGGCGCGCAGAACATGAATCTTGACGAAAGGCTTTGCTCAGCTGATAAATACCGTCACCGAGCTCACTACCGTAGGCAGCCAGTACACGTTTCATGGCGTACTCGGGCGAGGTTTGCAGGTAATAGTGCGGATGCTGATGAGGATTTATGGTATTGGAAACCGCAATGGAGGCTATGTAAGGATCGGTGACGCTATGCGCGCATAATAGAGGTGTTTCCACCTCTAATACATTTCGTTCAGCAAAAAACCGGCGAATTGCCGCCAGTAATTGCGCCCGTCGTTTGATTGCGACGAGTTTTGCATTCGGCTGCCATTGCATCGTTAACAGGAAAGCAACGTGGAATCAGCTTTTTGCCCGGCTAACGTACTCCCCGGAACGGGTGTCAATTTTGAGCACATCACCCACATCGATAAACAAAGGAACACGCACCACCGCACCCGTTGATAAAGTAGCCGGCTTGGAACCACCGTTAGCTGTATCACCTTTTACACCCGGATCGGTATTAATCACTGCAAGCTCAACAAAGTTGGTCGCCGTGACTGACAGTGGCACACCATTCCACAAGGTCACCGTGCACGTGTCTTCTTCTTTTAGCCACTTACTGGTTTCGCCCACAGCGGCGGGGTCAGCAGAATATTGCTCAAAACTGCTGTTATCCATAAAGTGAAAGAATTCACCATCGCTGTAGAGATATTGTAATTGCACATCAATGACATCAGCGGCTTCAGCACTTTCACCCGATTTAAAGGTACGCTCCCAAACACGACCGGTTTTAAGGTTACGTAATCGAACGCGGCTAAAAGCCTGACCCTTCCCTGGTTTAACCATTTCATGCTCAATGATGGCGCAAGGATCACCATCAAGCATCAATTTAAGACCCGCTTTAAATTCGTTGGTAGAATAAGACGCCATCTTCTTTCACCATGTTAATTAAAATTAAGGGACACATGATACAGCGAATTCCTACTTTAGGGCAGACCTCGCACTGGCAAAAGTCATTAGCCGAGGCATTTACCCGACTTGCGGATCTTTTGCATTTTCTGCACTTGCGTGCCGATGAAGTTCATGCCAGCGAAGACGCCGCGCAGCAATTCAAATGTCTGGTGCCACTTGGATTTGCCCAGCGCATGAAACCAGGCGACCCGAACGATCCGCTGTTATTACAAGTTTTACCCACGCACTTTGAGCTCGACAAGGTACAAGGCTATGTAGCAGATCCCGTGGGTGATTTAAATGCCAATCCCGTACCTGGCTTGTTACACAAATACCACGGGCGTGTATTACTGATCACCAACGGCGGTTGTGCAGGCAATTGTCGTTACTGTTTCAGGCGGCACTTTCCCTATCAGGACAATGCGCTCTCGGCGAGTCAGCTAGAGCACGCTTTAACTTATATTCGTGCTGATAACAGCATCAACGAAGTTATTTTAAGTGGCGGCGACCCCTTGTTAAATCCGGATCAACGTTTGGCCGAATGGCTGGCTCGGCTGGCAGACATACCGCATTTGACACGTTTGCGCATCCACAGCCGCCTCCCCATCTTTTTACCCGAACGGATAAATGATTCATTGATTCAGGCATTAACCGGCACACGACTCAAAATCGTGATGGTTGTACACAGCAATCACCCGAATGAAATCGATCACTCAGTAAGTGCGGCGCTCGTTCGCATGCACAAAGCCGGCATTAGTATGCTTAATCAATCGGTATTACTGCGTCATATCAACGACAATGTCGTAACACTGGCTAAACTGAGTGAGAGCCTCTTTTCAGCCAACACATTACCGTATTACTTGCACATGCTGGACCCTGTCAGCGGGGCCGCCCACTTTGATATCAGCACATCAGAGGCCTGTGCACTGCATACTGATCTGTGTAATCAATTGCCAGGTTTTCTGGTGCCCAAACTGGTGAAAGAAATTATTGGCGCTAAAGCAAAATCAGGCTTGAATTTAAATTTTCGGCTATAACTGTAAAGAAGCCCCTGCATCATCTCCAACTGATTGAGCCAGTTTAAGGAGCATGAACGTGACAAACGGGTGACTATTTTTGTCCAGTGTGACCTTAGGAAAGGAAGAAATCAGTGTCCCATGCGCAGCTACAATCAACTCGCCTTAGGCTGTTAATTCCGCAGCAAACACTGCCGGCGTTATCAATTGCCAGCGCACAGCCCAAAAAGTTTGAGCAGTGGCTCGACAGTTTGCCCAAAGGACACGTAGGTCAAACGTCCCGGCAAATTTATCACGTTTCGCATGAGCTCAGTCAATTAAAAACAACAGCTCAAAATCGTCTTGAATTACTGGAATTAATACGTCCGAATGCCTTGAATCTTTTACCCTCACTCAGCAAACACTATCTGAATCAGCCTTTAATTCTGCCTGAAAAAGCAACCAAAGTTGCCACGCTCACACAAGCCTTGTTATCACGCTTAATTACCGGCTATAAAGTAGTTATTGTCGAAATTCTGGACGCAATACACACGCAGAGGAATGATACCAATCATACAAAAATCTTAAAAATAGCCCTCCATCGCGCCATTTCATTATCGACACTGCAATTGCTGCATAATTTTCAATTGTATACCCTCGTTCCAAAAACAGTTTGGCACGATCTATATCAACTCTACTACATCGCCGAACTGCAACAACTCTTGCATGACCCGATCAGAGCCGCACGAAACAGTGAAGAAAGAAGCACCATTGAGCAGGAGTTTATCCGGGCAATCATGCTGGCGGTTGCCAATCCAAACCAATTACGCCAAACACAAATTAAAGCGCTTTACGAAATTACAGCGCTTTGGTGTAAAGACGTAAAGATTGGCAAGCAAGCAGCAACATCTAGCGTGTTCTATCTGGATTTATCCGATGATGCAGCACCTTCATTTTTTAAATGGCAGTCAGCCGAAAAAGAAACGCAAATACGTAATGTCTTTTTTGGAACACTCATAGAAAAACTACAGCTCCATCAAAAATCGACGCAATCTTCTGAACTGATTGTGCCTGAAAATATCGATAGCGAACTGTTGAATCATCTCTGCCGCACCTGGGGTAATTCTGCCCATCGAGCATTTAGCCGCACACCCCATCAAGGAGCGATTGATATCGTTGTAGGCTTCAGCATCAGTCACTATTTTCTTGCCGGAGAAATGGAATTCAGCACGTTTATCCATGGCGGCCATGTTGATCCTTTGGTCCGGGTGGAATCGAATCCATTCCTTACTGTTCAACACGATCCACTCGCCCCTATACCTCATGAAGAAGAGCGCGCCGGCGCCAATGACATTTGGTCATTCAAATACACGGCACCGGTGATATCAAACGAAAACCATGACCCCGGCATAGATACACCACTAAAACAGATTGAGTCTGAAATAGAAAAAAATCTGGATAGTCAAACAAAACAATTTTATGCATCGCAATGCTCCATTGTAGATATCAGCCCCAGCGGTTATTGCGTACAATGGGAAAGTTCAGTCTCCGGATTATTGCGTACAGGCGAAGTTATAGGGCTCAAGGATTCTCGAAACACGCAATGGCTCATCGGAGCAGTTCGCTGGATTAATCAACTATCAAACGATACTGTACGAATTGGCATTGAATTACTTTCTCCGAACGGCCAAGCCTGTGGCGCTTCGGTAATACACAAAAAAACACCTATGTCTGACGTTGTTCGTGTAATAGAACTCCCGGAAATAAGTGCTATTGGCCAGGCAGCCACATTATTAACCCCCAGCGCCTGTTTTCATGTGGGTGACAAAATAATACTTTCGTATTTAAACGACAAAGTTAAAGCAAAACTCACTAAACGCATCAGTTCTACTGCGAGTTATAACCAGTTTTTATTTGAACGCCTCGCGCAAGACACGGAAAATAAACCAGAGCCTAAACAAATTGAAACGAATAAAAGTACGTCATCAGGAAGTGCAAATGATGACTTCAACGCTTTATGGAATTTAATCTAACATACACTCTATTAATGCGCTAAAACTGCAACAGTTCAAGTAAATAAACGGCGTTTAAGTACCCTGAAAACCAGGATCTTTGGATCAATTAATATATTATGCCCATAGCCACATCCACCCACACAGTTCGCATTTTGATTCTGCACGATTCCCAGGATAATGCAGAAAAACTCATTAGCGAACTGCGTAATTTTGGCTATGCCACACGCGCTCATCTGATAAAAGACGAGGTTGATCTGCTTGATGCACTCAGTCATGGTGCTTGGGATTTCATGTTTGCACGACCCAAAACCGATGATTTGAGCGCTTATTCGGCAATTAAACATATCCACGCCAAAGACAAAGACATTCCCACTATTATCTTATGCGATGAAAATAATTCACAGGAAATTACCGAAGGATTAAAAAACGGCGCGCGAGATGTCGTACCGGTAGGTGAGTTAGAGCGGCTCAAACTGGTTTTCCAACGCGAGCTCGCCAGCAGCAATGATCGAAAAATGCGTCGTCAAGCTGAAATTCGCTTACGCGAAGCTGAAAAGCGCTGTACGCTTTTGCTTAATAACTCACGCGATGCCATTACTTATATTCATGATGGTATGCATATTTATGCCAACGATACCTATATCAATTTGTTTGGCTATGAAGACGCATCGGAACTGGAAGGCACGACAATCATGGACATGATTGCCGCGCAAGATAAAGACAAGTTCAAACATTTTTTACGCACGTATCCGCTTTCAAATGGTGAAAACGAATTTAATTGTTATACCATTCGCAATGATGGTTCTGAAATAAAAACGCACATGTTATTTTCAGAGGCGCTCTACGACGGTGAATCCTGTATTCAAATCACATTACGGGTTGATCGTGGCACCAGCGAGTTTGAGGAAAATATCCGGAAAATCAGTTCTCAAGACCTGTTAACGGGTTTGAATAACCGGCAATTTTTTATCGACCAACTTGATCAGGCTATTGCTGAGAATACAGAAAAACAAAAAAATGCGTCTTTGTTGTATCTCAGCCTTGATGGTTTTGACGCCTTAAAAGTTCCCACAGGTCTTGGTAGTACGGATTTAATATTGACCGATCTGGCTATGCAGCTAAAAGAACTCTTGCCAGACAATAATACCCTTTCACGTTTTGCTAACGATGTTTTCACGATACTTATTCCAGGCGATGAAACAGCCGCAACACAGGCTGCGCGCTCCATCGTAAAAACCGTTGCTGATCATATTTATCAGATCGGGAATCAATCGTATCAACTCACCGTAAGTATTGGCATTGCGTTTATTACCGAAAATGTGACCAACAGCAACGACCTGATAACACGTGCCTGCAATGCCATGCTGGACCTTCAAAAGAAACAAGGTAACGGTTTTAATATTTTCACGCCCAAAAAGATGTCTGCACCCCCAGAAACCAGTAAATCCGTTTCCCAACTGGAAGAAGCTCTGGCCAAAGATTTATTTGTGCTGATGTTCCAGCCTATTATTAATTTACGCGGCGAGCACAGCGAACTGTACGAGGTCCTCATCCGTATACGAAACAAAGAGGGGAAACTGACCGGGGCGGCAGACATTCTGAACGATGCAGAAAAGTTTGGTTTAAGTATCAAAGTTGATCGCTGGGTGGTTTTGCAAGCCATTAAAAAACTTTCATCCCAGCACGAAAAGGGTAAAAAAACCCGTTTATTTATTAGCCTTACCCGTGCCAGCATACAAGATAAAACCTTTTTGCCATGGTTGAGTGTGGCATTCAAAGCCTCGCGCCTGCCCCCTGACTCCATTATTTGGCAAATGACCGAAACCGACATCGGCAGCACGCTGAAAGAAGCCAAACAATTTGCTAAGTCAGTGGAAGAGATTCATTGTCAACTGGCGGTGAATCGCTTTGGTTGTGCTCTTAATCCCTTTAATATGCTCAAACATCTAAACGTAACCTACCTTAAAATAGACCCCTCTTTTATTGAAGATTTAAGCAGTGAAAGCAACAAAAATGCCTTAAAAGAACTAATCGCCGCTGCGCACGCCCAAGGCAAACTGACCATTATTCCTTTTGTTGAAAACGCCGCCATTCTTTCAACGTTGTGGCAAATTGGCACCAACTATGTGCAGGGTCATTATCTGCAAACACCATTGGAAGAGATGAATTACGATTTCTCCGACGAAGGCTAACAGCGCCACATGGATCAATTTCTTGCCTTGGCAGGCTAGCGTAGGAGTTTTTCAACGCCTGCTAAGCTTTTTTCAGTAAACGATGCAGCACTTTGGCATCATGATCCATACGCGTTTTAAAGGCCGGCTCATTCACCATGCGCTGATAATACGCCGCCAGCTTCGGCCAACGGGCCTGATCGACATAAAGCTCGGCATAAGCGGCATTAATCAAATGCGCTGTCACACTGAGGTCGGCAATCGACAACTGATCGCCAATTAAATAGCCCTGTTCAGGCGCCTGAGTTTCCAGATAATCAAAAATTGGGGGCACTTTTTGGGCAATATGCTCCGCAATTTCGGCTTCATCAATATGCTGCCCCATCATGCCCTTGGTAATGACGCGCTTATAGAACACGGGGCGACCCAAAGTTTCTACCATTTTGGTATCGGCATATTCTTCGAGCCAAAGCGCATTGGCGCGCAAAACGATATCCTGTGGATAGAGTGAAGGCGTCGGGTAACGATGCTCCAGATAATCACAAATAACCGAGGAGTCGGCCAGCGTAACAAGATCATCCTGCAAAGCCGGAATTCTTTTCAGCGGATGAATTTTGTCATAACCCTCAGGCATTGCGCCAGGGGCGACATTCTGCAGCTCATAAGCTATGTTTTTAATCTCCAGAGTCATCAATACCTTTCGTACAAAGGGAGAAAGGATGGCGCCGTATACGGTTGTCATAGGTAAGTTCCTGTCTATGCTGTAAAATATTCTAATATAGTTATTATTATGACCTCTGTGTGCAAACCACCTGCGATTAGATTCTCACAAAAGGCTTTTTCGATTATGACCGAAACTGAAAACAAACGTCCATCCAATTTTATTCGCCACCTTGTGGCCGCAGACGTGGCCAACCATAAAAACCATGGCAAAGTCGCCACACGTTTCCCACCTGAGCCCAATGGTTATTTGCATATTGGTCACGCCAAATCCATTTGCCTCAACTTTGGCATTGCCGAAGAATACTACGGCACCTGTAACTTGCGCTTCGACGATACCAACCCGTGCAAAGAAGACCAGGAATACATCGATGCCATCAAAGAGGATGTCCGCTGGCTGGGTTTTGACTGGGGCACGCGTGAATACTACGCCTCCAGTTACTTCACCCGTTTTTACGAACTGGCTGTTGATTTAATCAAACAAAACAAAGCCTATGTGTGCGAACTCAGTGCCGATGAAATTCGCGACTATCGCGGCACCCTCACTGAACCCGGACGAAACAGTCCCTATCGTATGCGCAGTGTCGACGAAAACCTTGCTCTGTTTGATGCCATGAAAACAGGGAAATTTGCAGAAGGTGCGGCTGTTCTGCGCGCCAAAATAGACATGGCCTCGCCGAACATTAATCTGCGTGATCCTGCCATTTACCGCATTCGCAAAGTCAGCCATCATCAAACGGGCGATCAATGGTGCATTTATCCCATGTATGATTTTGCTCACTGCGTTTCTGATGCGCTTGAAAATATCACCCATTCACTGTGCACGCTGGAGTTTGCCGATCATCGTCCACTCTACGATTGGTATCTGGATCAATTTTCGATTGGTCATCCACAGCAAATTGAATTTTCACGTTTATCGTTGCAATACACCGTGGTCAGCAAACGCAAACTTAAACTTCTGGTCGACAAGGGCTACGTCGATGGCTGGAATGATCCACGCATGCCCACGCTCTCAGGGCTGCGACGACGCGGTTTTACACCCGCTTCCATTCGTGAATTTTGCGAACGGATTGGCGTGACCAAAGCCGATAATTCCGTCGAAATGGACATGCTCGACGCCTGCATTCGGGATGACCTCGGTAACAACGGCTTACGCGTCATGGGCGTGCTGCGGCCGTTAAAAATTGTTATTGAAAACTTTGATGAAGCAAATACGCAAATGCTTTCAGTGCCTAATCATCCGCAAAATGAGTCCTTTGGTAGGCGCCCTCTGGCATTCACGCGTGAAATTTATATCGATCATGAGGATTTCCGCGAACAGGCTGACTCAAAATTCAAACGTCTGGTCTTGGACGGCGAAGTACGTTTGCGTTATGGCTACGTGATAAAATGTCACCAAGTCATCAAAGATACGCACGGCTCAATTACCGAACTGCGCTGCACCTACGACACCCATACGCTGGGAAAAAATCCGGAAGGCCGAAAAGTACGTGGTGTGATTCACTGGGTTTCAGCCAAGGAAAATATCCTTGCAGAAGTCCGTTTATATCGCAACTTGTTTAATGTCGTTAATCCAGATGCCGCAGACGACTTTGAAAGCACAATTAATCACGACTCACTTACCCTTCTTGAGAATTGCCGCTTGGAAAAAAGTCTGGAAACGGCTGCAATCGGGCAAGGTTTTCAATTTGAACGCGAGGGGTATTTTTGTCTGGACTCGAAATATACCACGGCCGATAAAAAAGTATTTAACCTGATCGTGCCACTGAAGGATTCGTGGGAAAAAAGTGAGCCTCAGAAATAAGGCAACACGTTCAGCGTCATGTATGTGAACAGTCATGACGCTGAAAGATCTTAAATTGCTGATGACAGTTCGATAAGTTTGTCCGCTTCGGGCCCCGCACCATCGACACCAAATACGGTATTGATCTGAAGGATCAAATTACGAAAGCCTTCGTTCATTTTGACACCTTCGGCGAATAAATTATTAATATCCACCACACCTTTTTGCATGATTCCTTGCAAAATTTCTTCTTGCTCTTCTTTTAAATCAAGAAACAATATGGCTTCTTCCGTTCGTGCCGCCATATCCTCAACCAGATCGGCCGAGCCGCGCATCAAATGCTGATAACCGTTATCAAACTCTTTCATCACCTCGCGCAAACGATTGACCAGTTTGCCCATAAAATTGCGTTCTACTTCCAAGGCTTTTTGTGCATCAATCGCTTTTAGTCGTGACTCAGCGCCTTGAATAAAGGGCAAGATACTGTCTTTAATGGCTGTACACCCTTGTTTGTCTTCAACGGGCATGTTTTTAATCAAAAGCGACACCTGGCCGTAATTAATAAAACAACGTTTGCCAAACTCAATAAAACGCCCCTTTTCACACAGTTCCGTTAATAAACGCGATTCCAATTCTTTTTCTAAACCGGTTGCTTCCATGTTTTTGGTGCCGAAATGACTGCGCAATTGCAAACTGCAATTCAGATTATAATGTTTGAGTCCCTGAAGCAGACACATACCCAGCTCATCGACATTGTCACAGAAATTAAAATCAATGATACAACGTAAGGCCAAACCCAAGTTGCCACTCTCGGTCATGACATTCAAGGCCACTGTGCGCGCCTCGTCAGCTGCACGTCTTAATTCACTGTCTGCATGGTACTGATAAATTAGTTTGGCTAGCCGCAGATCTATTTCTCTGGCACTCATTGTCGTATCAAGAATATCGGCATAACCGGACTCAAAGACTCTGATGGCATCAATCTCTTTCCCGTTAATGACGCCCATCACAGTGGGAATGACTGACAAGTTAGAGTCTTTCTTAATTAATTGACACACTTCAATAGCACAAGAATTTTCTTCGGTACTTAAAACAAAAATCGCATCAAATGGCGTATCTCGCTCTACTATTAACGCCTTGACCGATTGAAACGGAATCAAGGTAATATTCTTTTCGTCGATTTGAAATAATTTAACGGCGTTAGGTTCGTTTGCAAGTAAAGCTATTTTGTAGGGTGTATTCATAACCATAATTTTCTCCTTTACCAAAACAACTATCTTCACTGTTAAATTACAAAAAAACATTATGATACATATTCAACTAATGAATGATAGTTTAATACAGGACGTTTGTGCGTCCAGCTGCGTAGACGGTGTTTTTCGTGCGCGTTAAGCTAACTAAACGGAAGAGGAATTTTTACTATGCCACACGAACTCAAAACGGGTTTTCTCTATTTTTTTCAGGGTTTCAAAATGCTGCTAAAACCCGGAATAAGAGCCTTTGTTATTATTCCCTTTGTTATCAGCGCGCTTGTTTTTATCAGTATTGTTGGCCCCGCCGCGTATTATTTTGAAGGCCTATTGGATGACCTGGTTAACAAATTGCCTGACTGGCTTTCGTTTATTTATTGGATTATCACCCCCCTATTGACCCTGCTTTTGCTTTTTATCTCGGCTTACCTGTTTAGCCTGGTGACTAATATCATCGGCGCGCCTTTTAATAGCTTTCTCGCTGAAAAAACAGAAACGCTACTTACCGACAAACAATCGGTACCTATCACTGGGGTTAGCGAGTTAATGTCAATGGTAAAACATAGCCTCAAACGTGAGCTGGACAAACTCGCATACTATATCCCCCGTCTTCTCGTGTTATTGATACTGACATTTATTCCCGGTGTAAATGTGATTTCCTCCTTTGCGTGGTTTGTCATGGGCGCATGGATGCTGGCCATTCAATACAGCGACTTTGCCATGGATAACAACAACATTAATTTTAAAAACATGCTCTTGTTATTAAAAAAAGAGCGCTTTACCGCCCTGGGTTTTGGACTTGCCGTAACACTGTCCCTATCAATTCCACTGTTTAATCTTCTGGTCATGCCGGCTGCCGTCATTGGCGCAACAATTATGTGGGTCGACTTACACAAAACTCGGACGACATAATCTGCGCCACAGCACATTTCTGCGGTCTGTTTCTTGAAAGCTCACGTTTAAACACCCAAACTGTCTACTATGACTAAGAAATGTGTACGACGTATTCATTCTTGTTTAGCAGGCGGTCTATGAACAACAGCGAACCATTAACCCCCAGGTCATCGACACGTAACGAAATCGATGATTTTTCCTTTGAAGCCTTTCAAGCCTTAGAAATTTTTAAAAACACTTCGTTACATGTCATCAAGACACATCTTAAAAATTGTGTGATTTGTTATTACCCTGAAAATACGCTGATTCTGGATCCGCAAAAAAATAACAATTCCATCTACGGGATTCTTGAAGGAGAACTCGCCATTTACCACCAGGATGATTCATCCGAAGCCATCGCCTCAGTGGGTGTGGGTGAAACCGTCGGCGAAATTTCAATTTTCGACGGACAAAAACCGTCAGCGTACGTTAAAACCAAGCTTGCTTCTCATTTACTGGTCATCAGCAGTGAAGCACTGTGGGCAATGGTCGATGACTCACATGAAATTTCGCGCAACTTGCTTCATATCCTTGCCCGCAGAATACGCTCAGGTAATGCAACGGTTTTAAACAGCCTTCAATTGCAACGCAAACACGCACGCGAAGCCCATATTGATGCGCTGACCGGGCTACATAATCGCCGCTGGATTAATAACACACTGAATCAGCACTATCTTGAAAGCCAACAGCAGAACACGGTGCTTTCATTGGTCATCATCGATATTGACCATTTTAAAAAATTTAACGATGCCTATGGTCATCTTGCCGGTGATCAGGTACTCAAGCAGGTTGCCAGTGCTATGAAAGGCAAATTACGACCCAATGAAATCGTTGCCCGTTTTGGTGGTGAAGAATTCGTAATCCTTTTGCCTGGCGTGCCCACAACAATTGCCGCAATGATTGCTGAACGGGTTAGAAAAGGCGTGGAAAACTGTTTTTATCATGATGCCCCATCAAACCAACGCATCCCCGTTACGGTATCACTGGGCATTGCACAGCTGGCCTCTGATGAAAGCGTAGAGGATCTGATCCGACATGCCGATATAGCTCTGTATCAAGCCAAAGAAAACGGACGAAATCGTATACAGATTTTTAGTGCTTGACCTGGGTTCACCCAAAGCAGTAGCGTTCTGGCTTTAGTCTTCAGCGGGCAAGGATCAGAATGCACTCTTTTTATCTGACACATAAACGGCGCATTATTCAGTTCTTTAATTTTAATGCCACCCAAAAATTTCTAATACGCACCAGTCTTGCTCTTTTGTTACAACAGGCATTTGTTTTGTCTGCGGTAAGCGACACCCCACATCCCGCTGCGTTAGTGCTGAACAAAGCCCTGGTTATCAACTCACCTTTTCCCCTTGAGCCGTCAGGATTGGCGTATTGTCAGGGTCATTTGTTAATGATTGCCGATAACGACGATCATTTAATTTTCGAGCTGACACCTGATGCAGATGAATCGCAGTTATTACACGTGTATAAAACCTTAAACAGCCCTATACCTCCTGCGCCAGTACCTGATCTGCCTTGGTTCTTGCAACTGGAACACACTATTGCCGCACTGGCTTCACAGAAGGAATACGACTGGGAAGCGATCACCTGTGATGAGCAGGGTAATTTATGGCTGGCC
>Ga0209867_1000232_pt1 | contig 12387 bp, 9 predicted proteins | sample GWRWmT4_4Nov14_FD_187197 | JGI IMG/M metagenome (GOLD analysis project Ga0209867, IMG submission 187197) | Sand microcosm microbial communities from a hyporheic zone in Columbia River, Washington, USA - GW-RW T4_4-Nov-14 (SPAdes) (version 2) | ecosystem: Engineered > Artificial ecosystem > Sand...
TATACGGGCAACGATTATCTTGAAAAAATGATCTCGGAGAAAAAGGGAAATCTGGTAATGATTTCCGGTAATAATAAATATAAAGCTGATCACATCTCCAAATCACTGGCTGCAGGATTGCATGTATTTGCTGATAAACCTATGATCATACAGCAGGCTGACTTTGAAAAACTGAAAGCTGCATTTGAAATAGCGAAGCAACAAAATGTACAGCTTTACGATATCATGACAGAGCGGTATGAAGTCACTAATACCCTGCAACGGATATTTTCCATGAATAAAAAAATATTTGGTGTGCTTGAAAAAGGCACACCAGAAAACCCGGCTATCACCAAAGAAAGTGTTCATCATTTTTACAAATTTGTATCGGGTAATGTATTGGTTCGTCCGCAGTGGTTCATGGATGTAAAACAGCAAGGCGAAGGGCTGGTGGATGTGATGACCCACCTGGTAGATTTGGTACAATGGGAGTGTTTTCCTGATCAGATCATCGACACACAGAATATACAAATACATCGTTCGCTGAGATGGCCTACTAAAATGAGCCTGAATCAATTTAATATCATCACTAAATCTAACGGCTTTCCCGATTACCTTAAAAGCAGCCTTGCATCCGACACCTTGCTCAATGTCTACTCTAATGGCGAAATTATCTACAAGCTCAATGATGTATACGCCAAAACTTCTGTGATATGGAATTATCAGGCGCCGGAAGGGACAGGAGATACTCACTATTCGATTATGAAAGGCTCTGTATCACATCTGGAGATACGACAAGGCAAAGATGAAAACTATAAGCCGACATTGTATATATTGCCCCAGTCCAGTATTGATTCGAATTATATCAACGAGATAAATACACTGCTAAAATCATTGGATCAGCAATGGCCGGGACTTACTGCTGAAAATGTAATCTCCAGAATAAGGATAAAGATACCTGCTGCTGTACAAGTAGGTCATGAGGCACATTTTGCACAGGTAATGGAAAAATATCTTGGCTATTTAAAAAATAAAAATATGCCCGCCTGGGAGGTGCCGAATATGGTGGCGAAGTACTATACTACAACTAAAGGATTGGGAGTGGCTAAAGAAAGGTAGGAGCACAGGGATTGCAATAGAACGATTAGAAATCTATCCATATTCAGATATAATAATCCAACACTACCCCGGTTTTCTTTCACCTTACTAGATTTTTGCTATTCACTATCTTTGAGTTCCATGCCTGCTTTTCTTTTATTATATCGTGGTTTTTTACTTGCTATCTCAATAATATTTTTTTCTGCTTTTACTTTTGGTCGAAAAGCCCCCAATATTCTTTTTATTCTGGTAGACGATATGCGTTTTGACGATTACCATCTTGGGGGTCATAGTTTCGTACATACACCTAATATTGACAAACTGGCAAAAGAAGGTGTGCAATTTAAAAATATGTTTTGTACCACACCCCTTTGTTCACCCAGCAGAGCAGCATTTCTAACGGGGCAGTACGCACATCATAATAGAATAATAGATAATACCGCAAAGGATAAGCTCAGCCATGAATTGATCAGTTTTCCGCGAATCTTAAAAGAAAAAGCCGGGTATCAAACTGCTTTCATAGGTAAATGGCATATGGGTAATGACGATTCAAGACGACCCGGATTTGATTACTGGATTGGTATGCCCGGACAGGGCGAGGCCCTTGATCCACTGTTAAATATAAATGGTGAACGACGACGGGTAAAAGGATATGTAACGGATTTATTTACTGGTTACGCACTTGAGTTTTTGGAAAAGAATTTCGACAAACCATTTGTACTATACCTGTCTCATAAAGCATTACATCCCAATGTAATTCAGCGGGATGATGGTTCGGTAGTAAATATAGGCGAAGGAGAATTTATTGCCGCCCAAAGACACAAATCAAAATATAATGATAAGGTATTTACCAAACGGCCAAACTATGGAGTAAGCCCAAAGGACAAACCGGCTTTGATGCGCCCAATAGGCGACCTTCCTCCTCTAAATATACAAACCGCAACCGCTGAAAAGACAATACAGGACAGGGCAGAAATGTTATTGGCTATCGATGAGGGCCTGGGGCAACTAATGAAATCCCTGGAGAAGCTTGATTTGCTCAATAATACAATACTGGTAATAACCGGTGATAATGGATATTGGTATGGCGAACATGGGTTAAATGAAGAAAGACGCCTTGCTTACGAAGAAGGAATTCGAATCCCACTTATTATTCGATATCCTCCACTGATCAAGAAAGGAACTGAAATTAATGAATTGGTCCAAAACATAGACCTGGCTCCTAGTTTACTCACAGCATGCGGTATCGTGCCACCAGCCCATATCGATGGTCATTCTGTAGTGCCTCTGTTTGCAGGTAAAAATGATAAGTGGAGAAAAGAACTGTTTTTCGAGTATTATTCAGATATAGTTTTTCCCAGGATTCAAAATATGGGGTACAAAGCGATACGAACCGAAAGGTATAAATACATACGATATCACCACCTCGATGGAATGGACGAAGTGTACGATCTAAAACAAGATCCCTATGAAATGAATAATATACATCATACTCAAAAGGGGAATAAAATAAGAATGAAATATGAATCCAGGCTTAAATCATTTGGATTAAATAATGCCCGGTAATTAATCACTCTTTTCGATAAATTAGAATCTAGTATTTCGAATTTAAGAATGTAAACCTATGGCAGAAGAGCAATTTTCAACTAATTATACTGAACTTAAGTCGGATAAGATTTTGTTTACTTTAGACAGATTATACCATCGAATAATTGAACGGTTCCCGGACTCAGGCTTATCACAAGTATGTCTTGAATTTAAATTATTGGCCAAAGAACTGGAAATAGTAGCTACCACATATGCCCAACCAATGAAATGGCTCCGAATAGGTATTTTCATTACTATTGCATTATTGGTGACTGTGTTGATCATGGCAGTCATTTTTTCATATAATGCCATTACTTCTACCACTGATAATTTGATCAATCTTTCAAGGCCTACTGTCTTTTTCCAGACCATCGAATCCATCATAAATGATCTGATCTTTTTTTCATTGACAATTTATTTTCTGCTTTCATTGGAAATCAGGATCAAACGCAGAAAAACGCTGAAAGCCATACACAAGCTTCGAAGCCTTGCTCATGTAATAGATATGCATCAGCTTACTAAAGATCCGGTCGTCATCACCAATCCTCAGCCTACTGAGTCATCTCCGTATCGAAGTATGACCCCATTTGAACTTATACGATATCTGGATTATTGCAGCGAAATGCTTTCGATTATAAGTAAAATCGGCGCCTTGTTTTCGCAGAATATTTCAGACGAAGTAATTCATGAGCAAGTAAATGAGTTAAATAACCTTACACAGGGCTTAAGTGCCAAGATATGGCAAAAAATCATGATCATGGAAGATGACGCATGATAAGAGTATTATAAACATATAGTTAGAGTGAATTAAATGAATTTAAAACACAGTTTGGTTTAAGTATAATTAATTAGCTCAAAGTCAACCTGGGATTCATGATTTTAAACCACAAACCGGGGATCAAAGCCAATACAATAGACGCAGGATAACCATAAGCCATTTTGGGACTGCGGCGCGATGCCTGCAGTGTGTGGTAAGGTTTGCTGGCATTAGTATGATGATCGGCATGGCGTGTGAGTTCGTATAAAAATATTCTGCCCAGGGGCTGATCGGCATCCCATGAAAGTCCCTCATGCACAGGATCGGTAGGTTTCCTTAGTAATCCATAATGTTCTATATAGTTTACACTTTCTAAAAACAACAACCCAATGATGCCGACCATAATTATCATGCAAGCCGTGTATAAATTGAAAACTACCACAAATAATAAAACATAGCCTATACTGCTGAGTAAAAATAGGATCATCAGATTATCGGTACTCCATACCTTTTTATGTTGTAATCGAAGCCTTTCTTTTTCTAAAGCCCAGGCATGCAAATAGGAATCTTTTACGGATCGAAGCCAAAAGAAATAAATAGTTTCACCCTTACGCGCAGTGGCAGGGTCATCTGAGGTGGCAATATAACGGTGATGCCCTTTATTATGTTCTATAAAAAAATGAAGATAATACGAAGGAAGTAATAATGCCCACGACATCCAATGATGAATTTTTTCCTTTCTATGCCCCAACTCATGAGCTACATTGATACCGGAGGTACCGAGGATCAATCCTATATTTAGTATCAATCCGAGGTGTTCATACCATAAAAGATCTTTTGAATAAATAGTATTCGCATAATAATACATCAAACCATAAACAATAGGAATATTGAAGTATAAAAAGACATCGTGTAAGAAGGATTGTTTGGGTTCACCCGTCGGAGAATCATCGATTTCCGGGTTTTGGTAAAAAAGTCCTTCTACGACAGGTATAAAAAGAAAACCAATATATATAGATCCAAACGACCACCAGCCCTTTAAATACAAACCTATAAAAGCACTGATGGGCGCCAGGTATGCAATGAGGTATTTGTATCGGTGCATGTTTGTAATTCAAAAATAATCAATCCAATGAATATCATTTTAATTCATTATTATTGGATATTGTGATTTTACTATATACTCCAAATGTATAATCTGGTTTGTTTTCCTTCAGGTATTCATCTTCCAAATCAAATAATTTTTCCAATTCACCATCATCCGTTACAAAATGGTGAGCAATGTGTTTTAATGCCGGCATGAGCAAATTACCTCCTAACGGTTTTTCTTCTAATACAGTAAAGTGTTTATGTAATACAGGAAGTATGTTTTCAGACTCAATGCATTCTGACGGATCGGATAGAAACATTCTCCATTTGCCCAACCGGTACGAACGTGTCTTAATGATACCGGTAAATGCAATCTTCCTTTTTTGTTCCGGTATATAGTGGAGCAAGGAACTGCTTTCGTTTATTTGACTGGCCGGAAAATTCATTCTGTTTGGCCCTACATATTCATTGAGTATTACTAATCCATTTTTTTTCAAAGCTGGTATGATTTTCTTTTTGATAAAAGAATCTACATCATGAAGATGATGTAAAGAGGCATTGAACAAAAAAAAATCCAATGATTCAGTATCAAATTGCAAACGATATGCATCGGCATGTACAAAAGATATATTTTTTACACTTGCTTGTATAGCCTTATCCCTGCCTTCCCTCAGTAATGATTCCGCCAGGTCATATCCGATTACACGCAGCTGAGGATTGAGCGAAGCTAATTTTATTTCATGATTACCTGTACCACAACCAATAGATATCAAAACCTTACCTTCGGTGTCATTCAGATATTTATCAGTGATGTATTCTTCATAAGATCTGTGTTCATCACCGCTGATTTTTTTATTCGTTCGTTTTTGAATGGCGGGTATGATCCACCAATTGGAGTGAATAAAATCATTTTGAAAACTGGACAGGGATCGCCGCTGATTATTCCATCGAAATTTACTCAGGATAAATGGCAATCCACGCTGCTTAAATTTTATCCATGTTTCTATAAGATCGTCCCAATACAATAGTGCGCCAAGCATGCCGGTTTATCTTACTATTGCTATTTTAATAGTTCTGGTATCGGGGCTATCAAATCCATCTCCAGCGCTGATCCAGGCTACGTAGATACCACTGGTTACTTTTTTACCTTTAATATCCCGCCCATCCCAGGTATAGATACCACCATTTGATTTGCCCTGATTTATAATCTGACCGGCAAAATCAGTGATTTTTATTGTACTGTTGCGCCTCATTCCCTGTAGGGTAATGATGCCGTTGTATTCAGGCCGTACGGGATTAGGAAAAGCATAAATATCTGCGAATTCATTATTGCGGCTACCTGCAGTGGCATCTATCCTCAATGATTGCAATCCGGCACCGCTACCAATATACATCTCTCCTTTATCTGCATGATAGCGAAGTGCAGTAATCAGGTTATCGTATAACGGACTATTGTCTTTGGTATACCTGGCTACCAAAGCATCGCCTGCCGCGGATATCACCGAGATGCCATTGCGCGTACCGAACCATTTTCTATTTGCACCATCTACAGCGATGCATTGTATATCTTCATTTTCAAGTAAGCTGCCACCCAGGTCGAGTTGTACTATTATTCTTTTTGATCCTTTGCACGATGCATCGAATACATCTCCGCACTCAAAAACAAATACACCATTTGTAGTACCTACCCATACCGATCCATCGAGATCTGTGGCTATTGCATTTATATTATTGGATGTGAGTACGCTATTGCCATTATTAAAGAGTTTGTATTTATCATCGTTTGTATTATTCAGATCGTCACCCGGATTAAAGGCCAATAATCCCTGCCCGATTACAGAAAACCAAATCGTATTAGCAGAATCACTGGCACAGCCAAGTAAAGTAGTATTGGTGTTGGTTGCAAAATTTTTCCAGGTACCATCTGTTTTCAATACAGAAATCGGTCTTTCAGCTAAATAATTTGTCATCCACAGGTTTCCTTTTCTATCATAAGTAAGGCCTCCTACACGGGTTCGTGCCGCATCACCCACTGCACCTTGCAAACTGCTGTTGTTTTTATCGAAAACTTTTATCACCGGCTTAGAAGGATTTTTCATGTCACATTGCATAAGCCCTCCCCAGTAGGTACCTATGTATAATAAACCCGTCCGAGGATCTATAACCATCTTAAACAGATCTACCAGGTCGTAAGCCTGCATTACACTATTATTCCCTCTGTTGTATACCCGCCAATCACCATCTGTATAAGAGAAAAAACCATCACCCCTGAAGAGATAACCATATGATGCATTGATGCCCCCCGATGCTACATAAAAACGATCAGCCTGCAAAGCAATATCTGTTGAAAAGGCCGATAGAGGAGTATTAAAATATTTAAATGAACAGGGTTCAATAATCTTAGCATTAGATCTGAATGCCTGAAAACGGTCTGCAAACCATCCGCGGTTTTTATCATCTATTATGGCATATAGGGGCCTGGGCACACAAGAAACATCCAGCATTTTAACGGAATTAAATTTATCGATAGCATATAAATTTCCATCGCAGTCATTTTTGCATCGGTATCCAGTGAGTAAAAATTCTTTATTGCTGCTTAGGTATTGAATGGTATGATTGGGTGAATTCTCTTTATAAATTTGTTTCCGTGCTATACCATCAAAAGAATAAACTGTCTGATCCTGACCTGTGTATAACAATCCATTAAATGCCGTCAAAGCAGTATAGGTCTCTGATCCAAATACAGCCACTGCATTCCATTGGCCAAAATCACTGGGGTTGGTTTTATCTTTATCTATTGAATAAACACCCGTTTCTGTAGCTATATAAATTAAATTTTTATACAATGCAGATTCATATACCGGTATGCCTGTGAAGGCAGTAAAACCAAATTCATTGCGTTTAAGGTTGAGTTCCACAATACCAAATCCACATGCCAGATAAGCAAAGTCGGATTCCGGTGAGGTATAGATCCGGTTAATAATTTTATCACCCAGGATTTTTGTATTGCGCAATATATCTGGCAGGTTGGTTACTTTATTGGTCTTGGGATCGTAGATGTCTATATTGCTGTTGCGATATGCGATAATGAGGCGGTTGGTTTTGGTATCCCACGCCATGGTCTGCACACTGATATCACTCAAGCCGGATACCTTAGTCACAAATTTTACTTCTTCATTATTTTTATTGATCAGGACCAGACCACCATTGCTTCCAAAAAATACATGTTCAGGGCTCTGGGTTACGAAATTGCCCGTAGAATGTGACATATAACTTGTCCATTCTCCAATTCTCCTAGTGGATTGTGAAAAGGATGATGAAGCGGAGAAAAGCAGGAATGAAATAAGGAATGCCAATGCATTTTCAATCGGTTTCCTGCAAACCAAAGATCTGTTCTCAGAATTATCAGAGATTAAAATTAGTGAAGGTTTCTTCAGCACAGAATACTGTATAAAACGCAAAAGTAAGGTGGATTGGTGTAAATGCCTTGATTTATTATTCAGTATTGCATCCTCAGCATGAGGGTATTTAAATATTGGATGATCATTTAATACAACACGAGTTGTGCTATTTTATTGATATTTAAAGTATGAAATCCTGTTATTTATTTCTGCTGGTTTTTATCAGTCAGCCGCTTTGTTCTTATACTCAGATCAAATGGCCGCATGATGCCAAAGCGGCCATCGTGCTAAGCTATGATGATGGTATGCATTCGCATCTGAATACAGCCATACCCCAATTAGATCAATATGGTCTCAAAGGCACATTTTTTATTAATAATATAACGGGCAGAAACGAAGCTGTGAGCTGGATGAATGCCGCTGGGAAGGGCCATGAGCTAGCCAATCATACATTAAACCATCCTTGTCCCGCGGCAACCGGCAATAGCTGGCCTGCCCATTTTACCACAGAGGTTTACAGCATACCGAGGTATATACATGAAATTCGTATTACCAATGAAATATTAAGCATAGTTGATCCAAATGCTAAATACACTACGTTTGCCTATCCATGTAATAACACCATAATAGGCAATGCAGATATCCTGGCCGCTATTAAAAAATCAAAGCTTGTAAAATACGCCCGGGGTGGAGGTAAGCCAATGCAGATAGTCACCGATTTTAAATCCTTACATTTTCTTCATGTGCCATCCTGGCCTATACCTGAAGGTACATCTGCTGATGCATTTATCGAATATGCCAATAAAGTAAAAAACGCCGGCGGATTAGGTATCTATCAATTCCACGGTATTGGTGATCAATGGATAAAAACGTCTAAAGAAGATCATGAAGCATTATTGCTTTATTTATCACTGCATAAAAACGAATATTGGGTGGCTACATTCAAAGAGGTGATGGAGTATGTAGAAAAAAATAAACAATAGTTGATTGTCAAAATAGAAATACTCAAAAATTAAAATTATGCAATTCGCAATCCATTAGCCGTCCCTCTTTCCGGAGCCAGCAAGGTGATCACTTTATTTTCTCCCACCGTACCCAACACGAGGCATTCGGAGATAAAATTGGCAATCTGTTTGGGAGGAAAATTTACCACTGCAATTATTTGCCTACCTACCAAATCTTCTTTTCTATACAGATCAGTGATTTGAGCAGAACTTTTTTTAATACCCAACTCACCAAAGTCTATTACCAATTGATAGGCAGGTTTTTTGGCTTTCGGAAAATCCAATGCTTCGAGTATAGTACCTACCCGCATATCTACTTTTTCGAATTCGTCCCAGGTGAGCATATGGATTGGATTATAGGTCAAAGATAGGTGGTAAGTATAAAAACAAAGGTATTATACTATTTCATCAATCGTAATTTGCTTTACATCCGGAGCAATATACATTGCTCTTGCCATACCTGACATAAGCAAGTCTTTAGTGTAAAAATCAAAAGCTATATCTCTTCTGTTGTATTTTGATTCTAAAAACGCATTACAGATTTGATCGTAACTAAGAGGGCTACGTTTTTCTACAAACAAGCAGAGTAGCTTCCACCAGAATACAGTAATTGTTTCATGATAGCCATTAGTCCCGTTGTTTTCACCACCTACACTGAGGTTATAGCTGATGATACCGGATTTTATTTTGCACAATGCATCATACGGATCCGAATTCATGATAAACCATATTGCTGTAGTAATATGTGCCTGGTGTGTCCATTTGTCTTTAGGCAAGGAATGATTGCGAAAACCATTCACCGTATCAATAAAACTCAAATGATCTTCTATAAGAACTTCTTTATTATCAGGTATGGACATCAGATATTAAAAGTTTTGCGTTGAGGAACTATGTAGGGGGTAGTCAGTACAATAGCGAATTGACTTGTTTTCTTAATAAAGCGTCTGCGATTTATACATCTCATGAAAAAACGGTACAAAAATACAAGATTTATTAGGCCAGTAAAATAATTTAAAATATCTCCATCTTTCTGCGCGTTATATTTACTTGTAGATCGTCTGTTTATGAAAAAGTCACTTTTTGTTATAGCACTTAGCCTGGTATATCTATTCATATCAGCTCAATCGTATACCAATCCCATTTTATCCGGTTTTTATCCAGATCCAAGCATCTGTAAAAAAGGAGATGACTATTATATCGTGACATCCAGTTTTGCCTACTTTCCCGGATTACCTATATTTCATAGTAAAGACCTGGTAAGCTGGCATCAGATAGGATATGCGATGAATCGCAAAGAGCAACTGGACCTCACTGGTGCTGGAGTGTCCAGAGGATTATTTGCTCCTACAATTAGGTATTATAATAATAAATTTTATATCGTCTGCACCCTCGTGGATAAAGGAGGAAATTTTATCATCAGTGCAGATGATGCAAAAGGCCCATGGACCAATCCTGTATTTATACCCGAAGTGAACGGCATAGATCCATCTTTATATGTAGATGATAATGGCCGGGCCTATATTACCTATAACAGCATTCCACCGGATAATAAATCACTATACAATGGGCACAGGACTATTCGTATGTATGAATTTGATCTCATTAGTCATAAGGTAACCGGAAATGAAAAGCTATTGATCAATGGTGGCGTGGATATCAGTAAAAACCCAGTATGGATTGAAGCACCACATATCTTAAAAAAAGAGGACTGGTATTATCTCTATTGTGCCGAAGGAGGCACAGAATACAATCATAGTGAGGTGGTATTCAGAAGCAAATCCATAGACGGCCCTTATATTCCATATAATAAAAACCCGATACTTACCCAGCGACACCTGGATAAAGCGCGACCCAAGCCGATTACCTCTACAGGCCATGCAGATTTTATAGAAACCAGTGAAGGCGAATGGTATGCTGTATTTCTAGGGTGCAGACCCTACGAAGACGATCATTACAATACCGGGCGTGAAACATTTATGACTCCTTTAAAATGGATTGATGACTGGCCAGTAATCAACCCGGATCATGAAGAAGTGCAATATTCATATCCTTTCCCTAAGGTGAATCAGAATACAACATTCACCACCCGTGTAAACGAATTTGCCTCCAATCAAAAATTCTTTGATCATTTTGATGGTGATTTATTAAACAACCGGTATACGTTTCTGCGTACCCCATTAAAAAAATGGTATACAATTAAGAAGGGTATGCTGGATATGGAATTATTACCAGAATCCATACAGGGCAATACCAATGTCTCCATGGTAGCCGACAGGCAAAACAATATGAAGGCGGTAGTAAGTACACGCATGTTGTTTCAAACTATACAGGAAAACGAAAAAGCGGGACTCATCGTTTTTCAAAATGAAAATCATTATTATTATATGTGTAAATCAGCTCAAAATGGTATGCCTGTGGTAGAGCTGTATAAAGGACCGGGTAAAAACACAATCAACGCAGGTCCGGTCCTATTAAATTCCATTCCATTGAAGAAAAAAAACAGTGCTATCTTATTTAAGATCACCATAGACGAAAAGGGGTATTCTTTTTATTATGCACATGAAAAAAACAACTGGTTATTATTAAGATCATCAATGGAAAGTAGATTTTTAAGTACTGCTACTGCAGGAGGATTTGTAGGTTGTATGTATGGTCTGTATGCGACGTCCAGTGGCAAACCTTCTGTGAATACAGTAAGGTATGATTGGTTTGAGAAGGAATAGGGTTTATAGGGAACATATAGGGCTTATAAGTAGAATAAAAGACCGCATAAGGAAATGGTTTACAGAGCTTTTTAAAATCCAGAGTCCTTAATTCAATATTTTCTTTCTGATGTCATTTAGTTTACTGCGGATACTATACTAAATTTTTATGTTACAGACAGACAGACATACGTATTTTCCAGGAAAAAACTGATTACGATCCCAATTATATATATCATTCAGACTCTTTTCTTATCTAATAGTCCCCAAAGATATTTTTTTTGCCGGACAGCAACTCACTAAGCTCGTTAATTAAAAAAGCCTATACAATAGGTTGTGTTTCCATTTAATCATCGAATGCATTCACCCTATGAGGCAATTATTTTTTTCTTACTTATCTCATTTGGTTTTACAGCGTAAATTATACTAAATACAAATGAAAGATTTCTAATTACCGGCGATAAGGATATTCACTGTTTGAATCCTATACTTTCTTTTCTCTATGATTAAATACTACCTTACCTTTGCGTTCTTAATTTTAAAAATCACTTGTATATGAAATATTTCATTTTAACCTTGTTAATTATAATTCCCTTTTTTATTTCAGCTCAGATCGATATACCTGCCCCAAGTCCTGGAGCTATAGTAAAGCAAACTGTAGGATTGGCCAATATCACTATTGAATACAGCAGACCGGCTTTAAAGGGTCGTAGAATGATAGGATCAAGCCTGATACCCTATGGTAAAATATGGCGAACCGGAGCCAATAA
>Ga0209867_1000235_pt1 | contig 12329 bp, 16 predicted proteins | sample GWRWmT4_4Nov14_FD_187197 | JGI IMG/M metagenome (GOLD analysis project Ga0209867, IMG submission 187197) | Sand microcosm microbial communities from a hyporheic zone in Columbia River, Washington, USA - GW-RW T4_4-Nov-14 (SPAdes) (version 2) | ecosystem: Engineered > Artificial ecosystem > Sand...
GGTCTATGGTTGCGAAGATAACCAATAGCACCAAGTTCAGCGAGGAAGAGAAGAAGGCCAAGATCACTTCTCTCTTGACTGCCAACAGCAAGCAGATAGAAGCACTGCCTGCTCTTGCCAAGATCCAGTTGAAGGGTGCGCTTATCGGGGAGGGATCGAACCTCCCAAACGCAATCAGGGAAGGCCCCGACCCGGAGATATCGGAGGAACTGTAAGCGGATTTTATCGTATAGGTCAGATCAACATCAGAGGTTTTCATGAGTTACGACAAAAAAGAATATCCAGTGACCCCCGGCAAAACAATTCTTTTCTCGAAAGATCCCTCCCAAAAGAAGAACCCTAATCAACCAGACTGGGATGGTGATTTAGTTCTCACCAGATCTTACACAGAGGGTCAAACACTCAAGCTATCTATCTGGAAGAGTATGGCTAAGAACGGGAAAGAGTACTTTACCGTCAAAGAAAATACATACTTCAAAGATAAGGAGCTGACCGATAACGCTCCCAAGGAAGTGCCTGCTTCATACAAGCCATACGGTGGGACGTTCAAGAAGCCGGTGGATGACGATAGCGACGTGCCTTTTTGATGACTCCTACCCAGAGGTCTTTAGAGTACCTGCGTGAACAAGGTTATCTCTGCGCCATAGTCGAGAAGTGGAATCCACACGCTCGGATACGGCAGGATCTCTGGGGTTGGTGCGATATCTTGGCTATCCGCAAGAACGAGGTTCTGGCAGTCCAGGTCACTGCATCTGGGGTTTCAGACCGTATCAAGAAGATCACTGCATCTGAGACGGTAGGGCCTGTCAGGGAAGCAGGGATCAGGATAGAAGTACACGGTTGGCGGAAGAACTCCGCTGGTAAATATGTAATGAGAATCGAGGATATATCGTGACCAGTTTATTTGTAGCTACTCCCATGTACGGTGGAATGTGCACAGGGTTCTACCTGCAATCAATGCTTGCACTCGTGAGTGTTGCCAAGCAGGCAGAGATAGAAGTTTCCTGCTCTTTCATGTTCAACGAAAGTCTGATCCAGCGAGCTAGGAACGGTCTAGCACACCAGTTCTTGAAGACAGAATGCACTCACCTGATGTTCATCGACGCTGACATCCGGTTTGATGCCAACGACATCCTGTCAATGGTTGCAGCAGACAAGGACATCATCTGCGGTCTTTACCCGAAGAAGGAGATCAACTGGCAGCAGGTAGCACTTTCTGCCGCTGCTGGTGTACCGATAGATCAGCTCAAGAACCACACTGGTGCGATGGTAGTTAACCTAGTAGGTCAAGTTGGAGATGTCATTGTCCCTGCCGCTGAACCTCTAGAGATCGTCAACGGTGGCACTGGATTCATGCTCATCAAGCGTGAAGTGTTTGAATCACTCAAACCTTTTGTAGCCACCTATCACAACGATGTGCTGGACACGGCAGGCACGTTCAAGCCTGATCTTATGCACGAATACTTCCCCGTGATGGTGGAGAATTCACGACTGCTCTCAGAGGACTTTGCGTTTTGCACAATTGCAAGAAAGCAGGGGTATAACATCTATGCCGCACCCTGGGTACGACTTGGGCACTACGGCAGCTACCTTTTCGAAGGTTCCCTAATCCCTGCACCTTAACGGAGTTTGTTATGAAAGATCAGATACTTGACGCAATCGGTGGTTCAGAGCCAGTTGATGCACTCAACGCACTGTTCTCAGTCGCGTTCTTGGTTGCCAAAGCCTCTAACATCAACGAGTTTACTTTGGGAAGCCTCTTCTCTTCCACTATGGACGCCCTCTTCCAAGCGCATGAAGACGAGGACGTAGAAGACAACGAAGCAGAGGAAGAGGAAGAAGCAGAAGAGATCGACGAACAAACGGACTGAGATTTATTTCTTAGCCGTTCTGGCAGATCTACGGAAGGCTGAGGCAGTTGGGTAACCCTTCTGCCCCGGCCTTTTCGCAGGAAGTCCAAGTTTTCTACGCCGGTTGATGTTGTAGTACAAACCTTTATTTGCCATCTCTGATACCTATAACGTCTGGGTTTACATATGCCACACTACCAGTGATCAGACGATCACCTAGTACCGGCTCTCCTTTCTCTAGCATCACTATCGAGTTCGTAAACTCTAGGCGCCTGACCTGATGGTTAGTCTTGGTCTGGGCGTTGACAGCCGCTATAAAGCCCGAGAAGAAGCGTATAGCGTTATTCCCATACCCAGGCATCCACATCGTGTGGAAGTCCTCTACAACGTACAAACCACCGTTGTTGAGTTTAGGCCACCAGACGTTCCAGTTCTCGATGATATCGTCTGACTGGTGAGATCCATCGTCAATGATAATATCAAATGTGCTGTCAATCTGAGTTGTCTTGGAATCACCAACGATGACTTCAATACGCTCATCCTCAAACTTGAGGTCAGCGCACTTAGGGTCTACGTCAATGCCGTAGATCTTCTCAGCATTCCAAAAGTACTGCGCCCACGTTTCTAGTGAGCCACCGTTCTGGACGCCTATCTCTAGAATTTTTACCTGAGTGTCTTGTAGGTAGAAAAACCTGTCGTCATAAAAGTCTAGATACGATGACCACTTGTCAGAAACTTTACCTGTTTTCTGACGATGAATAGTTGCTAACGACATCCCCATCTTCTCCTGGCTGCTTTCCCGCGCTCCCCCGTCCACCCTTTTGAACGGGCACAGAAACTTTTGTGGCGCGGTCCTGACTTGGTAGGGGCTTGCAGGTTAGATCCCGAAGCACGAGCCTTAGCCCTACCTTTGGCAGTCAGTCCAGCACCACGGCTGGCAGGCAACTTCTCTCCCCTGCCAACGCTTAAATTTGGAAACTTCTTCCTCACAGTGTACTCACATCAATGAGCGACCCCCGAAAGTCAATGATACCCTCGGAATGCTTACTCACCAACTCAGGCCACAACAACTTGTTGTCTTTCATGGTCAGGACAGCAAAGCCAGACCTCCAGTTGACTGGACTGTCTTCTAAATAATCCAAGAACTGGGGTCCATCTATTTCTGCCAGAGTCCCGGTGTCTACCCCCCATCTCGTTCCTTTGTAGTCCCCAAAGGGCGTGACCTTGAGCGAATGCAAGTGGCCGGTGACGATGCTAGTTCCAGAGTTCACAGTGTTGTTGTGAGTTGCGTGAACACCATTTTTGTACCTATGCTTAATCACTACATTTTCAGACAGCCAACAAGTCCAGCACGGATGCCATTTCGGAAAATGGTCCTTGAGATTTGTACCCTGCACGTTCTCAAACTCTGGGGCAGCTTGAGCCAAGCGTGTCTCAAAACGGCTATCGTGGTTCCCCAGCGGCCATACCAGTTGAGTATGGTGTCTTGCCTTTTCACAAGCCTCTTCGATCTCCCTCATAGCCTCCTGGCAGGCATCTAACTCCTGCTTCACGTTTGGCCTATGCGTCCACCCTATGCGTGGGAATCTAGATATGGATGCACCATCAAAGATGTCGCCGTTGGCAACCACAACGTGCGGTTTAAGGGTGTTTATCGCCCACAACAAGCCCTTGAAAGCAGTTGTGCGAATCCCCGGCCAGAAGTGTGCGTCTGAGAAGACTAGGGCTATCCCGTCTGTAAGACCAGCTTGGTGCCTGGCCTTTTGTACATGGGGCTTTAGGCCTATGCTGGTAAGTTCTACTTTCAACCTACCTTCTATTTGTCGCCTTCTGGTATGAGCGTGTCGCTCAGAGATACCTAATATTTTTGCCACCTTCATAGCACTGTTGTGCTTACTCCATAACTCAAGAAACTCTTGGTCAGGTATCGTTGGCTTGCTTGGCATGATTCAGCCCCGTGGTACGGAACCTGTCAAATAGCACACAATTGTTACAGAAGATCAGCTTCTGCTTGTCTGCGTTTTAATAATCCTGGCAAAACCTTTCCTCTAGCCTTGCACCATTTCATTAACTCAACCTTGGCTGCTTCCCAGTTCTGCTCGTTAACCTTCTTCTTGAGAGTAGAAGTCTGGAGCTTGCCAACGCCCAGGTTGTAGCAGAAGTCTACGATAGCGTTAAGCCTTTTTGTGTCCGTTATTAGACCAGGACAGTGGCGCAAGGCTCCCGGTAAATAGGTGTGCCTTAGTTCGTATTCCAATAGCGCCTGTGCTTGCTCTCGGGTCATCGGCGGGTCTTGCAGCGTCACCCGTTTGCCGTTGCTGTACTGGGTTGACCCGAAACCAATTGTGGGGATCGAGGCAGGACAGAGGTACGGCGACCCTCGGAAACCTTCGAAACGCTGGCATAATGATACCGCTATAGAGAGATCAAAGTCCACGCTTTGCCAGAGTCCTGTCGAGGAACCAATAGTTCAACGTGCCAGACACGAGAGCAGAGAAGTCTGCGCTCATCACCAGTTTGAAGACCTCTGTAGGCTCCATCCCGGTATGCCATGAAGAATAGCCCAGCCAAAGGTGTACGCATGACCAAACAAACAAGATCCAGTAAGTAACAACAGGGCGTACAGAGGCAGATAGTGAAGCTGCGAAGCCACCAGAAGCCTTAGCCATCTCAGTCTGAGATTCAATCGCCGCATTGAAAGCATTCATGACTCCTGCATCAACCGTTGCCTCGTGCTGTGCGCCGATCTCAGCCATCTTCTGCTGGCCTCTCTGCGCCTCCAGTTCACACTGTCGGTTGAACATCTCTAGCTCATGACCGCGCTCGTTCTTCTTGTCTAGGAACTTCAAAACCTCCGGTGCTAGACGGAAGATACCGCCCAGCAAGGAGCCAAAGATGCCACCAGACAAGAGTTCAAGCATTAGATGCCTTCTCCGGGAGTGACGTAGATCGTGTGAGATCCGGTCGAAGTAATGAAAGATATAAACACATTCGCGCTGGCAGAACACTGAGGTCCACTCAACACAATTGATTCTTGTGGCCTGATAGGGACTCCATACCCCGAAGTGCCAGACGTTGGTACAGCAACATTGGCGCCAGATGTAGCCGATATCCTGACATACACCGGAGGTGTATTTGATGGTTCATGACTGACAAACAAATACTGTCCAGATGGACTGTCAGCAGAGATGTTTGCAGTCTGGATGTTGACGTTCCCAGCCAGGGCAAACGTCTTCCCCATAGGGTAGAAGGGTTGCGTAGAAGCCATCAGTAAACCTTCTTTCCGCCGCCGCTAGTGGGGCTTTGCTTGGTGTCGTAGTACCCGTCACCACAGAAAGGAATGATGGAACGGAAACCACCCTTAGGCATCTGCCCTGGCTCCCACTTCACCATGTGAGGACTGCCGTCCTGTGGCAGTTGGGGGCGGAAGGGACTGGCAACCTGCTGGTTTAGATCATGGTCCCGTTGCTGGGGTCGGTTCTTCATTTCGATGCTCCTTGGCAACAATCGTTAGGTAACAGAAAACCACATAGATGCCAAGTGTCGCCACCCGCTCCCACGTTGGGTTCCACATTGTCCAGCATCCTAGACCACACGAGGTCAGCAGGGCTAGGACGGTGATAAGCCTGTCCGTTACCACGGTCAAGGCTAGTTTGATCAATTGGATAGCTTCCATATAGATTACTCATCGTCATCGTTCATAAAACCCGTACCCCAGTCAGAACCCTCGTCTTTCAGACGCAGAGCTTCCAACTTCAGCGCACGGTCGATAACCTTCATCTTAGCATCAAGACTGGCTTCAGGGTCAGAAATGGTCACGCGCAGCATATCTGCGATGGCTTTCTCTAACTCTGTGCTGATGCCACGCTTCTTGCTCATAGACCTAATAACCCAGATGCTGTTCTTGCTACACCATAAACACCACCAACAGACGCGAGACCCAACATTACTTGCCTCACTTTCTTTGCTGCTTCTTGCTGCTCAATACCCGTTTTCTCAATGTCTTGAATCTGTTTTGACAAAGATTGGTATTGTTCTTTAGATAATCTACCGCCTTTTTTTAGTTGCTCAATAAAACTTTTGCTGTCTGAAATGACTTGTTTGGGAGCCGCGTCTTTGATGTTGGCAAGGAAATTGTCAACATCTTGTTTCAACGCACTCAAAGATTCAGGAGTAAGCTTGGTGGTAGTGCTTGGAACTCCCAATGCTTCACCAAGTCTTTTGGTTTGCTCTGATGTCATTCTAGATGCTTTTTCTACAGCCTCTCTAGATGTGGCAAGAGCCTCTGTAGATTTACGTACCTCAGGGAATACTGAAAGCAACCCTTCGTTTTTCTGTACAAAGTCACGGATAGATTTGGAATCCATCCCTTCTACTTTTGATCGGATGTTGCCGGCAACCATCTTGGTTACTTCTGGAGATTTGCCTCCGACCAAATCTAACAAACGATTTGCTCTTTGTGCTGTTCCATCAAGGTAGTAATTTGCTACTGCCTTTTTGTCCTCTGAAAACAAAATGTTAGGTTCTTTTCCTAACTCTGTTTCTATAGCCTTTTCACCTCTCCCTGCCAATGCTTTAGTAACCGGCACGGATCTGCGTTCATATTCTGCAATGTAATCACCAATTCTTGGTTCATACAACTTCATAGAATCAAGCAACCTATCCCCCAAAGCATTCATGCGAAATGGGTCAATAGCTGCAAATCCTTCAACCTTAGACAAATCTTTGTCTTTCAACATCCTGCGAAGAAACTCTGCTTCATCTAATGTCAAAGGTTCTCTAGCAACAGTCTTTGGTTGATAACCAGGAATGCTTGCTGCACGAAATTGTTCTACTCGTTTTTCAGCCTCTGTCAAAGGACGCTCATTCCCTTTGATAGAAGCATATCTTGCTTTCAACTGAGATCTAAAAGGCTCAGGAGTCTTTTCTATTTGATTTTCAATCTCTGCAATTGTTTGTCTAAACTGATTAGCACTTGCAGGGAAACTTTCTATTGTTTGACCCTTTGCTTCTCTTGATCGTGCTTGTTCAAAAGCAGGATCTTTGATCTTTGTGATCGCTTCAGTCTGTCTTGTTTCTTTCAGTCTCTCAACATTGGCTCTGCCTTTAGGCTGGATGAATCCACCAAGTTGTTCATCAGTGACTTTCTCAGTAGCAACTTGTTGTAGGGCCTGTTGTTCAGATGCTTTAGCTTGATTGGCACGTTCTTGCAATTTCGTCTGAACTTTGCTTTGAGCGCTTTTAATATCTCGTTCGGCTGCGCGTTCAGATGCCACGCCAGTTGTTCTGCCTCTCTCAAGAGCACTAATTTCTTGTTGTAATAAGTCAGGCGCAGACTCTTCTGCAACACCAGTTACTCTCTTACGCAAAGCCTCTGCCCCAGTTTTAAACTCTCCTGGCAATGCTTTGCTGACAACCTCTCCAACCTTTCTACCTGTTCTTGTCAGGGCAGAACCCAATCCAGCAGTGGTCAACCCTCCAGCCATCTCGGCCAAAGTTTGACCGCCAATGCCTGCTCCACGTTGTTCAGCAGAGTAACGTGCAGCCTCGGCAGGAACGGATGCGGCAACCGCACCAGCACCCATCTTAGCTAATTCTTTACCTGTTTTAGGAATGACTACTTCTGCTAGTCTTCCTACATAAGGCGCTGCTTTTGTACCGGCAGTTGCCAGTTGCGCCCCACGAGCAAGTCCTGCCGCTACTGGGATACCACCAGCGTACATCGCAGCACGTTCTGCAAACTTAGGCTCTCCTGCCATCTTCTCAGGCGGAATAGGAGGAACAGCAAACCTAGCCTCTTGACCAGGGATCTGACTTACAAGATCTTTAGAATCGAAAGACTCTTCTTTTTTTGCAAGTTGATATGCGTTAACAACAGTATCAAAATCAGGGGTTCCCTTTTTCCCTTGATTGTCAACTATCCACTTCGCGTAATCATCAGCTTTAGCCATTATTTTTTACCACTAATTATTGCATCAGCAGCATCTCGTATTGAAGGCTGTTTGCTTTGCACTGGTTGTGCAGCGGGGCTTGGAGCACCAAACGTAGATTCATAATCTTCCGTTTTGGCTTTTGGTTTGTAACCAGCAGGAGCAGTCACATCCAAAATATCTTTTGAATAATTTATCTGATCGTCAATAAACCCACGGACTGTCTGTGCTGAGTCAGATGGTTTGGCTGTGAATGACTGATAGTTTTTCAACTCGTTACCAGTCAAGGTTGCACCAAACAAAGCGTGTCTGTTAGGTGCTTGGTACTGGCTGTACCTACCCCACCAACGTGCAGCATCATTGGCTTCTTTCTTGCCAAGACCTCTTCTTGCTGCTTCCAGTTCAAGATCCGCGCCAAACCCAAATACACCAAGACCAGCGTATTCTGGTTTGAAATCTTTTTTAAGTTTTTCTAGGCCACTTGTGATGGAATTCAATCCATCAATTTTCTTTTCTTTTGTGGCGCTAAGTTTGTCTGTAACGCCAAGAGCACCTTTGCCAACAAAACCTTCTGGAACCTCTACAGAACGAACATTCCCAGATTTGTCCATAACAATCATCTTGCCATCTGCCATTCCTATTGGCTGGACTGCTGCTTGGCCCCGTTCTTGACGATTCTCAACCCTAAACTGAGCCATTTGTTGCTGGAAACGTTGAGTGTCTTCTCTGTTTCGTTCTTCCCTTTCTCTCCGCAATCTATCTTCAAGTTCAACTTTATTTTGAGCAGCAGCAGTAATTGCTTTTTTGGTTTCGTTCGCAAACCATTCTTTTTGCATTTCAGCAGCGTAAGCCTTTTCTTGTTTGTCCAGCGCATCCATAACAGTCTGCAATCTCTTGTTGTTAGACCGTAGTTGTTCTAACGTAGAGACAAGACCGTACTTGTCAATGTTGTCATTGATGAAAGAAGCATCACGCTCAAGAGCAGCGATCTTGGCATTCCTTGTTGCAGACTCAATGTCGTTCTTGTTCTGCTCAAGTTCATAAGTGAAAGCCTTTTCTAGCGAGTCAAGCGTCCCTCTAAGAGCCTTTTGGTTGGTGTCAAACGCCAGACGCTGGTCTTTGGCGTATTGGTCTCTACCCTTTGCGTACCCTTCTGCCATGCCATTCATCGCGGCGAGAGCAGACTTGGCCGTGTTCTTGTTATTCCCGCCTAGCAGGAACCCAGCAGCACCAATAATGCTGAACACAGCAGCTAAAGTTTGAGCATTCTGCTGATCTGGGTTAAACGTAGACTTCTCAGCAAGTTCTCGACTCTTCTCTTGAATAGTCTTGTAAGCAGGTGATTCGTAAAGACTTTTTTCTAATGCTTTTCTGGACGTATCAAGTTCACGCAGGCTCTGGGCTTCTGACTCTGCCTTTTGTTTTGCCTGTTGTGCTTGGAATTGGCCTTGTTTGGCTAAGTTATCAATGATCTGAGCATCTATATTGGCAGTCTCAGTACCAATTTCTCCACGGCGTCTTTCTATTTCTGGCCGAGGATCTATTGGCTTTTCAATGTTAGGGAACGCAGCTTGACTTGACGGAGCAACAGGGGGTTTTTCTTTAACAGGAGTTCCCATTAAAGAAGTAAGACCCAACGTACTTAAAGGATTGTTTATCGCATCAAGTGTGGTTGCCATAGTTGCGCCTTCATTAGTGGGTATTTTTTGTCTTTTATCATATTTCGTTGCAAAAGGGTCTTTACCGCTTTTGCCACGCATCAATGCGTGTTCATATGCTTTATCCCAAATCTCGTCAGTCGGCTGTTTGCCAGACACCAAATGATCTATTTCTTTTTTTGTTAATGTAGGAACCAGCAAAGGAAAGTGGATACCTTCCATTTCTCCCGCTAATTCAGTTGATCGAGACGGGTTTCCCTCTTTGTCTACAGAAGGTATTTCTCCAAAATAGCCAAGCCCTTTATAACCAGGAGCTCCATGCTCTCTTTTTAATTGTTGCATACCCTGCCATTCTAATCTATTAGATATCTCTTCACCTGATAGTTCTCTGGAGGGGATGGTTGCCATGATTAAATTTTGGCGGGTTGAGTTGCTTGAATGACTGTCGGCGCAGCCAAACGAGTGAGGTTCCCGTAGTAGTTGCTGAACAGATTACTGATCTCTGCATCAGCACGGATGCCCTCTTGGATGGCCTTGGCCGTGTATTGATCTCCAATACCAGACAACTTTAACCCAAAGTCCTGCTGTGCTGCTAACAGCCTTTGACGCAGATCTTCCTCCGCTCTCTGCTGCTGGGCAATACCTACGCCACCACGGGCAACACCAGCCTGGGCTGCACGAGCACGTTGTGCATCTAGAGCTTGCTGGTTAACCGGAGTCAACTCACCACGAGAGGCAGCAGACTGAAGAGCCAAGCCTTGCTGTTGATACGGAGCACCTATTTGTCGAATCTGCTCTGCACCTTGCTGTGCGCCCTGACGAGCCTTGCGAGCGGTCAATGCAGTCTGTAGGCCACCTAGTGCACCTAATGCTAGTCGAGTCTTGTCACCACCTTGCAGGGATTCCAAAAATCCTTTTTCTGCCGGTCCGCGTGATGGACCTGCTTGAGGTCCAGCCATAGGTTCTCCCAAAACGGTAGGAGTACGCATACCGGATAAAGAGAAGTCAGTTGGAGTAAAACCTTCTGTTGCACCACGACGGGCAAATGTTTCTTGTGGAGCTTGAGCGGTAAGATCAAGTTCAGAAACAGGAGCAAAACCAAACTCTGGGCGTACATACTGTGCGCCTTCAAACAGACCCTCAGGTACAGACTCATACCCTGTGCTTTCTGGCGTGTAAGCTGCTCCTTCAAACAATCCTTCTGGCACGTTTTCGTAACCAGTTTGAGGAATAGGGTTCCCGTAATCATCAGTATAAAACTCTGGCAATCCTGTTTCTGGATTGATATCTCCTGCCCCTCCCTGCTCACGCAAAAGGGCCGCCTCACGGGGGTTGATGTGCGCCAGGATCGTATCTCCGTTCCTGCCCTTGTCTTGCAGCAGACGGGCAATCTTGCGGAGATCTCCACCCATACGGGTCATCTTGCGTAGTTCACTCATTTACAACCCCAGAGCGTCTTTGAGACGCAGTGATTTCTCATTCCAGACATTCTGCCTTTCTTTCCCAGATTCTTCACCTTCTATAGCGCCCGCTGGCCGGTAAGCAGCCAGAGCGTCTGCCAGCAATCTAGCAGGACTTGCACCCGTAATTATAGGCTGTCTACTTCGACCAGGAGGAGGAACGCTGGTGATGGTAGGGTATATCTTCTTGGTTTCCCCTTTGGGCTTTTCCGCAGGATCTTCTTTTTTAGGATCTTTTTCCTTCTCTTTTGGAGGTGTAGGATCATCAATAATTAGATCATCTTCTTTTTTTCCAGTGATTATTACTGGATCTAATTCAATTTCTGGTTTCCCTGTAATTGTCACCGGGTCCAATTCATAGATTGGATCATCTTTCCCGACAACAGTTACCGGATCTAACTCAGTTACTGTTGGAGCAACCTCTTCTTCTTGTTTTCCAGTAATAGTTACAGGATCAAGTTCAACCGTTGGTTCTCTAGTACCAGTAATTGTGACCGGATCCAACTCATATACCGGATCTCTTTGACCTGTAACAGTAACTTGAGGGAATTCAACAGTTGATTCTCTTTCTCCAGTCACTGTCACTGGAGGCAACTCCGTAACAGTAGGAGCAACTTCCTCTTCTCGCTTGCCAATGATCGTAACAGGATCAAGTTGAGCCGTTGGTGCAGGCAAACCACGGGTAGTGTCTGGACGCACCTCTGGGATGTCAGTAACAACAGGAGATGTATTTGCTGTTTCTTTTTGACCTTGAACAATAACTCTTTCTAATTCTTTGGGATCAACCGTTGAAGTCGGTTGTTCAGCAACTTGCCTAACCAAGTCGAGATCCGTAACTGTAGGTGAAACAACGGGAGAGGGTGCCGTTACTGTTTGTGAAGCAAGTTCGGTTCCTCCTGCGGATGGGTCTGTAGCAGGCGTTTCAAACGGAGCGTTTACAATTTTAGAAAAATCACTGCTGCTTATGATTTTTTCATTTCCAAACTGGTCTGTGACTTTTGCCGTACCGTCTGGTTGCTCTTCGTATCTAAGTCCACCCTCTTCAAAAGGTTGGATAAGGTCTTGAGAAATTTTTGCAGGTGTAGAAGCTGCTTGAAGTTGTTGTGCGGTTTTGGCTGGTTGATCTAACGTGCCTATCGCAGTTACGGCAGTGTTTAATAGGGTCTGATCAACATTGCCACCTGTTGCTATATACGTCCTGGCGGCAGATCCAAGGATTTTCCCTGCATCAGGATTTTCGGTCATTGCACCCTGAACACCCGCTCCAACACCGGCTGCAAATGCGTTGGTTAGAACCTGACTGGCATCTCCACCTCTGATGATTGTCCCGGCAGTAGATCCTGTTACGGCTCCCGAAACACCGCCACCCATACCAATGTTAAGACCAGCGGAAACTCCCGCACTAGCGGCAGATCTAAGAACGTCTTTTAC
>Ga0209867_1000238_pt1 | contig 12192 bp, 12 predicted proteins | sample GWRWmT4_4Nov14_FD_187197 | JGI IMG/M metagenome (GOLD analysis project Ga0209867, IMG submission 187197) | Sand microcosm microbial communities from a hyporheic zone in Columbia River, Washington, USA - GW-RW T4_4-Nov-14 (SPAdes) (version 2) | ecosystem: Engineered > Artificial ecosystem > Sand...
GCTGACAAACTCGCCCTCATGGGTCGTGGTGTTGAAGCGGAATTTTTCCAGCGCCAGAATGCTGTTGGCCCCAAGCGACAGGCGGCTATTGTCAATGAAAGTCATGCCCACCGCACCGTCAGCGCCGGTCTGCACCTGATCCGACGAATAGAGTTTCGTCCCGCCTGGCGCCGCGATCTTCTGCCCGCTGCGCTCAATGGTGACGCTTCCCTTGCTGGTCTTGACCAGGCCGATACTGTCGACCGCCTGGGCATCGACCACAAGCATCAGGCCAAACAGCGCCACAGCGCCCATCAAGGCGGCAATTCTTTTTGCTAAAACAGTTAGATCTAAAACAGGTATGCTTGACCCCATAATATGATTCCTTCCTTCACGCCACGTAACCTATGCCCCTGAAACACACAATAGGCTGGACCTTTGCCGCAACTAACACCGCCAGCAGGGAAGCTTGCTTGCAGGCCGAGAACTGGGCGCGGGAAACCGGCTTGCCGGAAGTGCTGATTATGCGTCTTGTGCTTGTAATCGAAGAGCTGTTTACGAACACGATAAAGCACGGATATCAGTTGGAAAGCAACCGCCCGGTGCAGATTGCGCTGGCGGCAAAGGATGATCGCGCCGAACTGGATTACCGCGACCAGGCGCCCGCATTTGATCCTGTCCACGCCTGCACCCGATTCAGCCTGGACTCCCCTCCAACAGATGTCGGCGGGATGGGGTTGCGGCTTATACAGACGCTGGGGCATCAAGCGAGTTACGCCTATCAGAATGGCTGGAATATTATCCGCCTGACTGTCGGGGCCGATGCCGTGTCGCTTTAGGTTCCACCTGCATTCTGTATTAACCTGGCAATTTTGTCATTGCGGGCATCCAGGGCGTGCCAATAAGCGGTATGACCGGCATAGTCAGTGGCGTTCACATTCAGGCCCGCGCCAAGCAATATTGTCACCGAAGACAGATCACCGAACCGGGCAGCCTTGATCAGCGCGGTTTCGCCCTGGCGGTCCTGGTGATCGGGATCGGCTTTGAATTCCAGCAGCATATGGATCATGGCGCTATCGCCACGTTCAGCCGCAGCAATCAGCGCCGTCTTGCCGGTGGCCTTTTCGAAAAGATCGGGGTTAGCGTTTTTTTCCAGCAGAAAACGCACGACGGCGATGTTCCCGGCCTGTGAGGCAATCAACAAAGCAGGCTTGCCGCGGCCGTTGCGGCTGTTCACGCTCTCGCCCAGCAGGAACGCGCCCCGCGCTTCCGCCACACCGCCGGACTGGGCAGCCTCAACGATTGACATGCCCTGAATGCCGGGGGCGGCCCCGTCCTGGCCAGGCAACGGATCACCATAGCTGCGCTTCGCGGTGCCCTCATCCCTTTCATTCGAGAACTGCGCAAAGCTTTGGCTATTACCGGATAATATGAGTACAAACGCCACAAGCAGAGTTTGGGCAAAGGTCCTGTATCCCATTCTTTAGGCCCCGTTTTTCACATGTAAATGACACAGTGCAAGTATACAAGAGGAATGATGCCCATATCCAGAATTCGCTTTGCAGTTATCATTTTAGCGCTTGGCGTGGGCTGGGTTGGTGTATCAAGCTATTTTCGCAGCAACTCAATTGATCCCAATACCATGACGCCGGACGCGCCGGTGCGCCAAAGCGGCATTGCCACTATTGGCGGTCCATTCTCGCTAACCGATCATCGGGGGGTGCGGCTTACGCAAGAGGCCCTGACGGGGCGTCTGACCCTAATTTATTTTGGCTATACATCCTGTCCTGATATCTGCCCAACGGAACTGCAAACCATTGGCGCCGCTTTGGATTTGCTGGCGGCGGAGGGGCCGGAAAAAATCGTTGATATACAAGGATTTTTGATAAGTGTTGATCCAGAGCGCGATACTGTGGCCGTGCTTGCCGATTATATGGCGAATTTTCACCCAAAACTCACTGGCCTGACCGGCAGCGCCGAAGAGATCGCGGCCGTTGCCAAGGCCTATCGGGTTTATTTCAACAAAGCGCCATCGGAACCTGGATCCAACACCTATCTGATGGATCATTCCAACATCATTTATCTGATGGGGCGCGACGGCAAGTTTCTGGCGCATTTTGGCTTTGGCGTCACCGCCGAACAGATCGCCGCGAAATTGCGCGAATTTCAGAGATAAATCAGGCAGTGCAGGCTGGTTTCAGACCAGAATATCCAGCAGACTTCCGCTCACCTGATCCGCGGTTTGCAATAGCTTCGCCGCAGCCCGGAAGTCATGTTTGATGGCGATGAGACCGGCCAGTTCTTCCGCCAGGTCAATGTCCGGCTGCCGTGTCTCCTGGGGGCGGGGTTTATCTGTTTTACTGACCCGCACAACCGGACCGACAGAAGTGGATAGCTGTTCCGCCCGCAGCGCGGTATAGCCAGCATTATTATTATTATTATTATTGGCGTTGGCGATATTCTCGGCGCGGATAGCAAACCGCGTTTCCGCTGCGCGCAGGCCCGAAACCGCTATAGTTGAGATCGTAGTCATAGACGACAGGTGGGGTGGGCAAATCCGTTCAACAAGTTCGAACGTCACAAAATGGCGCTTTGGCCCGCCCTGCGATATACAGAAACCAGGTAAAAGCTTAAAAACATGGTTAAGAAAAGCTCCTGCAATTCACTGGCCCGGATATCGAACGGAAAAGGCGGGCTTACGCCCAGATAGAAGGACAGATATTCGGGCAGGCGCACAGTGCCAACCAGCAGCCCGGCGGGCATACAGGCCCCTGGCGGCATCACCCAATAGCGCCAGTCCTGTGGCCCATGCAGGCGTATAATCCCTAGTCCGATCAGCAATGGCGCAATAAAGCCGCCCGTTACCGCCCACACCCACAGGGCAATGCGCGGCTTCTGGTCAAGCCAGCTACTCATATTATGCAGATTGGTTTCGTTTTGATCATTCAATTCACCGATCATCGCTGGGGTTTGCCAGCTAAAAAAATGCTGCCCCCAGCTGATTTCTTCGCCCGCAAAAAAGAATGCGCCCAGCCCATGCAGTACAAACCAGACAGCAATCCAGGCGGATGGAACCGCGCGGCGCCGCCGCCACATGGCGATGCCGCAGAAAATAGCCGGCAACAGGATCAGAGGGGCAAGATTTTCGATAATTCCGCGCTCGCCCTCCATCCAGTTCAGATAAAAGTCCAGATCAAGATAGCGCACCAGATATAAAGCTGGCAGCACAAGGGGGGCGGCCACAAGCCAAAGCCACGGGGGCAGGAAATCCCGTTCCATCTGCGCACGCAACCCTGTTGCGGACATTACCGGCGGGCCTGCCGATTAGGGTAAATAACCATTTGTTTATCCTTCGCGCCATATCTTGGCCATTGCCGTACCAGCGTCCTTGCGCGCCGTCAACGCAGCCCCGCTTGACGCCCATGCCAACAGGAATAATCCATATGGCCAAAATGAAAAGGCTTGCGCAATTAATGACCCGTTGCGCAGTGACCAGCGTGCTGCTGGTTTCACAGACGGGGACAATGTTTGCAAATTCCGCGCCGCCTCCGCAAAGCGGTGACGCCAGCGCAGAGGAAGCAAGCGTCGAGCCCGGGGAGATGCTCACAGCGCCCAATATTGTGCCGTTGCCGCCACTCAATATTCCGATGCTCAAACAGAACCGGATTGTTGGCAATCTGGCGATCGAGGTCATGATCGACATCACGTCGCAAGAAAGCATGCAGGAATTTTACGCCAAACGGTCCCGGCTTTTTGCCATGTATGCCGATACATTGGGCAAATGGGCAAGCGCCTTCCAGAATAGCCGCGATCCTGCCAATGTCATCGCTATCAAGAACCAGTTGCAGAATGTAACAAATGCGGTTTTGGGCCGCACTGACTCAACCGTCCTGCTTCAGAGCGCCATGGTGCGCCGCAAGGGCTAGATCCGGTTTCGCGTCCCTGCCAGCCTGGGTTAAGCGCTGCGGAATGTGGCGCTGAAGCGCGCCCCCAATATTTTTCCATCCGCACCCACACGATTGCTTGCGCTCAGATGGCCGCCATAGGCCTCGGTGATTTGCCGGGAGATGCTGAGACCAAGCCCAGAATGTCGGCCAAACGCTTCGCCCTGTGGGCGTTCGGTGTAAAAGCGCTCGAAAATTGTCTCAATATTTTCTTGTGGTATGCCGGGTCCTTCATCATCGATTGTAACCAGCACCTCTTTGCCCAGCCGGACAATCGATACGGTAATCGTCCCGCCTGGCGGGCTGAATGACGCCGCATTCTCCAATAAATTGCGCATGACCTGGCCAATGCGCCCCTCGCCCCCCAAAACGATAAAGCGGTCCTGCGGATTTATATCAAGCCGGATTGCTGGCATGTCATCGCGGGTTTCAACAAAAATTTCGATCAGTGCGCTAAATAGGCTGTTCAGCTCCACAGGCTCCACGGGGGCGCGCGAAAGTTGTGCATCCAGGCGCGAAGCTTGTGAAATATCACTGATAAGACGGTCCATCCGGCGTACATCATCCTGCAAAATATGCAGCAATTTATCGCGTGTTTCCTGATCCCTGGCGCGTGGCATGCTTTCCACGGCGCTGCTGATGGAACTGAGCGGATTTTTTATTTCATGGGCGACATCGGCCGCAAAATGTTCATTGGCGTCGATGCGGTCATAGAGCGCCGCGGTCATATCGGCAAGCGCCGCCGACAGATCGCCGATTTCATCATTGCGGCGGCTGAAGTCCGGGATCGACGAACGTCCGCCCTTGCGGTTGCGCACATTTTCGGCGGCTTCCGCCAGCCGCCTTATGGGGCGCACAATCGTGCCCGCCATCACCACCGACATCACCACGCCAATGGCCAGCGCCACCAGAAATACTTCGAGTATGGAGCGCCGTTCGGCCCGGACAATTTCGTCTATGTCGCCGGCCTCTGTCGTCAGCATCAGACTGCCCAGCACCATCCTGAAGCGCTGCACAGGAACCGCAACGCTCAGAATTGGTTCCCCCATGCTGTTTTCGCGCACCGTATTTGCAGGCTGCCCCTGCAGAGACAGCATAACTTCTATGAACTCGCTGCCCTGGGCGTCTTGCGCCTCCTTATAGAGAGGACGGCGCCAGTTGGTCAGGCGATTTCCCAGACTGGAATAGATCTGTTCGATCTTGTCAGCGAGCCTTTGAATGAGGTGGGGCTCCTCCAGAGTGAAACTTTGCACCGGTTCGGGCAGAATTCTTTTGCGGCTGTCAACGATCAACGCGCCATCATCGCGAAAAAGCCGGGCGCGGGTCTGGGTTGGCAAGACCAGACGATTGAGGATCTGGGCAGCCAGGGCTGGATTGATACGATTGACATCCAGGCCCCGCGCACTCGTGAAGGCGATCGCGCTGGCGATAATTTCCGCCTGCGTCGTCAGTGCTTCAATACGGGATTCGATCAGCCCGGTGCGAAACTGGTTGAGATATAGCGCACCCCCGACAAACAGTCCCAACCCGACAATATTGACCACCAAAATCTGCCGGGTAAGTGAGGAAAACGGCCGCCGCCTTCGCACCCGTGCGGAATTTGCGGGCTTGCCCCCCCACAGGCCGTAGCTCAGCTTTTCAGCAATATTCCCAATTAACGTAATGATTTTCAGTTTCGGCTTCCGACTTCGTTATAGCGATAGCCAACCCCATAAAGCGTTTCGATGGCGGAAAAGGAATCGTCCACCATTTTAAATTTCTTTCGCAGGCGTTTGATATGGCTGTCAATGGTGCGGTCATCCACATAGACCTGATCGTCATAGGCCACATCCATCAATTGATCCCGGCTTTTGACATGGCCCGGTCGCACAGCCAGCGCCTGCAACAGCAAAAATTCGGTCACGGTCAAAACCACATCTTCCCCGCCCCAGGTGCAGGCATGGCGTTGCGGATCCAGCACCAGCCTTCCGCGGACCATCGGTTTGGCGTCTTCCGCGCCGGTTTCGCCCCGTCCCGCAACGTTCTCTGCGCGCCGCAGCACCGCGCGGATGCGCTCGATCAATAGCCGTTGCGAAAAGGGTTTGCGGATATAATCATCGGCGCCCATTTTCAGGCCCAGAACTTCATCCATCTCATCGTCTTTTGAAGTCAGGAAAATGACTGGAAAGCTGCCTTTAACCCGCAGGCGGCGCAATAATTCCATGCCATCCATGCGGGGCATCTTGATATCCAGCACCGCCATGTCCGGCGGATTGGCATCAAGCGCCGTCAGGGCCGTTGCGCCGTCGGTATAGGTCCGGACATGAAATCCCTCGGCTTCCAGCGCAATGGTTACCGAGGTCAAAATATTCTGATCGTCATCCACTAACGCAATCATGGGCATGGCCATAGCCTCACTGGTTGAACCTGGTATAATAGTTAGCGGCAACTGAGCCGGAAATGTGGCGAAATCTAGCTGATTTCATGAGTTTCGTTTATATGTAATCCATGCAGGCCGAACCGTCTTCCAAAATAACGCAAATAGCCATGCAGGCCCGAAGCCTGATCCGGGGGGCGCGCACGGCAGCGCTTAGCACCCTTATGGTCGAGAACGGCGCACCCTATGGCAGTCTGGTGTTAAGCGCCACCGCATGCAATGCGGCCCCAATCCTTTTATTGTCCGGGCTGGCTGTTCATACCAGGAACCTGGCGCGGGATCCGCGCATATCGCTGCTTTACGAAGCGTCAAGCGGCCTTGAGGAACCGCTGACCGGGGCGCGGCTCAGCCTTATTGGCAGCCTTCAACCCGTGCCTGATATGGATTTGGCGCACTGCCGGGGCCGATTTCTGGCGCGCCATTCAGGCGCCGCCGCCTATATTGATTTTGCCGATTTCAAATTATACAGGGTGCAGCCCGACAGGGCGCATCTGGTGGCGGGCTTTGGTCAGATAGACTGGATAGAAGCCGCAGATTTACTGCTTAGACCGTCGCAATGCGGCGCACTGGCGGATGCCGAGCCCGGCATCCTGGCCCATATGAACACCGACCATGCGGACAGCATTGCCCTCTATGCCCAGAATCTGCTGGGTTTGCCTGGCGGCGCCTGGAAAATGACCGGCTGTGACCCGGAAGGGTGTGATCTGCAACAGGGCGTCATCCACGCCAGGCTGCCATTTGCCTCCCCGGCCCATACGCCGGCGCAAATACGCCAGGAACTGGTCACGCTAAGCCGCGATGCAAGGGCAAAAAGCAGCTTATAAACATAGACTTAGGTAAATAATAGATGATATATTGAACTATTGTGGGTTAGTGTGACCGGCATTACAGCGCAATCCGGAAAATATGGGCATAGCCTTTGTGCCGTGCTAATCGTGCTTGCAGCGCGGCTGTCAGAATATTAGTTTGCGCATTACTTCGCTTTAATCCGGGAATGATAAGTTTGATGATTCTGACATGGAAAGAAATTGGTGAATAATTAAGGGGAAAATCAATAAGCGTGCGCTCTTGGTTTTAGCTATCAGGTTTTAGAAATTTCAGGTTGAGCCGCACATGGCAAAATGAATGCGGCCAGAGGGAGAGAGTTGTGAAACATTCAGGACGCTTTGTCAGTAAAGTTGGTATCGAAAAACAGGGCATCGACAAGGCCCGGATCGTGCATTGGAACGATTGCGCGGCCACATTATACCAGATGGCGGTGGCGCGTGACGAAGGCATGATCGCCGAGGGCGGCCCCCTGGTGGTGCGCACGGGTACGCATACCGGCCGTTCAGCGCAGGATAAATTCACCGTGCGCGACGCCACGACCGAAAAAAATGTGTGGTGGGACAATAACAAGTCGATGACGCCTGAGCATTTTGCAGCGCTTCACAAAGACATGCTGGCCTATACCGAAGACAGGGAATTATGGGTTCAGGATCTTTACGGCGGCGCCGATCCGAAATCGCGGTTGAATGTACGGGTGATCACCCAACATGCGTGGCATTCGCTGTTTATACGGCATTTACTGGTAGAACCTGAATTGGCGGAACTGGGGGCCTTCGCCCCTGAATTCACGATCCTTCATTTGCCGGATTTTGAGGCTGATCCGGCGCGCCATGGCGGCCGGTGTGAAACCATGATTGCGGTCAATTTTTCGCAACGCACGGTATTGATCGCCGGCACCAGCTATGCGGGCGAAATCAAGAAATCGGTGTTCACAATTCTGAATTATTTATTGCCTGAACGTGGCATCATGCCGATGCATTGCTCGGCCAATGTTGGCCCAAATGGGGATTCGGCGATCTTTTTTGGGCTATCGGGGACCGGCAAAACCACCCTTTCCGCTGACGCCAGCCGGACGCTGATCGGCGATGATGAGCATGGCTGGGCTGACGATACCGTGTTCAATTTTGAAGGCGGCTGTTATGCGAAGATGATCCGTCTGTCACCCGAGGCTGAGCCGGAAATTTATGCGACGACGCGCATGTTCGGAACGGTGCTGGAAAATGTCGTTATTGATCCAGTGACGCGCAAGTTGGATCTGGATGATGACAGCTATGCGGAAAATTCGCGCGGGGCCTATCCCACCACCTATATTCCGAACGCCAGCCGCACCGGGGTTGCACAAGGAAGCCCCAAAAACATTATCATGCTTACTGCGGATGCGTTTGGCATTCTGCCGCCCATTGCAAAACTGAGCGCGAGTCAAGCCATGTATCATTTCCTGTCGGGTTACACAGCGCGCGTTGCGGGCACCGAAAAGGGCGTGACCGAACCTTCCGCCACATTCTCCACCTGCTTTGGCGGTCCGTTCATGCCCCGTCACCCCAGCGAATATGGCAATCTGTTGCGTGACAAGATCGCGGCGCAGGATGTGGATTGCTGGCTGGTGAATACAGGCTGGACCGGCGGCGCCTATGGTATTGGCAAGCGCATGCCGATTAAGGAAACCCGCGCTTTGCTGGCTGCGGCGCTGGATGGCACGCTGGCCAAGGCCGGCATGCGGCTGGATCCCAATTTTGGATTTCAGGTGCCGGTTGCCGTGCCGGGCGTGGATTCCTCGATCCTGGATCCGCGCAGCACCTGGTCCGACAAGGCCGCTTATGACGCGCAGGCGCAGAAATTGGTCGGCATGTTCGTCAAGAATTTTGAAAAATTTGTTAATCATGTCGGTGAGGACGTGCGCGCCGCCGCCCCAAGCGCTGCGTGAAGCAGCGCGCTGATGCCAAGCGCTGCGTGAAGCAGCGCGCTGATGCCATGCGCTGCGTGAAGCAGCGCGTTCATCTCACATCGCCATGTGAAGCTGACGGGATATGATGCGTCGGCTGACAATGGGTTTTATGGCGCTGAGCGCAATTGGCGCCGCCATAATCGCGGTGATTGCGGTCATGCAGGAGGATTACAATCTTAACAGCCGCGTCGCACTTTCAGTGACGCCGGACAGAGTGTGGCGTGTGCTGAACGATTTTCAACGCTATCCGGAATGGAACCCGCATTTGCGCGCTATGGAGGGGCAACCGCAGCCCTATAGCAAGACGCAGCTGAAGGAAATCTTTGCCGATGGCAGCGAAGTGGTGCGCAAGATTGGCATGAAAAGCATGGCGGTCAATTACGAATTTATCTGGGAAGCTGATTTGTCGCCCTTGCCCCGTATGCTGATCGCCAAGCGCAAGCTGATCATGACGCCAACGGATAATGGCGGGACCGATCTGCGCCATGAAATGGAATTCAGCGGATGGCTTTCCGGGCCGCTATCGCAGGGCGCGTTTTCCCGCTATGCCCAGTCCATGGCTGCCATGAATGCGGCGCTTATTCAGCGTGTGGGCGAGGGAAAATAGTTCTGTCTCCATCCTTGCCCAAATGGACGCACAAGTCATAAGAGAAGATTCTTCGGCCGTTTCATTCCCTCAGAATCCCCCTCGGTGGAGCGCGATGCAAACGGCGGGAGACCCTTCGCCTCCTCCTTCGCCAAGGCTTCGGAGGACAGGCCGCTCAGGATGACAGGGGTGGCTGGAAAATAGCCGAACTTATACCAACGGCCCGATGGCCTGACCTGTCATCCTGAGCGAAGCGAAGGATCTCCCCGAAGCGGATGGGGATTCTTCGCTCTCGCCGCGCAGGCGCTGGCGCAGCGGGTCGCTCAGAATGACAACGAGTCTGTTCATAAGGCCGTTGGTATTAAACGCGGCGTGCTTTATCTATGTGGGGCTTGATCTGGGGTTTGTGATCTGCGATCCCACCACACCGCCATGTCAAAGCCATAAAGCGGCGCGCGGTCCGGCATGCGCAGATGGGCGCTGTGCGCTACATTATCCGTAGACAGATAATATAACGGAATGACATAATGCCCGGACATTAAAACCCGGTCCATGGCGCGCACGGCCGGAACAAATTCCGTCTGCGTTCGCGCCTCCAGCACATGGGCGATCATGGCGTCCATGGCCGGGTTTTTGACGCCGGGATAGTTGCGTGTGCCTGGCATGTCTGCGGCCATTGATCCCCAGTAATATTTCTGCTCATTGCCGGGCGAAAGAGACGCATACCAATCATACACAATCATGTCGAAATCATAGTTGCGCAGGCGTGCTTCATACTGACTGGCGTCCACAGTGCGAACGCGAATTTCAATGCCCAGCCGCCGGGCGGCATTTGCAAAGCTCAGGACCAGTTTTTCTTCTTCGGGGCGCGCCAGCATGATTTCGAATTGCAATCGCGCACCGCTCTTGACCTGGCGCATCTGCCCGTCTTTCAGCGCCCAGCCCGCATCGCGTAACAATGCCAGCGCGCGCCGCGCCCCATCACGATTATGACCGGAACCGTCACTTACCGGCGGTGCATAACCATGGCGAATGGCTGATTCAGGAATATTACCCGTATACGGAGCGAGTAGTTTTATTTCCATTGCGCTGGCCGCCCGACCCGCCGCTGATAGATCGCTATTGTCAAACAGGCTGCGCGTGCGCCGGTAGGCGCCATAAAAGAAATTGCGATTGACCCATTCAAAATCAAATAGATAATTCAGCGCCTGGCGCACGCGAATATCGTCAAAGGGCGCATGGCGGGTATTGAACACAAAACCGTGCAGGCCGGATGGCCGCCCATGTTGTATCCCGGTCTTGACGATTGCGCCTGTGTGGACTGCCTTGAAATCATAGGCGCTGGCCCAGCGGGCCGGATCTTTTTCTTCCCACAGATCAAATTGCCCGGCCTTGAACGCCTCGAACGCGGTATTTTCATCGCGGTAAAAATCCACGCGAATGCTGTCGAAATTATTCTGCCCGCGATTGACCGGCAAATCCGCCGCCCAATAGTCCGTATTGCGCATATAGGTGATGCTGCGCCCCGGCGAAACTTGCGCCGCTTTATAAGGCCCCGAACCGAGCGGCGGGCGCAGGCTGGGGGCGGTGATATCCTGACCTGCATAATGGTCCTTTGATAGGATTGGCATCAGGCCAAGGATCAGTGGCATTTCACGGTCAATATTTTCAGCGTCGAACTCAAAACGCACCTGGCCTGGTCCTGGCTGTGTGATGCGGAAAATTTTTGCATAATAGCTGCGATGATTGGGGCGGCCTTTCTTGCGCAGAATTTCCGCCGAAAAAATCACATCCTCTGTGCGGATGGGCGTTCCATCGGAAAAGCGCGCGCGCGGATCAAGCGTGAATGTAACCCAGCTGCGATCATGTGCCATCTCCACGGATTGCGCCACCCAGCCATACAGCGAAAACGCTTCGTCATTGCTGCGCTTGAGCAGGCTTTCAAACACCCATTCGCGGATACCCAGCGGCACGACGCCGCGCACACTGAAGGGGTTAAGACTGTCAAACCCGCCGCGTTCGCCCAGCACCAGCGCACCGCCCTTGGGCGCGTCCGGATTAACGTAAGAAAAATGCGTAAAGTCCGGCCCCAGGGCCACCTCGCCATGCATGGCGGCGCCATGGCGCGGCGCAGCCGCAGCGGGCGCGCCGCACAATATGGCGACAGTGAGCAACCAGTGCGGACGCAGAAATTTACTCATGTACGAATTTGCGCCATTATCCTGTGTGGAGAAAGCGTTTGCTAATATTGGTTGATGTCGGGCGTCTCGCTGGAAATTTTCGCCAGTAATTTGCGGCTTAGCGGAATAAGGCTGACCCCCAAAATCGCAAAAACCAGCCCCTGCCATAATATGCCCATAGGCAGCAATTTGAAAAAAGTCAGCGCCACAACGATAAACGCCGCAACCGAAAACGGGATGAAAAAACTGTTGGTCAGTAATATTTCCGCGATTAGCAGAACCACGCCCAATATCGCCCAGCCAATGGACGGATT
>Ga0209867_1000246_pt1 | contig 11490 bp, 9 predicted proteins | sample GWRWmT4_4Nov14_FD_187197 | JGI IMG/M metagenome (GOLD analysis project Ga0209867, IMG submission 187197) | Sand microcosm microbial communities from a hyporheic zone in Columbia River, Washington, USA - GW-RW T4_4-Nov-14 (SPAdes) (version 2) | ecosystem: Engineered > Artificial ecosystem > Sand...
AGGAGCGAAGCGACGTGGCAATCCACCAAGCCTTCGCAAGAAGGCTACGGCTGGCAAAGGAGCCACAAACTCAGGCCTTTGCGTGAGACTCTGGATCGCCACGCTTCGCTCGCGATGACGAAGTATACGTTTGTGATTCAGTCTAAACAGAAGCCGGTCTAGGGTGAAATTATTGGGATTATTCAGTCCTGGCCGATGCGGCTGCCGGCTGCGCCCTGCTGGTGGAGATATTTTGCGTCGCTGCGCTTGTTATAGGGGCGCACGGCATGGCCGGAGAGCGGTTCAAAACTGATCGAACAAATCCGCATGCCGGGGCGCAGCGCCAGCGACACCTTGCCGGCGTTAAAAAATTCCAGCACCAGCGGCCCGGCAAAGCCCGGATCAACCCCATGTGCGGTGATATGCACCATCAGGCCCAAACGCGCCAGGCTGGAGCGGCCATTGATCCAGCCTGCGATGTTATCGGGAAGCTCAACTTCCTCAATGGTCACGCCCAGCGCCAGTTCGCCGGGGTGCAGGTAAAACGCCTCGCCCTCGGCAATGTTCACCTCGGCGCGGGTAATGCGTTCCACCTGGGCGTCCAGTTCCGCACGCGGGCCGCCAAGGTCAATCACCGGGGCTGCGTGATAATCAAAGATGCGAAACCTGCCGCTCAGCCTCAGATCGACCGATGCACCGGTTATACGGCTTGATTCCGGGCGCGGGCTGATCTTGAGGATCCCGGCGTCCAGATGCTTTTCAATATCTGCGTCACATAATTTCATCGCTTGCCGCCCGAATCTGAATTTCCGGTTCAGTCTTGCCACACCGGCTGCGACAGGCGCAAGCGCGGCGAGAGGCCCCGCGCATCCATCATGCCGGAAAAGCCGGATGCGGCTTGCTTGACGCGCGGGCCTGTTAATCATTATGGTATCAGAGATAACTAAATCATGTTCGCTATTTGTTCTTTACAAGAGAAGAATATTGCTTTAGGGTGTCTGGCGTTTTCTTTTATGAATGTGAGTTTCCATTGCACTTACCCCATCCCCGCTGGCTGCCCGTTTCACCCCGCACCGCCGCCATTGCTGCGGGGGGTGCGCTGATTGGCCTGTTGTATTTTTTCTTTGGCGGCGCTGGCCCTGGCGGTCCAGGTGTCCCCCCCGGCGGCCCGCCACCCCCTGCCGTGCTGGTGGGCCATGCCCAAACCGGGCCGGTCAGCCATGAAATCAGCGCCGTTGGCAGTCTGCGATCCAATGAATCGGTGGTGATCCAGCCGGAAATTACCGGCCGGGTATCAGAAATTTCCTTTAACGAAGGCGAGGCGGTTCTCAAAGGCGCAACCCTGATTCGGCTCGATGACAGTGTGTATCGCGCGGAATTGCAGCAGGCGGAGGCGCAACTGGCCCTGAGCAAGGCGAATTTCGAGCGCGCCAGCGATCTGTTCAAGCGCGGCAATGCGGCGGCGCGCACCCGTGACGAAACGCTGGCGCAAATGCGGGTCGCCGAGGCGAATGTGGCGCTAGGCCGTGCGCTGCTGGAAAAAACAAATATTACCGCACCGTTTGATGGCGTCCTTGGCCTGCGGCAGCTTAGCCCCGGCGATTATGTCAAACCGGGCGACAAGGTGGTCAATATTGAAGATATCGATCCGGTCAAGGTCGATTTCCGGATTCCGGAAGTGCATGCGGCGGTTCTGAAAGTCGGCCAGGAAATCATGGTCATGCTTGATCCGCTGCCCGGAAAGAGTTTTAGGGGATCGGTATATGCGATTGATCCGCTGATCGATCCCAATGGACGGGCCGTGGTGTTGCGCGCGACGGTGGAGAACCAGCAAGGCGAGTTGCGCCCTGGCATGTTCGCGCGGGTCAATCTGGTGCTGGACCGGCGCGAGGACGCCATTATGCTGCCTGAAACTGCGGTGTTTCCCATGGGACTAAAGCGCTTTGTGTTCAAGGTGGTGGACAACAAGGCGGTGCGCACCGAGGTCAATACCGGATTGCGCCGCGAGGGCAAGGTCGAAATCATTTCCGGCGTTACGCTTGAAGACGCTATTGTGCTGGAAGGCCAACAAAAATTACAGGATGGCCGTCCGCTGACTCCGGTCAGCGCAGACAAGCCCACTTCTTAAAGGAAAACGCGCATGGGCGGCAATTCTTTACCGGAACTTTGCATTCGCAGACCGGTGCTTGCCGTTGTCATGAGCCTGCTTCTTGTGCTTCTCGGCCTGATTTCTTTTGACCGGCTGTCGGTGCGCGAATATCCCAATATCGATCCGCCCGTGATTCTGGTGGCCACTACCTATGTAGGCGCCAGCGCCGAAGTGATGGAAAGCCAGGTCACGCGCGTGCTGGAGGAATCCCTCGCCGGTATCGAGGGGATCGATTTTATCCGCTCCATCTCGCGCCAGGAGTTTAGCCAGATCTCCATAGTTTTCGATATTGCGCGCGATACGGAAGCAGGGGCCAATGATGTGCGCGACCGGGTGGGGCGCGTGCGCGACAAACTGCCGCGAGAGATCGAGGAACCGCTGGTGCAGCGGCTGGAGGCGGACGCCGAACCGATCATGTATATGGCTTTTTCCAGCGACCGCCACACGCCGCTGGAAATAACCGATTTCGCCGACCGTTTCGCCAAGGACAGGCTGCAATCGCTGCCCGGCGTCGCCGAGGCGCGGCTGTTTGGCGCGCGGCGTTTCTCCATGCGCATCTGGCTCGATCCTGCCCGTCTCGCCGCCTATAATCTGACAGCGCAGGATGTCGAGACCGCATTGCGCACCCAAAATATCGAAGTGCCCGCCGGCCGCATCGAAAGCAATCAGGTCGAATTCAGCGTTCTGTCGCAGACAGACATGAAGGAACCTGCGGAATTTGAGCAGATTGTCCTGAAACAGGCTGACGGCTATCCCGTGCGCCTGCGCGATGTCGCGCGGGTTGAGCTTGGCCCCGATGACGAGCGCATCATTGTGCGCTTTAACGGGCGCGAGTCGGTAGGTCTGGGTATTGTCAAGCAGTCGACAGGAAACCCGCTGGAAATTTCCAGAGCCATAAGGGCGGAAATTCCCAAGATCGAAGCGCTGTTGCCCGAGGGCATGCGATTGCAGATCGGCTTTGACGGCTCAATCTTTATCGAGCGTTCCATCGAGGCGGTGTACTGGACAATTCTGGAATCGGTTCTGCTGGTTGGCCTGGTGGTGCTGCTGTTTTTGCGCACGCCGCGCGCGACCTTCATACCGCTGGTCACCATTCCAGCCTCGCTGATCGCCGCATTTGCGCTGATGGCGGCGGCGGGATTTACCGTCAACACGCTTACGCTGCTGGCCATGGTGCTGGCGGTTGGGCTGGTGGTCGACGACGCCATTGTCATGCTGGAAAATATTTTCCGCCACATCGAAGAGGGCGTGCCGCCCATGCAGGCGGCAATTCAGGGCAGCCGGGAAATTGGTTTCGCCATCATCGCCATGACCATCACGCTGGCGACCGTCTATGCGCCGATTGGTTTTTTAACCGGGCGCAGCGGGCGGCTGTTCATCGAATTCGCCTGGACGCTGGCGGGCACCGTTCTGATATCCGGTTTCGTCGCGCTGACGCTGACGCCGATGCTGTGCTCGCGCCTGCTCAGGCATGAAGAAAAACATGGCGTGTTTTATACCGGCATCGAGCGCGCGATTGTCAACGCCACCGCATCGTACAAACGTTTTCTGGCGCAGATTTTAGCGCGCCGTCTTATGGTCCTGGGCGTGGCGGCCGGGTTCATCGCGATTGGCGGCGCCCTGTTCCTGTCGCTGAAAAATGAGCTTACCCCGGTCGAGGATCGCAGCGGCGCGGTTGGCATATTTATCGGCCCCGAGGGCGCCACCATCGACTACATGGATAAATACGCCGCAGCCACCGAAGAAATCTACAGTTCCACACCGGAAGTAAACAGCTACTTTCTGGTGGTTGGCAATCCGATCATCAATAACGGGGTGACGTTCATCAATCTCAAGGACTGGAAAGACCGGGAGCGCAGCCAAATGGCGATCGTGCAGGAAATGGCGGGACGGCTTGGCCGGCTGCCCGGGGTGATGGCGTTTCCAATGAACCGGCCCTCATTGGGGCAGAACCCCCAATCACGCCCGATCTGGATCGTGTTGCTATCCACCGCCAGCTATCCGGAAATCGAACGCATGACGCAGGCAGTGCTGAACGAGGCGCGCAAATATCCTGGTTTTGTCAATCTCGACACCAATCTGAAACTCAATAAACCGGAACTGAAAGTCACGGTCAACCGCGACAAGGTGCAGGATGCCGGCGTCGAGGTGGCGACCGTTGGGCGCACAATGGAAACCATGCTGGGCGGGCGCAAGGTCACCCGTTTCAAGCGAGAGGGCAAGCAATATGACGTGGTGGTCCAGATGGCGGATATTGACCGCAGCAATCCGGACGATCTGTCTAAAATTTATGTGCGCGGCAGTCGCGGTGAAATGGTTCAGCTTTCAAACCTGGTTGACATGGAGGAATCGGTCGCCCCGCGCGAACTCGTGCGTTTCAATCAGATGCGCGGCGCGGAAATCAACGCCTCACTGGCGCCGGGATATACGCTGGGTGAATCGCTGGCCTATCTGGAAAAGGCCGCCCGCGAAATCATACCCTCCAACGTGCAGATCGATTTCATGAGCCTGTCGCGCGAATACAAGTCGGCGTCTGGAGAGATTTATTTCATATTCCTGCTGGCCCTGGTTTTCATTTATCTGGTTCTTTCCGCGCAGTTTGAAAGCTTCATCGATCCGCTGGTCATTATGCTGACCGTGCCGCTGTCGATGACCGGCGCCCTGCTGGCGCTGAAACTGGCTGGCGGCACCCTGAATATTTATAGCCAGATCGGGCTGGTAACACTGGTCGGCCTGATTACCAAGCACGGCATTCTGATCGTCGATTTCTCAAACAAATTACGCGCCGAAGGAAAAACGATCCGCGACGCGGTGATTGAAGCGGCTTCGTTGCGCCTGCGGCCCATATTGATGACGTCGGGCGCCATGATTATGGGGGCTGTGCCGCTGTGCCTGTCAAGCGGCGCCGGCGCGGAAAGCCGCCAGGAAATCGGCTGGGTCATTGTCGGCGGCATCAGCCTCGGCACGGTGCTGACACTGTTTATTCTGCCTACGGTCTATACGCTGATCGCCCGCTTTCGCACGATCAAGCCTATGCCAGTGATTCCAGTGCAAGCGCTTCCGGCGGAATAGACATCTCGTCGCCAGGGCAGGCGATGGAAGCACATTATAACCGAGATCATAGTGCATAAAGCTGATCAGCCGAATGCCTTCGTCGACTTCCTTGATGCCCAGGGTTTGCCCGGCAAGGGCTGTGTCGCAATTCCTACCTGTAGAGTCACTGCCCGCGCCCGCAGCAAAGGAGAGTTCGTCATGTTTTCCGCAGCTTGCGATTTGAGTGAATTGAAGGAAAGACATTCACCTATCCGCCAGGGCCATGCCTTTGACCTGGGCGAAGAGCCGGCTGCCCGGGTGAAGGGCCAGGATGTCCCAGGATTTGCGGGTAATACTGGACATCAGGCGGGTTTGCCCGGTGGCGCCAAGGCTGAGCAGCACCAGCATCTGGTTGGGGCTTGCCATCTGTGCTGACAGGATGCGGGCGGGCAGAACGTTCAGCACACTGGTGCCGCTGGGTTGTTGGGTCGCAAGGCTGACATCGCTGGCGCGCACGCGGATGCGCCGCACGGTTCGCGCTGCGCCCATGGGCCCGGGCACAAAAAACGGCAGGCCATCAATGCGGCACTGGGTCACGTCATACTGCGCATCATACTGTTCCACCGTCAGGCAAAGCACGGCGGCGGCTTCCGGCAGCCGCGCCAGCGGCAGTGACAGATCGGTCAGCAATTGGCTGAGCGGGCCTGCGGCCTGCACCTGGCCGTCTTTGTTCATCAGCACCAGATGGTCAGCCAGCCGTTCCACTTCCGCAAGATCATGCGAGACATAGATGATGGGAATGGAAAGCGCGCGGGGCAGGCTTTCGAGGTAAGGCAGAATTTCGTTCTTGCTCTGGCGGTCCAGCGCCGACAGCGGTTCATCCATCAGCAGCAGGCGCGGTTGTGACAGCAGTGCACGGCCAATGGCGATGCGCTGGCGCTGTCCGCCCGAAAGCGTTGCGGGGGAACGCGCCAACAGATCGCGGATGCCCATCAGATCGATGATCGGCTCCAGCCCGATAGTATGCGTTTTCGCGCGGCGCAGGCCATATTGCAGATTGCCCAGAACGGGCAGATGCGAAAACAGACGCGGTTCCTGAAACACATATCCGACGGATCGTTTGTGCGGGGGCAGGAATTGATCCGCATCCTGCCACACCGCGCCATCGGCCCTGAGATAGCCATCCGCCAGCCGTGTCAGCCCCGCGATGCAGCGCAGCACGGTGGTCTTGCCGCACCCCGATGGGCCGAACAGGCCGGTAATGCCCCTGGCGGGTGTGTTAAACGACACGTCCAGATTAAAGCCGCCAACCGCGCCCCTGAACCGCGCTTCAACGCCGCTCATGGTTGCGGCGTTCCGGTGCGTTTGGCGATCAGCATGGTGAGCAGGATCACCACAAATGAAAACACCAGCATGCCCGCAGACAGCGCATGCGCCGCGCCCCATTGCATGGTCTCGACATAATCAAAAATGGTGATGGAAAGTGTTTTGGTTTCGCCGGGAATATTGCCGCCGATCATCAGCACCACGCCAAATTCCCCCACCGTATGCGCAAAGCTGAGGATCGCGCCGGACAGAATGCCGCCGCGCGCCAGCGGCGCCACCACGGAAAAAAATGCATCCAGCGGCGATGCGCGCAACGTCGCCGCTGCTTCCAGCGGGCCATCGCCGATCAATTGAAACGCATTGCGCACCGGCTGCACCATAAAGGGCAGCGAATAAATCACCGATCCGATCAGCAGCCCTTCAAAACTGAAGGCTAGCGTGCGCATGCCAAACATTTGTAACAACGGCGCAAGCGGGCCGTTCGGCCCCATCGCCACCAGAAGATAAAACCCCAGCACAGTCGGCGGCAGCACCACGGGCAACGCCACCAGCGCCGCCACCGGCTCAACCCACCAGCTTCTGGATCGCGCCAGCCACCAGGCCAGCGGCACACCCGCCGCCACAAGGATCAGCGTGGTAAGCGTCGCGAGCTGCAGGGTAAGCGCAATGGCCTGCCACATGGTTCTGTTACTTCCCCGGTGACGTGCTGTAACCGTGCCGCCGGATGATCCCGGCCGCCTGCGGACTTTTCAGAAAGGCGAAAAACGCGATCGCAGCTTCATTCCGGGCGCCTGCCTTCAGGAGTACCACATCCTGCAGAATGGGAGTGTACAGATTTTCCGGCACGATCCAGCGTGATCCGGCGGTCTGTCCTGTTAATTGCGACAGCGCCACAAAGCCAAGCTCCGCATTGCCGCTGGCGGTGAACTGGAAGGTCTGGGCGATGCTTTCCCCCTGCACGATTTTGGGCGCGGCGCTTTCATAAAGCCCCAGCGCCTTCAGGCTTTCGATGGCCGCCGCCCCGTAGGGTGCGCTAGCCGGATTGGCGATGGCGATATGCGTGAAGCCCCCCCGGCGCAGCACCGCGCCGTCTTCATCAATAAAACCGGGCTTTGCGCTCCACAGAACCAGTTTTCCGATCGCATAGGTAAAACGCGTTCCGGCAACAGCCCAGCCTTCGTCCTCTGCCTTTTTGGGGCGGGTGGTGTCCGCTGACAGCAGAATGTCAAACGGCGCGCCCTGTGTGATCTGCGTGTAAAGCTGCCCCGAAGCGCCGAAGCTGAGATCGGCGGTATATCCCGTTTGCGCGTGAAACCTGTCGGCGATTTCCTGCGCCGCCGCCGTGAAATTCGCCGCCACCGCCACCGAAACCTCGCCCGCGCGGGCGGACGCGCCAGTCAGCGTGAGCAGTCCTGCGGCGAAGACACCTGCAAGAAGCGCCGTGATTTTTTTCCGTAATGTGATCAGCATGGGATCTCTCCGTCTCGTCTAGAATGAAGCCTGGGTGCGCAACGCCACAGCCTGGATTTCCTGACTGATGTGCGTGAAGGGGGCCGCAGATCCCTGCGCAAGACGGTCAATATCGATCAGCAGGTAATTGAGCGAGAAACGCAGCGCATTGTTCGGATACCAGTTGGCGCCGAATGTCCAGATATCCTGTTCTCCGCCACGAATACCGCCGCTGGCTGTTGAACGGTTAATCCCGTCATTCAGGTTAAGCACGGAATAACGCGCCGCGATCTCCCACGCGCCCCAGCCGCCATTTGCCGCGCCGGTAAGGGGATTGGCGGGTTTTGGCGAACGGAATGCGGCGCGGGCCGGATCATAACGCCTGCTTTCCCCGGTCAGCAGCCAGCTTGCCTGGGTATACCAGCCATTGAATTCGGGATTGCTTCCCGCAGGCCCCGCGCCCTTGCGGTCCGCGCTGAAATGAAAATAGCCGCCCTCCGCATACAGGTTCTGCCATTGGGCGGCGGCGTCCAGACCCAACTGGGTCACGCTATCGGCGCTTATGCCGCCGGTGGATATAAGGGATGTGCTGGTTCCGTTCGCCGCTGTGTCATCGACACGCAATTCCGGTGGGTTTGCGAATGTCGTGTTGACCGGAACGGAACTGGACCCCGCCGTGGCGTCGGCCGTGTCAAAGACGTAAGTCCCGTTGCCGCCCAGCACGATATTGGTGTCGGCGTCTGTATAGATGAGGCCCGCCACGCGCCCAAGCAGTCCCTGCTGTTCGTCAAACGCGCCGGACTGTCCCGCCCGCGCCCCTGTATAGGCGAACGAGGCCAGATAGCGCTTGCCGGTGGCGGTAATTGCGACAGCCGACCGGCCATCGCCGCCCGCAAGGCCGCGCGCAAGTTCAACGGCGGAGGCGCGCTCCAGAAAAATGGTGTCGCTGGCGCCGCCACTATCCTCCAGCGAGGCGAAAGGCGCGAACGCCCCGATGCGGATGGCGAGGGGGTCCAGCGGTTTATACTGGATATAGGCTTGGGAAATAGTTGTTCCCTCAACGCCGCTTCCCCCGAAATCATAGATGAAACTATAATCGAAAATCTGATCCAGCGTCCCTTCGACGCCCAGACGCGCGCGGCGGAAATTGGAACCGCTGGAAAGGTCGGAACCGGCGGGCGCGTCTTTCTGATTGTAATGTCCCGCATCGAACTGGACGAGGGAGCGCAAGGACACCATCGACTTTCCATCACGGCTTTTGAGGGTGGGCCGTCCGTTTTCCAGCGATCCTTTGGGCGTCTCGTCCAGCGTGCGTTTCGTTTCGGCATATTTGCTTGCCCCGGAGGCCTTAATGTCCTGAACCTGCGCATTAAGAAGCTCAATCTGCTGTTCAAGCGCCCTGATCTTTGCCTCAGTGATGTCGTCAGCGGCCCGGACGGGAACAGAACTGGCCGCGAGCACACATATCACCGCCAGGACAGGGCTTTTACGCAAGCGGCGGACGGTGAAGGCTGACTCTGCCATGGGCCTGAACAATGATGACATGGATCACCTCAAGAAACATTATTCCGAAATATTTTTACGGATATATCGAGATATTCGAATTGTCAATCCGGCTCCGATATATTTTTAAAAATATATCGTATGAGTAACGCTCATAGCCACTCTGCGGGTTGCCATAAAATCCTAAATCGCCCCTCGGGGAGAATGTAGCAGCGGAAGAAACTTTTGCTTCCGGCGTGATCGTGATACATTGCGCACGCAAACAGAGAAACCAGTCATGCCCAGCCTGAAGCTTAAAGCCCAGATATTAAATGACGGCACAATTGCCTTCGGGCCGGGAAAAGCCGACCTGCTGGAAGCCATCCAGAAGACGGGATCCATCTCCGCCGCCGCCCGTGAAATGCAAATGAGCTACCGGCAAGCCTGGCTGCTGGCCGACGCCATGAACCAGTGTTTCCGCGCACCGCTGATTGTAACGGACAAAGGCGGCGCTTCGCGCGGCGGCGCGCAAGTCACCGCACTCGGGAAAAAAGTTTTGGCGCGCTATCGTTTAATGCAGCGGTCACTGGAAACAGCAGCGGCAAAACACGCCAAAGCACTGATGGCCGAGCTTGCATCCTAGAGCTATGCGACGCCCTCAACCTTGAGCGCGTCGATCTCCTGCCGGGTCAGGCGAAACACGCCGCGCCCGCTCGACAACGGCTGATATTGCGTGCCCACGGCGCTGTCACTCAGGCAATTGAACCATTCCTGCGGGCTCATTTGCAGGCGGGCATTCAGTGATGGCTGGCTGACGCCATCCGAGTTCGCCAGCCGCTACGCCCGGAAAAAGCAATGGCCATCGGGCGCTGCGCAACTTGATGGCTCCGCGCCATGGCCATTGCACCAACCGCCCAACAGGGCATAAACAACTGTCAGAGCAAACTCAAAACTGGATAAAAGTTTGGGTCAAGGTCATCACCAAAGAGCATCCGTGGCCAGAATCAAAAACGCCGCCAAACCATTGATTTGACGGCGTAAATTTTGGTTGCGGGGGTTGGATTTGAACCAACGACCTCCAGGTTATGAGCCTGGCGAGCTACCGGGCTGCTCCACCCCGCGATAAATTCCAAGTTCGGGCGTTGGCCCTGTAACAGTTTCTTTGTCGTCCAGCTAACGCTGCACTTGGTGGGCGGCGTATAACCCCGCGTCAATTTTCTTTTGTCGCCCTGGACTTGTTCGGGGGTCCACCAGCCTTCGCCGGAAGGCTTCGGCTGGCAAAGGGGACACGCGTAAAAGCCTGAGTATTTTAGCCTGGACCCCGCAATAAACGCGGGGTGACAGGTGGAGGTGGCAAATATCCGTAGACGGATCATCACTTTCCAGAACAGCAAAACCCCGCCATATGACGGGGGTGTGCACGTAAATCATGCAAGTGGGTTATTTTGCTTTTCCGGTTATCGTCGCGATAATCCAGAACATTCCCGCCCTTCGCAGGCCCGGCAGCGACCTACTCTCCCAAGCCTTGAGACTTAGTACCATTGGCGCTGAGGAGTTTAACGGCCGAGTTCGAAATGGGATCGGGTGATGTCTCCTCGCTATGGCCACCAGGCCGGCGAAAGGCGGGTTTGTTCCGAAATGCGACTGGCCACCATAAACCGGTAACCAGCCACACCACGCAAAAACATTGTTCAAGAACCAGTGCACACACTGCAAAATACACATAATCAGAAAGCAGAATACCACGCACAGACACTCATCAATCTGATGTTCGTCTGTATACAGATATTCCGGTCTGTTCACTGTGCATAAGCCCGCATGAATAAATCCATGCAGGGATGGTCAAGCCTGTCGAGCTATTAGTACCGGTAAGCTTCACACATTACTGCGCTTCCACACCCGGCCTATCAACGTGGTGGTCTTCCACGACTCTCAGGGAATTCTAGTTTCGAGGGAGGCTTCCCGCTTAGATGCTTTCAGCGGTTATCCCGTCCACACATAGCTACCCGGCTGTGCCGCTGGCGCGACAACCGGACCACCAGTGGTGTGTTCACCCCGGTCCTCTCGTACTA
>Ga0209867_1000248_pt1 | contig 11444 bp, 12 predicted proteins | sample GWRWmT4_4Nov14_FD_187197 | JGI IMG/M metagenome (GOLD analysis project Ga0209867, IMG submission 187197) | Sand microcosm microbial communities from a hyporheic zone in Columbia River, Washington, USA - GW-RW T4_4-Nov-14 (SPAdes) (version 2) | ecosystem: Engineered > Artificial ecosystem > Sand...
GGTTAAGCATCATGTTCAAGAGATCCTGAAACACCTTAAATCACAAGGCAAAACCGATATGAAAGGTGTTGATGATTTAAAGGTTAAAGAAGCCATGTCGATTCTCTTAACGTACTTGTTAAAACATGAAGTTTGGAAATCAAGTAAAAGTAAACCTTTGACAGACGATGAACTTGTTCATGCTTTTGAAGACCTTTATGTTGACAAGTATATCAAAGCAGATAGAAAATATATAGACCCAGAGGTTTCTGGTCAAAAATATGCATTGTTTTCATTTAATCCAACAAACGGTTCAAACCCTGATGAAGACGGTATTTATGGTTTTATAAAGGTTCGAGGAACCTTTAACCGTCTGGAAGAAGCCGAGGAAAAGTCCAAAGAACTAATTCAGTATCAATCGGCCAATCAAATTTTTGTATGTGATGTGGGTTCTCCTACACCATTACAATCTAGAGTTTTGGACAGAAATAACGTGGTTGAAGTTGACCATCCGGACCGCGAAAGCGACGAAAATCTAAAGTATGCAAATTTAATCAAAGAGCAGACTACAAAAGAGAAACATAAGATTGAAGAGATTAAAAAGAAGATCGAATATTTAAGGGAGGATGTAACCAAAGATCCAAACGAAAAAGAACCTTTACAAATTTACCTTGAACTCAACCAAAAAAGAGCGACGGCGGCGTACTTGTACACTCAGCATCAAGAGAAGCTTGAGGAAACGAAGAACATTGTCCTAAGATCTAGACAGCAGATTTCAGATATGGACCAAGAGCACCCTAACCTGAAAGAAGAATACCTGGAACATTACAAGAAAACATGTGAAGAATGTGGTATAGACAAAGCAGAAGATAATATGGCGGTTATGATTAAAAAATACTTTGGAGAGGACCCTGACTTGGGATTCTAAATAAAAAAGTTTTTAATGCTTTTATTAAGCATTAAAAACATAAACTTTTAATAATCTAAATTAGGAAAGTAGTGACCATTACCGGCATCGTGTGTTGCCGCAAAGTTTCCAACAAATTGACAGTTCCATGAACCATTAGAAAGTTGGCAATTATATTTTGGAGAACGTAAACAATTTCATTTATTATAGCTCTTATTATGACAAAGAACACCTTTATTCTTAATACAACCCAAAACTCTAATGTAATAGCAGTATGATGGTGGGTCTGAAGCACATTTCTTTGTACAACCGGAATGGTTCTTTTCATCTGATGGTGGAAAAACACATGTGCATTTACAGTTTTGGTTAGAATAACCATATAAACTTTTGTCGTCAAATGTAGCCGCTCTTCCACCAACTAAACCCCCAAACTTATTTTTACACTTTTGGCTACAATCAACCGGATTTTGAGCCATTGTGTAAACAACTAGTAATAGTATAAGAAACATTGACACTTTCATTTATTAACTCTTTCAGTGGCACTTTTTCAAATAAATAAAGGGGATTTTGAAATTTCCGAAGGGTATACCCTAGGGAAAATATTCAAATTTCAATTTAATGGTCTTTTAAACCATTAAACCAAAATAGTGGATTAATCCACTATTTGAGAATTTAAGGTTGTTTAAACCATTAAAAATCCACTATTTGAATTCCTTTAAAATTTTTTGGAAAAATTTAGAATCAATATTTGAAAGTGTTGATCCGAGCGTCTTGACAACTTCCCAAATTTTTCGTTTGTTATGGTCGATTGGAACTATAGCATTATTCTGTTCTTTAAGTAAATTTTTTAACTCTTTTTTGTGGTCTTCTGAAACCAAATTTTGAAGACTATCTTTAATGTCCTTGATATCCATAATCTCACATACGTCTTTCCCGAAAAAAGTAGGGGATCCGAAGCCGTTCCGCAAACTCGGATAGTGTATTCTTTGTTGTCGTCGGTGACGACAGTGATAGTAGATTGTTTGGTGCTCATTTATCTACTCCTTATATTTTTATAAAAAATCGTGACCTATCGGGGTCGTCTTTTATTTTTTATAAAAAAATTCTTAAATAAATGACTCCTACAACAGACTATAGCAAACAAAATATGGGTATTTTACCACAATACCAGTTTAACCAACATTTTAAACTACAAATTGTTAAAACTGTTATGTTAATGGTGGTGTCTTGCGCCTTCTTTTTAAAACTAAATAGTTTACTCTGGAACGTGTGTGTTTCCACAGCGGTCGGGTGTTTTTATTATTTAATGGTTGAAACACAACCACAACTCGTATTTTTAATTGGTATGGTTACGAGGTACCACTTGAATAAATTATATTCTAAATGGTTTAAAACACCTTTAGACTGGTTAAACGAACTTGTTAGCTCTTCTTTAGATAAAGACGACAGACTCAGGCTTCAAAGAGAGGATGGATACTCGTCTTTAATATATTATGATTGTAATGGTACACAAACCCCAAAAAAATATATTTATTTATTTAAAGAAAAGGAAAGGTCCAACGACCTCATTATTTTTAAAGACGAAGACGAATGTGATGTAACAACTGAAATAGAACCATATCTTGGTCCTATGCAAAATTTTCACGGTTCTAAGCTTACTCCAAGAGATTTTAACCATACGAAATTAATAGTGTTTAGAGATGGTGAAATCAACCTTATGAAAACATTTGAAGAGGATGACATTATAACATTTGAAGTGTAAGTGTACCACTATCGAAAGATAGATTTTAAGGTTCTTATCGACCAATAATTAACAGAAGAAGAGAAATGGGGGTAGTTAAAAATATGATAATTTACCAGTTAATAAATATGTATTACAGAGATCAGTACGGCAATGTTGTCGAATACTCTCCGGAAGGAACCGGAATGTACTCTAATGCTATCCACCCTGGAGGAATTGGATATCATCCGTTAACCAGAGAAGATTTCAATATGGCCGATATCAAGTCATGGTTTGACAAGTATAAAATGTGGTTCTTGTACGCCTTAATTATTGCGGTTATCTTTATGGTTCTAATGTGGTGGTATAACCGCAAACAATCTAAAAAATCCGCAGCTAGCGTTTTTTATTAAATTCTAATATTTTTAATGGTTTTTATAACCATTAAAAATTCTTATTTGACAAGTCTGTAACAAATGTCCCCATCCGACCTTACAACTCTAATCACATCCCCTTTTTGAAAGTTGTAAAATACACAGTTTGGATCTGTTATTTTTATGGCTGGTAGCTCCTTTTTGTTTCGTATTAGATTCGAAGGTGCTTTCTGGTGTAACGGAGCCTTCTTTGTTATATTAATATTAAAAAAATCACTTCTTATGAGTTGAATATGGTTTGAAATATCCATAAATTCTTTAACATGAGAATTTTGAAAACCAGTGCAAATAATGACCAATTGAACTATTACTTTGCCTAACGAATTTTTTAATAGTATATTTCCACCTTCAAAAGTAAAATTTACACACAAAAACTTTCTAACAGTGTTAAGTTCTAATTTACCATTAAATATTTTTATATACAAATACTCTTTTGTGGTGTTTTCACCTAAAAAATAATCTTGATATTCTTTAATGGTTTCAAAACCTCTTTGAATCATCATTTCTTTGACATTGTTTATTTTGATTGATATCATCTTAACTTTTAAAAAATTTATTTTTAAGGTCAAACAAATCAATTTATTTATATAGAATTTTACTCAACTCAACTCAACATCTAAGAGTGACTTAGTAGTTCGAGACAAATCCAGACTTGTAGTTTTTTATGGTATTTAAATACCATAAAAAACACACGTTTTTATTCTTCATCTGACGAAGAGTAATGGTCGTAATCAACCTCAATTTTTTCTGGACTATTTGTGGCTGCTTTATCCAACAAATCAATCATTTCACTTTTTAAGATTATTTTGATCCCTAAGGACTCTGATTTTATTGTTTTAGTGGATTTTTGAATAGTGGTTGAATTCATCACTAGATATGTAGTTTTTTTTGTTATGCTGGTACCAACCTTACCCCCAAATTCAATAATCTTTTTCTCTAATGTGGTATCTCTAAACCCTGTAAATACAAATATTTGATTTTTAAGAGGGAAGTATCCTGAAAAATCATCGTTTCTAGTTACAAGGTTTATGTTACCACCGACTAGCATTTTTAGATTTTTAACTCGATTTAAGCTTATATCCCATACTGGTAAAATTTTTTCTTTTATGGTGGTTTCACTTAACCCTGGTACTATTGTTTCCGGTTTTAAAATATCGATACCTCCAATTTTTTTCAAACCTATACCTTCCCCGAAAGCATTTAGTGCAGCCAATAATTCGTGGGTAGTTGCATCCTTAATTTTTTCATTTATAGAAGAAGTTATTTTTTTGGCTAAAACACACCCTATTCCATCGATATTTGATAAATCTGAAGAAGACGCCGAAACAATGCTTTCAATAGTCTTAAATCCAGCGTTATAAATTTTTATTATTGTTTTATCCTTACAGTTGAGGCACTTAAGAGATGAGAAGAAATGAACCATTTGTTTAATGGTCACCTCATCGGATATTTCCGGTGAAATATGGTACAAATCCACCGACTTTAAAACACTATTTTTCGGCAACTCAGGGCGGTGATGACCTTTTTCCAAAACAGCTATAATGTGTGGTATAACATCTCCACTACGGGTTATAAGTAGTTTTGTGCTTGTTGTTATTCCATTTTCAATGATATATTTCGCGTTAAAACCTGTTAGGCTCGAAATAGTCACACCTGATAAATAAACGGGTTTAATAAAAATTTGTGGTTTATATTTACCAGATTTAGACAAATTCCATTTAACCGTGGTTACTTCAACCTCAGCTGTCTCTCCTTGTATTTTGAAGGCAAATGAATACTTGGGGTTACCGTCTTTGTTACGAATATATTTTTCATTTAATGTTATAACCAAACCATCCATTTGATATAAATTTTTATCTTTTCTACGGTTCAAATAATCCATTAAAGTTTTTTGATTAATATTTTTTCTTTTAATTATACGGTTATAAACCACTTTAAAACCATGTTCTTTCAAAAAAAGGTACTGTTCACTTAAAGATTTTTGATATTTTGTCTTGGGATTAATGACTTCGTACGCCACAAAATCCATATCTAAAACGTATTGTGGTATTTTTTTTGAAAGCTGACCACTAACCATATTTCTAGCGTTTTTGAAAAGTTTGGAATACTTCTCTTCAAATATCCGCTTCTCGAGAATTAACTCTCCTCTAACCATAACATTTTCATTTATTTTTGGTAACTTTAAACCACAATTAATCAAATGAGTAACAAGTGTTCCTATTGAACCATTACCGCGAGTGTATAATTTTATTTCATTATTATCGTTGTGATAAAGACAACTTACACCATCCAATTTTTCTTGCACAACAAATTCATTACAATGATTAAATTTAACCAAAAAATTTTGAAGTTTGTGATCGTCGTTAAACTTGGTTAAACTACCCAGATGAACGGGTAGCTTTATTCTTCCCTCGGATTGTGGTGGTAAACACCCTATTTCTTCAATTTTTAGATTTGATTCTAGACGCTGACACAAAGCATCATACTCGCAATCTTTCATAATCGGACTACCCGAGTTGAAATACGCATCATCAGCTCGTTGTTTCAAAATTTTCAATTTATCGTACACACTATCCATTATTTTATTTTCTAAATTTTTTGCAGGAAAAATATCAATTTATTCTCTGCCTTCGACGTTCGTAAGAGATATAATAAATATGATTTCAAAGTGTGAAAAGTGTCATAAATCAGTAACTTGGTTTGGTGCTCAAATGTGTCGTGGATTGTTGTGTACAAAAATTTATTGTCATTCTTGTTTTCAGAGTGAATTTAGCCAATGTAGTTGCTGTAAACAAAGTCCAATGTGCCCGTTGTGTGTTATGGTATGGGATATTTGCCCGCAGTGTCTTGGACGAGACAATGCTAAAATATAATTTTTAATGGTTTTTAAAACCATTAAAAATTTGTCACTCTAATTCATTTCGGTCCCACGGGTCTGAAAGGTAAGGTGGTTAGTCGCTATCATCATCCGACCAGTGTCGATCTTCCGGCCAATAATCTCCAAAATATCCCCCACTATCCCCAAAAGATGGACCAAAATCCCTGCCGTCAAAGCCAAACAACGAACCTTCTTCGTCGCACTCTTCACACACCCAATATCCTTCGTATTCGTAAAAAACAGGTTTGGAATGGTATGATGTATCCTCAAAACAATACTCGCACGGTTGGTACTCTTTCATTCCGGGGAAGACACCATAAAACTTGTCTGAAAATTTTCGTGGTAGCAAACAACCTTCGGCGCTGTAGTCTCTACAATTTTTATTAAGCTTCAATCTAAGCATATTTATCTTGTGACTCCACTTGTATACAAATTTCTCCTTTAGTCTACAGTTTAGAGAAATATGGTTCCAAAAGCCCCTATGAAGAGCATTTAGAGTTGTAGATTTTAACTGGTTTACATTTAGGTGTTCAAGTACCGTTTTTAATAAAAGATCATAATCCGTGGTCATTGTATACCGTTTTTTAACTTGTGGGGTATAGTTTAATTTTGACAATAAAATATGGATGTACTCGTCCTTGTACGTTTGGGCTAGTCTGATGTGGTCCTCAAAGCTTAAATATGGAAATATTTCCCTATTTAAAGTTAAAAACACCTTCTTCATTAAATAATCCATTATAGTGGTTGTTTTAATTTTCCACAAAGCCTCTCGGCGCCGGAACACGATAGAAGAAGAAGTGGTTGTTTTCTCCTTATTTTCTAGAAAATTATTCATTTTTCTGACTTTTGTTGTTAATGGTATTTTATAACCATTAAAAATATAAATAATTATAAAAATTTTTCTAGTTTCTCCACCGCCTCCTTTATATCATCTAAATTATCGTTATTTTTTAGGTTAAATTCCTCCACCATTTTATCATTTACCTCTACCTTTTCTACTTTTAAAGGTGCTTTTTCTACCTCTACTTTTAATGGTGCAATTACATATAAACCTAACTTATCTGTTAGTGCTACGTTTTCATCCACAAATTTTAAAAATAATTCCTTGTTACTTTGAAAAGATTCTTTCACCGCTACGCTTAAAACTGCCCTATTCCCTTGTTTTGAAATTGTTCTAACACCATCTATAACCTCTACTTTGGTATCTTCGGAGTGATCGAAGAAACCATTAATATCAAAGATATACACTTTTGTATTACAGATATTTGCCACATGTTGTGCCAATAGTACTTGGTAACGTACGCTATAGCGTACAAAGTTTTCAATTGCGGTTGTATAGTCCATTTATTATACAACTAATTCCAATAAAGTTTCAACCGCCATTAATAAAATTTTTTCATATATCGGACTGTGAAACAGAAATCATTAGTTGTTTTGATTCGTGATTGCGTTTTTCATCTTCTTTAGAAATTTGGTCAACTTTAAGCTTGTAAATTGCCCAAATTTTAGCGTAATCTAGTGGTGGTAGTATAGGTATACCTTCCCATTCGTTTAATTTTCCCTGATAATCTATTATAATTTCTTTAGGGTGGAATTCAACCAAATCCTCCACCAATACTTTATCGAGGGGTTTTGGTAAAAGATCAGCACTATGTGGAGGTAGAATACACAACAATTGAAAAAAAGGATCAACATGAGTAAATGGTTTAAATTCATCATTCTTTAATTGCAATTTGCTATGCTTTAAACACCTTAAAATATCTATGGGAGTTGGAGCAAACTGACTCGGGTAGTACACTGTCCAATCAACTGTGGAGCCTCCATAAGCATAATACTTGAAAACCCAATCAATTTCTCTAAGGTAACATTTGACCAAATAATTATTAATTTTATGATGTAAAGAATACGACTTTAAATAATGGTTAAAAGCCATATTTAAACAACCTTCTTTTTTAAGGATAGTGTCAAGCAATATATTTGGAAAACCATATTCTCGAGTTTTATAGTGTTGAATGGCTTGTGTGCCAACATTTTTTATTATATGCTCGAAATATACCTTTAGGTTTTGAAAATTAATTTTTATAGTGCTTTTAAGCTCCGAATCTGTTGTTGTAGAGGAAGAAGAACGCCATTCTGAAGATTTAAAGGTTATACATCCCGGATTTGTAAAATAATACTTCATAACAAGGTCTAATCCACCATCATAAATATTAAAGAACGGCAGCTGAGGTAGAAAGTCGTTTCCAACCAAAAAACATAAAATTACGAAATCACAAACCACACGATCAAAATCGTAAGGTTTAAAGTTTGGTTTGGCCTTTGCAAAATCAAATATTTTTTTTTTAAATAAGTTGATGTCAACCATTAAATAATCAGATTTTTTAGAGTATAAATCTTCCCTTATAATATATATTAAATTTTCTTTTAAAAATAAGGTGGAAACAAGCAAAGATAACATGATCAAGTCGGCATCGTTTCCAATAATAACAATATTAAATTTTTTTCTTATAATTCTGGTCTTGTTAGACCTTAAAAAATCATATAATTTATGTTCACCTTCTCCTGGTACTAAAGAATCCATAAAATAAATAGTAGTAACATTTAACCATACACTTTCTAATTTAATTTCTAACTGGGATTTGAGGTAGAGTCCTAGCTTATATAGAAAATCGGTTCCCGGGGATATACAGTTAGAGTCAAAGCCACCATTAGTTTTCTTTGAAAGAAACCTACGTTGACGTTGTTGTATCTGTTTTGAAACTGGAGCTATGCCATCTATACACAACACAATTTCTTTGGGATTCGTCAAGTTTACAAGGTTATTAATACTGTTTAAAACATCTTCAAATACCGATAGGTCTTTTTCTCCGCTGAATATAGGAGGAGATTTTTTAAGCAGATTTTTTGGTTCGAACGAACCATATTTATAAATTTTTTGACACGAAGTATGTATAATACCATTAAGATCTAACAATAATAAATAAGGATATTGGTTTTCTAATGGTTGAGATTCTCCATATTTAGTAACAGTGTTTGGAAAAGAGTCTCGAAACCATTTAAAAAAGTATTTAATTCCCATTTTTGTAAAGTATATTTATTATTTAAAGTTAAAATTTAACACGAAATTTTTCACAAAGCCGCTCGGTGCCGGACACGATAGAAGAAGATTTAAAGTTTAATTGACCTAAATTAATTAGATATAATACTGTTGATTGATTTAACCTTTAAAAATTATTCATTTTTCTGACTAAACTTGTAGGAACAACTGGTTTTTTTATCTGCATTTTTTTTAAAAATTTTTTGTTGATTGGGTTGGCCTACTTTCGATAAGGGTGCCAGATTGAATTTTTTAAGGGCTGTTTAGCCATTAAAAACTAATTGCTTTATATGGTTGTTTCAATCTCGTATTCTTCAATTAATTCTTGAACATTTTCAGGTAAATCTTCAGAAGTAATGACTGTTGAGACCTTGTGTTCTTTAACAGCTTTTTCGGTCCATTGAGCCATAAATTTATTTTTTATTAAAGAATTGGTTAAAAGTCTCCCTACTTCCAATGCTTTTTTTTCCGTGTCAGAGTTAAAGCCAAATTCAATCAGATAGCAAGTATCTTCTTTGATGGTTGAGATGACATCGTCAAAACTCTTTGTATATACAAAGACCCATCCAACCTTTATTGGGTAGGTATACATTCCTAGGAACTTTTTTCTATTGGCGAAGCATTCCACGTCAATAACAGCATTATTAATAACATAGTTATCGGTGTCCAAGAAGATCAAAACACCTAGATCGTACAGCTCTTTAAAGACTGTTGACAACATTTTATTTAATAGTTTTTTGAAAAAAATTTTTCATTTTTATAACTTACCAGAGTCTACAATTCAATATTTAAAAGTGCAGTTGGTTTTTATGGTTGATCCAAGCGTCTTGACAACTTCCCATATTTTCCGTTTGTTATGGTCTATTCTAAAGCTGGGGAACGTGTTTCTTAGATGGTTCTCAAATTGCCTTCGATGAACCACATTATTGTTTGGTTCGAAAGAGGTTAGTGAAGACCTTAAATTATCGATTATATCGGAATCAAATATCGTGGTTAGATCGACCTCCGGCTCGCCGAATCGTTTATATGATATGTGTATACTTTCAAGGTTGATTGGATCTAAGTGTAAAGGAGTTACATTTAAGGTATCTTCCCCATAATCTCACATACGTCTTTTCCGAAAAAGTAGGGGTCTGAAGCAGTCCCACAGACTCGAATGGTATATTCTTTGTTGTCGTCACCGACGACGACAATAGTAGATTGTTTGGTAGCCATTTATATTCTTTTTTTTCCCAAAATATTTTATTTTTAATGACTAAAAGTCATTAAAAACCTTTAGTATGCTTTTTGGTAGGTTAAGTAGCATACTTTGGAAGAATTTGGTTTACCGATAGTATAAGGTGGAATCTCTCCTATTTCATTAGTATCTTTTATTTTGGATGCTTCGACCATTACATTCTTAACAAAAGTTTGAAAATCCGAAAGGGTGTAGCTACCATCAAACCGTTTGAACGGTATACCGTTCACATAAAATACGATAAATGGCACATGTTGGAGTGGTGTAGTCGTCTTTTGGGATAGTTGTATAATATTTGTGGAATCTTGGTCGTACACGTTAACCATACACACTTGAATAGTCGAATTACCCACCAAACTCAATAGTATAGGTTTTACAATGCGACATTGATCACATTCGTCCGTATAAAACATAACTATGCTAAATTTTCCCTCTATTGTATGAGTTAAATGTGTCACTTTACCGGTGTCTACCAACTCAAAATCTTCCTCTTCGAGTATAAGTAGACCTTTGGCTGAATTTGTACTTGTCATTTATTACTTTGTAAAAACTAGAGAATTTTTGTGATAGTTTATTGAACCGATCTTGTCTGTCTGCTATATCTCGACCTTTGTAACCCATCCATTCTAATAAATTTTGAGTTAAAATTATAGGTCGATTTTCAACCCTTCCAACCCCCCTGGGGGGGGTTAACTTTGGAGAGCGGATACCATAAATCTTGGAACCAATCTGATGTTAAATCTAAGGCTAACTTCTCCTTTGCGATGAAGGTGAAAATATCGATGAGTCCAGAGTTGTTTTCATACTTTGTGGTATAAATGAACCTATTTACGGCTTCTAAGATTTTTTTCTTATTTTTATCCTTTCGAGAACCATTAACTAGTTGATGCAGTCCTGGTTCTGAGAGGACCACAACGCGCCCATCATGGTACGAAAGAGTTTTAAGGCCAAACTCTCCTAAGAAGATGGGGGTTTGTAACCATCCAACCAAGAAGGTGGAACTAAAGCATTACTTTGTTCTTCGAGTAAAATTTTTAGTTCTTTTTTGTGGTCGTTCGAAACCAAATTTTGAAGAATATCTTTAACGTCCTGTGAGTGTGACTCTTAGAGTCGAAGAATAGAGGACTAGAACGTGTGATTGAACGAGTCGGATTTGTCTCGAACCCATACTTTTTGGGGGTCTACTCTTAGA
>Ga0209867_1000250_pt1 | contig 11184 bp, 3 predicted proteins | sample GWRWmT4_4Nov14_FD_187197 | JGI IMG/M metagenome (GOLD analysis project Ga0209867, IMG submission 187197) | Sand microcosm microbial communities from a hyporheic zone in Columbia River, Washington, USA - GW-RW T4_4-Nov-14 (SPAdes) (version 2) | ecosystem: Engineered > Artificial ecosystem > Sand...
TACCATAAGGAGTTCTTTCTCTAACTTGTTGATTTACATATTGATCTCTAGCTGTAGTTTGTTCCTTAAAATTTTTACCATATAAAGAAGTCATTTTTTTCAAATTTGCGTCAAATGACTTTTCTCTCACATCAGGATCTCTTGGTGCTTGTCCTGTTAGCCATTGTCCAGCATAACTCAAAACACCAGGAATATCTGTAATACCTTGAACATTAAGTTTATCACGTTGAGATTGTCTTTCAAAAAACTTAAATAAAGTTGCTAGTTTTCTATCAGGTGCTACACCATTGTCAGCATCTTCATAAACCTTCTTAACAAATGGGTTAAGACTTGCATCAGCTGATGTTAACGTTTTGTAATTGTCACTAGTCACCCAATTCATCACTTCCTTTGGAGAATAGGTGTATACAATACCATCTTCTCCCGTAAGTTGCAACTTTCCTTCATATGAAGAAAGATTTGGTACTGGAAATTTTGCATCAGCCTCAGAGTTTATTTGAGAAATCATCACCTGATTTGTCGTTACAAAATCTCTATCAATAGATGTTCCTTCAAAATAAGCTTTTGCTCTAGGGTCCATATTTTTACCATTCAGCTGATATGCTGAAAGTTGTTCATTGAACCAATCGGCATCTTTACCAAGACCTTGATAAAAAGCTTGGTCTGAACCAGTTAGCTGATTATTCTTATCATTTACTTGTTGTTGAATCCTGTCTAATGTAACTTTATCAAGTTGCCCCTGAGGAACAGGGGCTTCTACACCCCCATATGGTTTCACTGCTTTTTCAGCTGCTTCTGTTTTTCTTACATCAAGAGCATAACTTAATCTAAAATGATCTGCTTTCTGTTGATACTCAAGCATGAACTGTTTCCATCTCTGTTGAGCATCAGCTCTGTGCTGAGCCATAATAGCAAATGGATTGGTTTCATATGTTTGAGAAACCTCTGAATAAGAAAAAGCATTTGATAATCCAGCTATGGAGTTTGTTGTGTGTAGTCTAGCTTTTGCAGACTCTACATCTCCTGAGGCAAATGTTTTTGTAACATCCTCATATTCAGACTTTACAGAAGCTAGTGCTGATTCAAAATTTTTAATTTTTTCACTTAGCTCTTGCTTTTCCTTTGTAGATGTTGTAGCATCATGTGCAGTTCTCAGAACACCTAGTCTTTGTTCAACAGCATCATATCTTTCTTTGTAATCTTGAGACACTCTATTTGCAAATGAGTTGTCGTCAATATTAGCATATTGATACATTCCATCAATCTCCATCTGTTCAAAATCCCCAGGACTAAGACCCACCATAAGAGCTTGTTGAATCTTCTGAGGACTGAGCCCAGCTATCTTTTTACGAACAATAGCATCAGCAACAACAAGGTTGCCACTAGCATCTGTTGTAAAAGCATCATCTGTAATTGTAGAATCTCCAGTGAGACCCTTAATTACCTCTGTGGCATTCTTTCTCCAGTTGGTGTATTGCTTGTATTGAACACCATAAGACTCACCAGGTGCTCCACCATTCAACCACTCGTTTGTCTTTTTATTGAACAACCAGTCATTAGAAGGACCTGCTTTACCATCTTGATAAGCTTTTCTTCTATCCTCAAGAGCTGTTCTATAAGCTTTTGTAGAAGATACAGCTGTGGAAACACTTGGATCTTTGATCAACTGGTTAGCCATGCCTGTAACAGAGTTGACCAACTGGAAGTTAGAAAAGTCTCCAGCAGCCACAGTTTTAAGCTTGCCTCCTAATTCGTTGAGCTTGGATTGCAGATATGCCTTATCTATATCACGAACAACATCTAAACCAGCAATATTGTCAATGCTAGCCTGGATTTTCTGAATACCCTCGTCATAGCGTTTCTGCTTCTCCATGCCCACCTGTACCATAGCTTCCACAGGAAGCTGCTGGATGTAGGGGTTAAACTTTGGGATAATATCGGTATATGAAGCCATGGCGTGTTAAGTTACAAATTTAATAGGAAGAATTAGAATTTCCAAGACATCTAACAATTTTTGGTAATTCGCTATAATTGAATCAGTTAGAGATTTTTGAGTCCTCGTACAATGGTGCTATTTAAAGCATCTTTTCTCTTCTTAACAGAAACTCCAGATTTTCCAGCAATAGGTGGGGTGGCAGTAGGAGGAATGTCATTTTGCTGTTGCATCATTGTATATTTCTTACCGTCAGGACCTACATAAATAGTTGGAATGGAAGCCTGGTAAGGAGCGTTCATGTTAATTGCTCTAAACGCAGGGTCATAACGATAGTTGTAAAGATTTTCCATTGTAGCTAATGTCCTGTTATCCAGCTTGTTCTGAGCAATTTTGCTAGAAATAGAATTCAAAGCCTCTTGTGTTGTAGCCTTAGTTTTAGAAAGAGCCTGTGCTTGTCTATCAGCTTGCTGACCCAGGATTCCTAGATTAGTCATATCGTACTGGTTCAAAATTTCTCTATTTCTGCTATACACCTGATCTTTCTTAGCTTGATTAAGTCTAAACTGCTCAGCCAACACCTTTTGATTAGCCTCATATTCACCAGCAGCAAGAGAAGATTGGGCTGCTGGGTTATATCCAATCAGTTGTTGTTGTCTTCTAAGAGTGGCTCTATTCTCGTTCAGAATATCCTGGAGAGAGATATCATATGGTGTGTCAAGTCTGGGAATGGCTTTTTGTGCAAAGACTGGTTCCACTTGATTTTGAGACAAGGCATATAACTCACCCGTTAACTGGGAAGGATCAAGTTCTTCTACATCAGAAGGTCTTAAATACGGAATAGCTGATGAGATTGCCTGTATCAACGGATTTTGTTCATACTCAACCATTTGGAAAGCCGTAGTGGTAGGAGTTGTTGTTGTTTTCTTACCAAGTTGTGTTGTTTGAAATGTTGATGGTGTTGGTGTAGTGGGTGTTGTAGGTGTTGTAGGTTTTTTAGCAGAAGCTTTGGCAATCTCCATATACTTCGTAGTAATAGGACCAAAGTATTCATCCTCATTCCCCTGAAGCACCCTTTTCTCAAGATCTCCAGTAGGATTATTAATATCAATCTTATCAAAATCCGATTTTTTTACATTAAGATTCTTAGCCTTACGTGTAAGAAACTTAGTTTCTTTATTATATTTAAGAGCAGCTTTTGGAAGAAGTCTATGAAACTCCTGTTGAAATTTAATAACATCTGATCCTTTCTTAGTGGCTTTTGCTTTATCATAGAGACTGGTGAGACTTTGTAAATCAGCATCACTAATACTTTCACCAAGATCTGTTTGTAAGCCATTCTGGGCTTTACGGATGGCTGCTCCACGTTTAGCCATAGCCACCTTACCCTTAGCTAATGTATCAGCATCCAATTCAAGCTCTTCAGCTGTGTCATTAATTGCGTTCTGAACAGAAGCAGCGTTTGTTTTGAAATCAGCGTATTGTTTTAATTTCATGTTTGCACCCTTAATGTTTGCAGCTAATGAGTTGAATTTCAATAGATCAAATGGAGACTGAGGATTGAGATCATCCAGTTTTTCAGAACTACTATCAATTATCTTATTTTGTCTTTGTTCCTTTTTAGCCAAATCCTTTACATAGGTTTTGAACTTCTTACCCTTAGCCTTTGGATCTCCAATCTCATGGAGGAACTGATTGGGGATTTTCAGATTGCCATACACTACCATGTTATTTTCTCCATCAGCACCTGGCAGCTCTACAGCAGGCTCATTTCTTTCCACCTCTACATCAGCATCTGATGTTGTTCCGTATTCAGCATATTCTGTGTAACTATCTGGTTTTCCGTATTTTACACCAATACCTGTGCGTCCTTTTCCATCACTCTCATCATGAGACTGACCTCTAAACATTACAGTTTGTCCAGAAGAAGGGAGATAGGGATTCTGAGAAATAGGCTCAGCATATCCGCCCCATGTAGTTTCAATCTGTCCACCTAAAGACATTTGTGTAAGCATCTCTTCTTCAGGACTAATATAGTTCTGTCTAATACTTCCACCTGTACGAAGCATATCTGCATCTTGAGGAGGTCTGAGAAGATCGCGCATTCTATGTTCTCCAAAATGTGTAATCACCTGTGGCTGCCATGTATGGCTAACCCATTGATAATCAGAAGTTTGTCCACCATTTTCTTGTTGAATAGGAACAACTTGCTGCATTGCAGATTGTCTCATTGGAAACCCTTCTTTCCAAGCATCATAATATCCTTGACCACTTCCATATCCTTTTTGCATTGTTTGCATAAGTTGAGGAAGTGTGAGAGCTTTGTAGTCAAGATTGGGATCTGTTCTTCTAAGAACATTTCGCATCAGATAATCAGGATTGTTACGAACCTTATTAAATTCTTTATTTGCTAATGTATAAAGAAGTCTGTCTTTAGCTAGTTCAGGATTCTGTGTTGCAAATGTTTGATAGGCAGCTTCAAAATCTTTCTTCTTAATCTTATCACCATATCCTGTCAATCCCTCACTCAGATAGTCAGCCATCTGTTGAGCACTTTGTCTTGCAGCTTGTTTTTCAGCTGCTGCAACTTCTCTATCCCACGCAGCATTTGCTCTAGCATCAACTTTACTCTGTGCTCTATCAGCTCTGTTTTGAGCTTCTTCTCTAGCACATTTACCATCTTTTTGAGTGAGATCTCCAGTCTGAGCTTTAGCAATTCCACCAGTTCTCAAATTAGCACTATACATATTCTGAATACCTGTTCCAAACTGACTGCCCATAATAGAAGCCATGTTCTTTGATGTTTGCTTCTGGGCTTTTTTAATCTTTCTTTCACTCTGGTCAATAAGATCACCAATTAGTTTACCAGCTACTTTACCAACCTTACCACCAATAGGACCTAAAAAGAACTGACCAGCAGCTTGACCAATACCTCCACCAATAGCTGTACCAGCATCTTCTTCCCCTGTGATTGCTGTGCCGAGATTATTCAATACATCTCCACCACCTTGATTCATAACATCACCAAACTTGCTATCATTCATCATACCATAAAGCTGACCACCTTGTTGATATTGCTTCACTCTACTGCTATCACTCAGGGGCTCATATCCCATATCTGTATAGATGGTGTTAGGAGCAAAGGTGTTCATGATCTCTGTGGGATTGCCACCAATCTGGTTAATTGTAGCACCATATTCAGCAAGTACATTTGTTCCTACTCCTCTAGAAGTAAAACGTTGATCTGGTTGAACCACCTTATCCCAAGGTGTAACATATTGATTCTTAATAGGTTGTATAGGAGCAGATGCAATAGCTGCAGATTGTAAACCAGTGAGACTAGCTGTTTGCTGTGCTTGCTTCACCTTTTTCTTTTGCTCCTTGATCATACCAATTCCTCTAGCAACATCTGAGCCAGCTTGAATATATGGATTTGCATTCTTTGCAAAGTTTGCTCTCTTGTCTGTTTTAGCTTGAGCAGCTCTCATACCAGTTAAGTCCTGACCAGTGGGATTTGAAGAATCAAAATTCTGGCTACTAGTATTAACTTTACCAAGAATTGCAGCATCTCTTTCAGCCTCTTGAGCTTTTTGCTTAGCTCCTTGATCTTCAAATAGGTAACCATAATCTACATCAGCTGCAGGTCTTTCTATTGTACTTTCATCAATAGGAGCATTGATGCCAGGAATATCAATTCCAACTTGAGCTTTCTCCACTTTATTAGCTCTCATGGCTTTTTTAAATTCTTTACCATGAGCTTTCATAAATGATGCCTCATCAGGGAACTTCTTGTAGAATTCCTTTTCAGACTTAACACCAGCGATTTTGAGCATTTGTGCTTTCATATTATTTGTATTTTTCAAGCCAGCCGTTCTTAGCTTTTGGTTTATTATAGTTGGTAAAATTAAGTAAGTTGTCTAGTTTTTCCAAGGGATACTCATCAGCTCTATTTACGCTTTTGCCATCCTCTGCTCTGAAATGTTCTCTTGGATATTCCACCACCTTGGTTCCATCAAATGTATAATTCTTATCAGGATACATCATTTTAGTATCTCCTGTGTCAGACACTCCAAGCAAGGGTTCTAACACCCCTTCCATGGTGATTTTGTTAGAATTAATTTCAACAGGCTTTCCCCAGTTCTGAGGATTCCAATATCCCTCGTTATCTTTCACAATCTCACCGCCTTCTTCAAACTTATCCAACCATCCTCCGTTCTTACTAATAGTCTTAGGTTTCCAATCTAATCCTTGTTGATAGAATTTCATCTCTGCTCCATTCTGAGCTGTTGTGGGAGTGGATGCTTTTCCTTTTGCCATGAAGTTCAACATGTTAAGCAAACCCTCCTCTCCTTTAGACATATTGAGAAGATCGTTGATATTGTCAACATCTCCTTTATATGTCTTCATGAAACCCTTCAGTTTTTCTGGGGTGACAGTTTCATTTGGTTTAATCCCTGCCTTTTCACGAAGCACCATTATACGAGAGTGCATCTCATCAGGATTAGAGAAGTAATCATATTTATCCTTGTATACTCCTTGAACCTGTGATTGTGGAAGCACCTCGTTCTTAACAATTTCTCCATGAATTGTTCTCATGTAATCTCCACCACCTTGACGATTCAAGTAGTGATTTAGTTCATGAGTCTTTATATGCTCAGGAGCACCTTTGGCAATAAGAAGTTTGTTAGTATCAGCATCATATCTACCAGTAATGTTTGGATTGTTGTCAATACTATCTACCATGGTGTAATCTGGCATATTCTGCAAATTCTTCATGTATGCAGGACGATCTAAATCAAATGCTCCTTGAATATACTGATCTGTTATTTTTCTATTTGAGTACCAATCAGTTAGAAACTTCTTGCTAGCATCAATACCATTCTGAGCACTAGGCGCATCTTCAAACTTACTTAACCACCCACTATTCTTCATTGTGTTATCCTTTCCGCACACATGACATACACGCATGTCTTTCTTGCTAGAATCTGATTTGTTCCAGGAATGTCCACATGTGCATGTAATCTTATTAGCCATTTTACTTATAAGAGATTTGAGCAGGTGTAACAATAAATTGGCTGACAAGGTGAGCATCAAAACGATTGTCAAGGATGTGTCTCACCTTCAATTCTTTGGCTCTCAGAGGTTCTTTTTTAAAGGATCTCTTGCCATAATCCATATTAGCCTGGTTTACAATCTTGTCTATAGACAGAGATTCACAGGTGGTTAGGAACAGAGGTTCTGACTTGCTCTTTACCAAAGACCAGAAGGTGTTATACTGATAGAAGTTATCACTCTTGGTGTAGGTGATTGTCTTACTTTCAGTTCCATAGATGGGATAAGTGAGATATTGGCTGAGGTTGTGCATTGGTTTTGGAACCAGCTCCAGGATACCAGTGGATTGCTGACCATTGTACAGAACAGCCTTATTAAACCATCTATCATCAGTTTCAATTCTAGCATTATCATTCCACACACCAGCAGAGGATTGGAAATATTTGTAAGCCTTAGTGTAATCTTTTACATTCTGCAAGATTTCATCCTGGAAAGAATATGCAAAAGGATACTCAATGATATAAGGTTCGATATTTCCGTAGAAATAGTTGTATATCACTGGATTAGTTAAATGTCTCCAGAGACAAGCATTTCTAGATGGTGTGAATGTTGCAAACTGTAACTGATTGATATACACTGGATTATCTACACCAAATGATTTAGTCACCTTACATTTTCCTGTAGACTGAATAGTAATTGTTCTTACAGCATCATCAACAGTGTAAGCTATCCCATTGGTTAGTTCCTGCAAAGTGACACCTGTAGCAAGAACGTTCCCACGATCATCAGTGATGGTGAACGGTCCAGCCTTAGGTGAGGCTTTTGTGAGCTTTATGATTACTGTTTTTGACATTTACAATCAAAGTTTAGCAAGGACCAACTATTGTGATTACGCCAGTACCACCTGTAACATTCAGAGTTCCTGTATTAGCACAAATGTTCTGTGTACTAACATAAGTTCCAGAAAGTGGTGTGCCAGTTCCACAATCCTCCCACTCAATACTAATAGATTCAATGGGTTGTATTTGAAAGAATGTACAAGTTGTACCAAATGCTGTAGTGGTGGTAGAAGTGGTGCTAGTACTAGTACTTGTTGTTGTGGAGGTGCTAGATGTGGTTGTTGTAGTGGAAGATGTACTAGTTGTGGTAGTAGTGGGTAGTATACAAGCTTCACCAGCCAAGTCACATCCTGTATAAGTCGTTGTGGTTGTGGAAGTTGTAGTGGTGATACAAGTTCCAGCAATCAACGTTACAATCAATGCTCTATCAGCATACTGTATTCTATCATTACATACACAAACCTGCTGAGTTTCATCATTTGCAATTGATACAGCAGCACGAAGAACATTATTACAATCGTAATAGTCATATTGCTGTGCAAATCCAGTGAAGTTGCTCACCTCATAAGTGTTACATGTACAACTAAATGCTGTAGTTGTAGTGGTAGTAGTTGGTGAAGCAGGTGATCCAACAAGTGCTTCCAGGGTGGTGCAACAATCGTTCTGTCCTGAATAGAAGAAATTGTTCTCAGCAATATACCAGTTGGGAATATAGCTGTGGAAACTAATCCAGCTTTTGGTGTTGAAATTAAATGAGAGAGTCCAGGATCTGTTACAGAAATATTGTTCATCAGTGAGATAAACTGTTTCACGTGTAACAATTGGGAAAAGTGTAGTTGTTGTAGTGAGTGTACCATTAGTAGTTGTGCTACTAGTTGTGCTACTACTGCTACTAGTGGTTGTAGAAGATGTGTTTTGAGGATAGATGTTCTCAATGTAGAACTCCTTAGTGACAGCATCATATTTAATCTTATCACTCTTTGGAACATAATCCAGCTTAGTGATGATTACCCTATCATATTTAGAGTCATATACACCATGCAGTCCTAACCCATTGAAGTGGTTGTCCACATCTGCCTTCGGGAAGAATCTTAAGATTTCAAAAGCCAAATGGTCTGTAAAGAACCTGTTCATACCAGATCCAAAAGCAGACAAATCCATAGCTTCATTACCAGTTACCAAGAACACCTGACCTCTCTTAGCATCAATGGTCACCTGTCCTTGAGGGATCTTCAGGAGCATCTTGTGCTGACTTCCTACGTATCCCAAATCAGTTTCTGCAAAATCAATTGGAGGAGCTGATGCAAATAGAGAAGGATTACCAATATATGCAGCCTGAGGATTGCTAGTATTAATTGTGAGCATTGTGTTATACAACAAGCTCTTGTTCTCAAATCTAGCCAGAACAGCCTTATTTTGAATACCATCCAGAGAGGTGAGTTTACCGTAGTTCTGGGGAAAGTCAAAATAAGATATAGGTCTGTAAATCAACCAGTTATTTGCTCTATTGTCAGCATCTGTTTCCTGTTGATCAGAATAGATTGCTCTGAATGGATAGTTAGTATAGCAGATCTGATCCCAATCATTGGGCAGATGGGTGAACACATTCTCCTTATTCTGCTTAGAATAAGTTACATTGTAGTAGTAGGTGTTGTCATTAGCAATAGACACATTGCTCTCCTGAACCCAATCATCAGGAATACTATTTGTTACATGCGGCCAGAAATCACCTTCTTCTGTATTAAATGCCTGACGTAAATCCACATTATAGGAAGATTCACAATAGAAATAAGGAATCCCGTAAGCAAACAAATACATCTTTCCGTCATAATAAGTTCTTCCAGGGCTGTCCTCAGGAGTTTGAGAATTGGGACAATCCAGATTATGAGCCTTAAATGATATAAAGTTCTTCAGTGTATATGCAGCTACAGTGATATCATTCAATATAGATCTAGATGAGAACCAGTATTTTGGATAGGCAACATTACCAATCTCATCGTAGAAAATGTCACTATCATCAGGAGCACCTACACGATTATCAAAGAAGAAGGGAAGCTTGGTCTTAAATGCAAACTTGCTAATAAATGTATCCCCACCAAACACTGTCTCATATGCAGGAGTTACCAAAGGAGTGAGATCTCTTTGGAATCCTGTATCAAGGGTTTGATAGGAATAAATTTGCCCATATTGAGAAACATTAATGTTCTTAATAGAGGCGTAATATGCTACAGTGTTGATAGACACATCCTTACCAGGAGCACTACATGTAGCATTAGGATTAGACCCATCACCAAGAGCAAATCTAGAATTGTCAATCAATCCTGTAGATGAGATGGATGGTGTACTGCTTGGGAACAGGAAAGGATCAATAGGTCCTGTAAATGAAGTGGTTGAGGAGCTAACAAGTATAACCGTTGTACCAGAACTATTAGATAGTACAACTGGTGTTGTGAAAGAGTTAATGTTCACACAAGTGCTACCCACTGATATAATCACTGTGTTTCCAGTGACAATATCTGTGTAAGCAACAACTGATGGGAATATTCCAGATACCTTACAAACATTATAGTTTCCGTAAGATCTATTATAAGTGACAACTCTTTCAGAAGTCTTCAGATAGACAGAAGACTCTCTTTGGAAGTTGTTGATTGTGTTCTCATTGCTACCAACACTCTGCACCTCAGGAATAAGATATTGAGCAATATTTAGAGGTCTTTGCTTGATTCCCAATCCATTATCAATATCAGCACTATAGTCATAACTAGCTATAGAATTGAAAGAATAAGCATAGTTACGTCTAATAATAGCGTTAATGTAGATAGTTAGATATGCCTGATAACCTGCAAAAAGAGCATTTGGATCAAATGGATTTCCTGTAATATTAGCAATGTCAGCAGAAGAAAAAAGAGCATCTATTTGAGCTTCTTGTGTGACAAGCTTGTACATAGCGTTCTTTCTCACCTGCGTGAAATGAGCACTACCAGCACCAAAGATTACATTCTCAAGCTTCAGAATATCTCCTAAGAATGGTTGTCCAAAAGAGGTTTCTGGTGAATTAAATATCTGCCTGTATTTCAGACCATTATCTACAAAAGCATTAAGATTTCTAGGAGTGCAGATGTTAAATCCTACAGCATCAATCTCTTCAATTGTATAGTCTTTATTCAGACCACTTATAAATGTAGGTTTAGTGAGAGACGGAACATCATAACTGTTTCCTACACTAACAGTAATTGCTACATCATGCAGCGCACGAGGATTATTACCATACTCATCCTTACAGTTTGAATCTGAAGGATTGTAATGACAATATTCACACCAAGAAGTGTAACCAGGAGGAGGTGCATATAACCCACCGTC
>Ga0209867_1000251_pt1 | contig 11175 bp, 10 predicted proteins | sample GWRWmT4_4Nov14_FD_187197 | JGI IMG/M metagenome (GOLD analysis project Ga0209867, IMG submission 187197) | Sand microcosm microbial communities from a hyporheic zone in Columbia River, Washington, USA - GW-RW T4_4-Nov-14 (SPAdes) (version 2) | ecosystem: Engineered > Artificial ecosystem > Sand...
GGCAAAGGGAGTCCGCAAGCTTGCGAGCATGCCGCGCGAGCGGCGGCTCAGCCGCAGCGAGATCGAGCGGCTCGGCAAGACGATGCGCACTGCGGTAGAAGAAGGTGAGCACCCAACAGGTCTCGCCGCCATCCGTTTTCTGCTGCTTACGGGTTTCCGGCGCATGGAGGTGCTGGGCCTGGAACGCACATGGCTTGATGAGGAAGAAGGCGCGATCCGTTTCCCCGACACCAAGAGTGGCGCGCAGACCCGCGTCATCGGTCTGGCCGCCATTGATCTCCTCCTCGACCAGCCGAAGACGAAATCGCCTTTCTTCTTCCCCGCCGACTGGGGCGACGGACATTTCGTCGGCGTGGTGCGCGTACTTGACCGTGTCTGTGAGAAGGCCCGGCTGGAGGATGTCACCCCGCACACATTGCGCCATACCTTCGCCAGCCTCGCGGGCGATCTCGGCTTTTCCGAACTGACGATTGCGGCGCTGCTCGGACACTCCGCCCGGGGCGTCACTCAGCGCTACATCCATATCGACGAAGCGCTGAGGATGACGGCAGACCGGGTAGCCAGCGAGATGGCCGATCTGCTCGACGGTCGCGCCGCACCGCCACGTGCTCGTGTCTTTCGCGGCGATCGATCCGATCGGCACCTGGAAACTGTTGGCTCATAGTGTCATATCGTTTTGATAAGGCTTTACGAAGTCCGAAAAATGTAGTATTTTTCGGACATGACCGCTCTCACGCTTGATAAGGACCTTCGTTCCCGCCTGCTTGACCGGATCGCCTACGATCCCGATGGGGTCTGGACGCCGGGCGACTTCGCCGATCTCGGCAGCCGCGCCGCTGTGGATAAGACGCTACAGCGCCTTGCCGCATCAGGAGAGCTCCGACGCATCGACCGGGGTCTCTACGACCGGCCTCGCACAAGCAACCTGACCGGTAGCGCAACCGTACCCGATTATCGGGCTGTCATCCGCGCCGTGACCCGCCGCGATCAAGCCCGCGCTGTCGTGGACGGCATGACTGCCGCCAACGATCTCGGCCTCACCACCGCCGTGCCGGCGCGCATTGAGGTGCTGGTCGACGCGCGCCTGAAGCCGATCAAGCTCGGCAATCAGGAGATCCACTTCAAGCTGGCAGCGCCCAGCCGTCTCTATTGGGCCGGCCGGCCGGCCATGCGTGTTGTCCAGGCCCTGCATTGGATGCAGGACATGCTGGCCACGGACGGCGAGCGTGCACGCGTCAAAGCCGTGCTACGCCGCCTGTTCGCCGATTCCCAGCACGGACAGGCGATCCGCAAGGATCTGCGCGCCGGCCTCTCCGCCCTGCCGATTTGGATGCAGGAATTTTTGCGTGATCTTCTTGGCCCGGCCGGCGCGGAAGGTGTGCGCCCATGACAACTGCTGCCTACAGGCAGATCATCGCCGCGCCGGCCGGGCGACCGTCTCGATCTGTTTCTCGCCACCGCCAACCGGCTCGGCACGCCGATCGGCAATGTCGAGAAGGATTTCTGGGTCTGCTGGACGCTGAACGCGCTCTATCATGAGCGGCCTGTCAGAGGGCCGCGCCTTCTGTTCAAAGGTGGCACTTCACTGTCGAAAGCCTATGGTCTGATCGAGAGGTTCTCCGAAGACATCGATATCACGGTCTTCCGCGAGGATATCGGCGAGGCCATCTCGGTCGAAGACCTGGAGGCTTTGTCGAACAAGAAACGCAGAGCCAAGCTCAATGCGATACGAGATGCGTGCCGGGCATATATCACGGGTCCGCTTTACGAGTTCCTCAGCCTTCAGGTAGCGGAAGCCACAGACGGCGCTGGCCGGCTCGAGATCGACGAAGCTGACCCTGACGGTCAAACGCTGCTCCTCTGGTATCCCGAAGTAGAACCGCGTGATGGCGCCTATGTTAGGCCAGCAGTTCGAATCGAATTCGGCGCAAAATCCGCAATCGATCCGAACCGGCCTGTTTCGATTCGACACTACATCGCCGAAGAGGCTCGGGGGCTGGACTTGACGGTCGTCAACGTCACCACGATCGAAGCGGGCCGCACCTTCTGGGACAAGGTGGTGATCGCCCATGGTTTGCGGCGCTGGCACGAGCGGCGCGGCGTGCTCCGGCAGGAAGGCCAGCGCGTGTCGCGGCACTATTACGACCTGCATTGTCTGCTTAGCTCGGATGCCGGGAGAGCGGCGCTCGCGGACCCCGGCCTCGGCGTCAATTGCGTGCGCCACGCGCGCATATTCTTCGACCGCCCTGACTATGATCTTGCCTCCGCAGTTTCGGGTTCATTCGCCATTGCGCCGATCGGCAATATGATCGAGGCACTCAGCCGAGACTACGCCAACACCACGGCCATGATTTTTGGTGCGCCACCGGAATTCACGGAGATTCTGGCATCGGTCGGTGAAATCGAACGGATAGCAAATGAGGCGCTTGGCAAGTGAGGGCGCATCGACGATCCGCATAAAGAGATACGGTTTCGGCTAAGATCCGACGACCCCATCTATGACCGTAGGACCTCGGGTCGAGCAACGCCACTCACTGGCATCCGAATAGCCCACGGATAAGGGGGCGTTTCCTCGCGTTGGTACTGGTAGACAATTACGTCCGGTAAGTTGCGCTTGTCATATAGCCGACCAAAGCGGAAGACGACGCTGTTCTGCGCCGCCAAAAAAATGTGCACACGAGTTACACAGAGATTGCTGAGCGTTATCATGGTATCGAGAAACTGCTTTCCTAGTGCCTTTTGCTTTTCCTCTGACCAGTGGCAGTCCGGCGAGCCGTTCTCCAACTCCAACTGCACCAGCGGCATATCGCCCGCCTTGCGGCGCACGCCATCCAGATCAACGCCATATGATACGGAAACCGCGAGCGCCACGTCCCCCGATCCCGCATGAACAGCGTCGAGCCCGATAATCTTGAAGCGATTGCCGTCATCATCGCCGTTCAGCACCCGCCAGTTTCCGGCGTGTCGATCCCAATCCATCACCACAACCGAGCCCTCATCATCAATAAGGATGCCAGTCAAGAATGTCAGCGGCACAGGTGCCAGCCCGCCATAGACAAGGGTAATGTCTCGGCGATCGAGACCTTTCTCCCGCCGTTCGAGGTCCGTGGGGAGAGAAACCAGCCGTTCCACCGCAGCGCTGGGGTCGATGATCATCCCGTCCTTAACGCGCTGCCGCAGATCGACCAGCACTTGGTCATGGTGACCTTCCAGCTTTTCGGGCACGGCTTCATGGAGTGGGGTGCCACTCGTGTCCCTCAGTCCACGCACCTCGATGACAATTACCTTCTTGCGTGCGAGCCGCCGTTGATCAGATCGATATCGAGCCATCTCCCATGCGAGGCCGACGACGACAAGTATTATCCCAAGGAACACGACTGCGTAGACAATGGCCATTGGGCTGCCACCGTCGGTGTTCAGGCTCAGATAAAATTGCCCCTCTCGAAAGGGGAGCGAGACGTCAAAGACCCAACCAGCACTGAAAGCAAGCGCAAGGCATCCGAGACCGGTGCGCATAACCAAAAGGGCAGGAGAGCGCCGTCTGAAAAGCCAATCGATGGCCGAGCGGATGAAATAGTGGAAATGTCCCTTCATCAGCGTTTGCGTCCTATTGGATATTTACAATGAACTGGCCACTTCGGGCGGCCAAAAGACCATTCTTGACGATGAAGCACTCAATACTGTGCGTACCCGTGTAGAGCGTGTTTTCTTTTCGCGTCAGCTTACCTGTCGTGATAATGCCTTCGTCGAATCCGCCGCGGAGGCCATAGGCTGTCTCTGCTTCGCGACCCGTGTTCACAATCTGCCAATAGACTTTGTATGGCTTCGGCAGGTTCGTGTCTGCCTCGAACCTGAGGCCGCTGTGCTTTGGCAGGGAAGAACTATCACTGTTGAAATCCTGTGGCCGATAGCCATTGCGTTCCATAATCGCCCGTTCAATTTGCACTTTACCCTGCGTAGCCAGATTCCATGGTGGTGACTGCCGATGGGCAGGCTGTAGGATTTTTTGAACCGCCGCTCCAATGCCCGACAATAACGACTTAATTTCTAAGCCTCTGGCATTCTGTTGCCTGGCCTGCACAGCCTCGAGCAGTTGCTTGCCGAGGCGTGGCTGAAGGGTAGTCAGGGCGGCATCGCGATTCATCGCTCCAGCGGCATTCGCGAAGTCTGCGCGGGCCTGTCCAAGCCACCCATAGAAAGCCCGCTTACGCTCGGGATGCTGCTGCCATCGATCTGCAAAGTTCTCTGCGGGGTCCGTCGGATTAGCGATCCACGCCAACCCGCTACGGTCTTCTATAAAACCATCCATGTGCTGCAAGATGCTATAAAGTGCGTCGGCCATAGTCGGTTCCTGCTGGTAAGCATGCGCCGCCAGCGTCGTTAGGATTATGGAGATTGGTTTGTCATCGGGGCGATCGACAAACATCATGTCGCGGTGCCGCTTTAGAATCTGAATGGCGTACTGGAGTGGGGTGCGAACCTCATAATCGGGAATATCCTCAACGCTTGTCCGCGCCTCCATGGCCATGAGCAGACGCCGCGCGTCGAACACTGTGGCCATACGCGATCTAAACCAATTGCTGTAGCCTTTAGGGTTGCTATGCGGCCAATCATCCGAAACATGTTGGTATGTCGGGTAATCGCGGTCGGTGATGGCTATGGCCGTCTCTGACCACTGGGTCGAGTACCCGCGCTGTTCAAGCAGCAGACGTTGCCGCTTGCCGTCAGGAATTGCCACCAGCGTATCCAGGTGGAACTGGGCGCCGTCAGCGTAGTTCAGCGTCCAGCAGCGCCGACTTTCTTCGGGCTGCACCATGTTGTGGGCATCCGCGTACGCCTTGAGTTCGTATCCAAGAGCGGCTTTCAATTGAGCCTGGGTTAGCTGCGTCTTCGAGGCGGATAGCTCATATACCATATCTACATCGTAATCTTCCGTCTCGGTGACAGGGCGGATCGTTGTGCCGAGACGGAAGGATCCCTGGATATAGACCTGCGGATCGGCGGTGCGCAGGCAGGAGGCCTCGCGGTGCAGCCATTCACCGACTGACTTATAACTGCGTTCTGCCGCCTCATACCGGCTTGAGGGTATCTGAAGGGATTCCGCCAAGTCTTCGAGCAGCGCTTCAATATGTTTTGCTATCGTCATCAGTGGATTTCTTTCGATTAGCCTTTGGGCGGATGAGGATCATTGCCATGACTGTCACTACTGGCAATACGGCCATCCTTATTATGGATGCGCAGTTCTGTGCCTTGATGGCGACTGACCTCGCGGGCACGCACGACGGCGTCGCTCTTAGTGTCATGGTGGCTGCTAGCGCGTTCCGCGCCTCCGCATTTGACGTTCCAGCCGCCGTTCGGATTGGGGACTACGTGATGGGTTTTTGGGCCTTTGCTCATGGGTGGTTGCCTCTGTTTGTTATAAAAATACGCGCATATAAAGTTCACTACTCCGAACATAATATGATGATTGTGATTTGGTAGTCAAGTTGATAAAGTATGCCTATACCGAACATGCCGAAAAACGAGAGGAGCCGTGCCTGTGACGAGTGCGCTGGGGGATAAGATTCGAAGACTGCGGAAGAAGCAGGGACTAACGCTTGATAAGCTGGCGGAATTAACCGATTCCAGCAAAAGCTATATTTGGGAGCTGGAGAACAAGAACCCACCCCGCCCATCGGCGGAGAAAATTACCAAGATTGCCGAAAAGCTCGGCACCACCATAGAGTTCCTGATGGATGAGGGGGAGGACGTGGCTGAAGAGGACGCCGCCGACGCCAACTTTTACCGTAAGTACCAAAAAATGGACCCGGTGACCAAAGGGAAGATCCGTAAGATGGTCAAACTTTGGGGTGAGAATGAATGACAGCGCAATTCTCACCACAGCGTTGGGCGAATACGCTGACCATCCTGCTTAACGCGGCTTACGGTGCCGACCGTTTTCCAGTTGATGTCAAACAAGTGGCTGAGGAGTACTCGCATCAGAGATTTCCTGAAGATCCCATCAGCCTGATCAAGGGCGCATCGTTGCCGGGTTTCGATGGTGCGCTCTATCGCGCACCCGCCGACAAGAAAGGCTGGGGCATCATCTACAATAACACCATCGGTTCGCCGGGGCGCATAAATTTTACGCTGGCGCATGAGTTTGGTCATTACCTTTTGCATCGACAGGACTATCCCATCGGCAGGAAGTGCAGCCAGCAGGACATGGTTCGCTGGGACAGTGAATATGGCCGGGTCGAGCAGCAGGCGAACGAGTTTGCCGCTAGCCTTCTGATGCCGCTCGATGACTTCCGCCGACAGATCAATGTGCGCGCCAAGCCCAGTCTTGATGACATCGGTGGGTGTGCGGATCGCTATCGGGTTTCACTCATCGCCACGACCTTGCGCTGGCTTCAATATACCGAGCGGCGGTCAGTGCTTGTCGTGTCACGGGAAGGCTTCATCCTCTGGGCACGGTCAAGCCAAAGCGCACTCCAGACGGGTGCGTTTTTCCGCACAGCTAATAGAACACCCATTCCGATCCCTGATATCCATCTGCGTGGAAAGCGTGATCGGCTTGATGCAAACAAGGGTAGCGTGACGCACGACACCGGCATCTGGTTTCCCGAGCCTTGCGAGGAATTTGCACTCGTTTCCGACCAGTACGATTTCGCGATATCCCTGCTTCACCTGGAAGAGAAAATCTCCCGCTTCGATTTTGCTGAAGAGCCTGAGGAGGATGCATTTGACCGGATGACAAATCGAAAACTGGGTTCATCTTGGCTTGAATAGGGGAAGGCCTTCCCCCTGGTAGGCGCCAAGGTCGCCGACACACCCCCATCTGCGGGGAACCCCCGCAACACCTCCTATGTCAATCGAGCCGAAACGACCGCGCCTTTGGACATTCAGTGACGAGGCGATGGCGGTAATCAAGCTGTTCGCCACCATGTCTGCGCCCGGCTACGGTGTGGTGATCGAGAGTGAGAGTCGGACCTGTTTTTCGTGACGGGTTTGAGGTGAGAGAGAGGCTCTCGCCGGCCCGTCGCGGAGTTCTGCGATGCCATGTTCAGCCACTCGCGTTCGCCCCGGCCAGGACCGGACGAGCCTTTATACCGAAATCACCAGCAAGATTATCGCCGAACTGGAGGCCGGTCATGTGCCCTGGGTTCAGCCCTGGGGCGGGCCGGATGTCTGCGCCGGGCTGGGCTTGCCCCAGAATGCGGCAACCCAACGCCGCTACTCCGGTATCAACATTCTCATCCTTTGGGGCGCGGTGACCGGGCGTGGCTACTCGTCTCAGAACTGGCTCACCTTCCGCCAGGCGCTAGGCCTTGGCGGCAATGTCCGCAAGGGCGAACGCGGCACGACCGTCGTCTATGCCGATCGCTTCACGCCCGAGGACGAACGCCGCCGGGCTGAGCGCGATGGCGATGAACCGGGTGCAATTTCGTTCCTGAAGCGCTTTACGGTGTTCAACATTGATCAGTGTGAAGGGATGCCGGAAGAATTCACCACGACTGCGCCGCCACCGCTGGAAGGCCTGATCCTGCCGCAGGCTGAAGCGCTGATCGCTGCAACCGGCGCCGACTTCCGCATCGGCGGCGCGCGGGCCTTTTATAACTCCACACGCGACTTCGTGCAGGCGCCGCCGCCGCAAGCCTATTTTGAGCCGGTAAACTGGCACCGCACCGCATTTCACGAGCTCGGGCATTGGAGTGGAGCAGCTTCCAGACTCGGGCGCGACCTTTCGGGTTCCTTCGGCTCGAAAAACTACGCGCGCGAGGAGTTGGTCGCCGAAATGGCGGGCGCTTTCGTTTGCGCGTCGCTTGGCATCGCGCCGACCGTGCGGCACGCCGACTATATCGGCTCCTGGCTCGAAGTGTTGCGCGAGGATGACCGCGCCATTGTCCGCGCCGCCAGCGCCGCCTCGAAGGCGGCCGATTATCTGCTCGCCTTCCAGGCCGGTCATGCCGAACCGGCCGGCGCCGATGCGGCAGCCAGCGGGCGGGAGGCTGGGTGAGTATTGCGCGCGTGTTTTCCGAAAGCCGCGTTTGCGCTTTCGCGGCTTCCCGTGTCCACGGCCCCAGGGAGAGTAAGAGGAAGGCGGGTTTTTAGTGACGGGTTTGAAGGTTGAGAGAGAGTCTTTCGGCCGCCCGTTATGGAGAAACCGATATGGCTAATACCGTTCAGAAGATACGCTTGAGCTCCTCGCGCGATATCCCCTTCAACAAACTGGTGCTCAGCCAGTCCAACGTCCGGCGTGTGCAAGCCGGAATCTCGATCGAGGAACTGGCCGAGGACATCGCCCGGCGCACCCTCTTGCAGAGCCTGAATGTCCGGCCGGTGCTGGACGCTGATGGCGCCGAAACCGGCATGTATGAGGTTCCGGCCGGTGGCCGCCGTTTTCGGGCGCTGGAGCTTCTGGTCAAGCAAAAACGCATGGCCAAAACCCAGCCGGTGCCGTGCGTGGTGCGCGAAGGCGGCCTCGCCGAGGAAGACAGCCTGGCCGAGAACGTCCAGCGCGTCGCCCTGCATCCGCTCGATCAGTTTCGCGCATTCCAGGCACTATGTGACAAGGGCCTCAGCGAAGAAGACATTGCCGCCCGTTTCTTCGTCAACCCCACCGTCGTGAAACAGCGGCTGCGCCTTGCGGCCGTCTCGGAAAAGCTTCTCGACGTTTATGCCGGGGATGGCATGACACTCGAACAGCTCATGGCGTTCACGGTCAGCAGCGACCATGCGCGGCAGGAACAGGTGTGGGAGGCGCTCGCCAACTCCTACACAAAAGAGCCTTATCATATCCGCCGCCAGCTCACCGAGGGCGCGGTCCGGCCTGCCGACCGGCGCGCGCAATTCGTTGGCGTCGGCGCCTATGAGCAAGCGGGCGGTGTCGTGCTGCGCGATCTGTTCCAGCACGACGATGGCGGCTGGCTGCAGGACCCGGCTTTGCTCGACAGGCTTGTTGCTTCCAAACTTCAGAACGAAGCCGAAGCCCTGCGCAGCGAGGGTTGGAAGTGGATCGAGGCCGCAGCCGATTTTCCTTATGGGCACACGGCTGGCTTGCGCCGGCTCTCGGGCGAGACTGTCGACTTCACAGACGACGAACAGGCGCGCTTCGATGTTCTGAAGGCCGAGTACGACCGGCTGGAGGAGGAATATTCAGAAGCCGACGAGTTGCCTGATGATATCGACCAGCGGCTCGGCGAGATAGAGGCGGCTCTGGCGGCTTTCGAGGAACGCCCCGTCATCTACGATCCGGCCGGCATCGCCCGCGCCGGTGTTTTCGTCAGCATCGACGGCGATGGTGGACTGCGCATCGAGCGCGGGTTTGTCCGCCCGCGAGACGAAGCGCCGGTCACGGCCGAGCCTGATGGCGACAGCAATCATCCAATCATCGCGGGTTCAGATGGCGCCGTTCAGCGAACGACGATCACTATTGGCGGTGCCCCGACCCCCGAAACCGGGACAAGTGATGAGGACGACGCCATTCGTCCGCTGTCTGACCGTCTGGTGACGGAGCTTACGGCTCATCGCACCCTGGCGCTGCGCGACGCCCTCGCAAATGAACCGGACATGGCCTTCGCCGCCGTGCTGCACGCGCTCTGTCTTGGGGCCTTCTACAACTGGGCCTCTAGCACATGCCTGGAGATCACGGCGAAGAACGCCGGTTTCAGCGCCCAGGCGCCGGGATTGCAGGACAGTGCTTCGGCCAAAGCCATCGACACGCGGCACGAGACCTGGGCGCGGCAGTTGCCGCAGGAACCGGGCGATCTGTGGGACGCCCTGATGACCCTCGACGGCGACAGCCGGATGTCACTCTTCGCCCACTGCGCCTCGCTCACCGTCAATGTCGTGAAGGAACCCTGGAACCGCCGCACTGGCGCGCTCGATCATGGCGGTCGGCTTGCGCAAGCCGTCAATCTCGACATGGTGGCGGCGGGCTGGCGGCCTACCGTCGATAACTATCTGGGCCGGGTTCCAAAGGCGCGCATCCTCGATGCGGTGCGCGAAGCGAAGGGCGAAGCCTCGGCCCAGCTCATCGGCCATCTGAAAAAGCCGGACATGGCCAAGGAGGCCGAACGGCTGCTTGATGGCGCGGGCTGGCTGCCGGAGCCGCTGCGCATGATCGAGCTTGGGGCGTCCGCCGAAGAACCGGCAAGCGAGACTGAAGCGCTCCCGGCTTTCCTCGCCGATGACGAGGATGGCGATACTGCGGCCTCCGATCCCGAAGAACCGCAGCCGCATACCATTGCGGCGGAATGAATTCAACCAGCGGGGCGGCTTCCGCCGTCCCGCACCTTCTCACACCAGGCCCGGCCCCTGAGCAAACAGGAATGTGCCGGGCTTTGGCATTTCAGGAGATTTTCGATGGACTGGTACACTTCCTGCTCCTATGAGCCCGATCAGAAGCGCCGCTTCCATGCCGCCGCCCGGACGCGGCTTCGCCGTCTTGCTGCGGAACTCGGATTTCCACTCGCTTCGTTCGATCTGCGCTCGAACCAGGGCGGCATCGCCGTCTCCGGCGAGATCACGCTCCACCATGCGCGCATCTATGTGCAGGTCTGCCAGCCGGCAACCCGCGCCGATAGCGGCATCCTGATCCGCACCTGTGAAGGCCGTCACGACTATACGGGCGGGCGCAACCACTTCGCCCCGCTAACGATGCTCGACGACATTCCGGCGTTGACGATCAGGATACGGATGGTCATGGCGGCGAACGGTGGCGCGGTCCGCGTCGCCTGAGAGGAAGAGGAGGGCCGGGACAGGGTGAGCCGGACGGGGTCGAGAGAGAGCGCCCCAGCGGTTCGTCCCGTTCCCGCTCTTTCGAGGTTTCCGCCATGAACTTTATTACTTCCCAATCTCCCGCTTTTACTCCCGCCGCAGCGGCCGCGCCTGCCATCGCGCCCATCATTCCCCGACCCGGCACAGGCCCCGCGCTGATCGCCGCGGCCAGCCTGATCCTTGCCGAACTCGAATGCGGGCGGCGCATCGATACTCAGGCGCTTCGCGCCGCCATGACCTCCGCCTTCAATGGCGCCGACGCCGAAGGCGCCTGGGACTGGAAGACCGCCTATGACGCCTGTGAAGCGGCGCAGGTTTTATTCCTGCGCAAGTTCGGCCCGGCCATGCGCGCCCGCGCCGCGTCTCCCATCGCCATTTTGGCGATGCTGGAGAAACTAGCCGCCCTGCTGCCTT
>Ga0209867_1000254_pt1 | contig 11113 bp, 15 predicted proteins | sample GWRWmT4_4Nov14_FD_187197 | JGI IMG/M metagenome (GOLD analysis project Ga0209867, IMG submission 187197) | Sand microcosm microbial communities from a hyporheic zone in Columbia River, Washington, USA - GW-RW T4_4-Nov-14 (SPAdes) (version 2) | ecosystem: Engineered > Artificial ecosystem > Sand...
CAGTAGACTGAAGGAATCCCCCTCCCCATCAAGGGGAGGGGGATTCCTTCAGTCTACTGAGCGCCGTCTCCCTCCCCCTCGTGGGGAGGGGTTAGGGGTGGGGGGAGCGGTTCAGTCAGTTCACAAATTACTCTAGCGCTTGCACGGCGGGTGCGGCGCACAGCAACTATTGTAACGGAAAAGAGGATGGAAAAGCTAAATCTTCAATTGCAGGTCGAACAGGCGCCCATGTTCCTCCATGGCGAAGCGGTCCGTCATGCCGGCCACATAATCACAGACGATGCGTGCGGTGGCTTTACTGCCGGGCTTGCCGCAAAGCAACTGCCATTCAGTAGGCAGCAATTCCGGTTCCGCCAGAAAACGCATGAAGATTTCCTCCAGCACGCGCCTGGCCTGGCTCATCACCCGGTTGACTTTGTAATGCCGGTACATATGCGTGAACAGATAAGCCTTGAGTGCCACAATGTCCTGAGCCATTGCGGGTGAAAAGGCAATCAGCGGCCGCCCCAGTTCGCGCACATGCGCCGCATCAAATACCCGCTCCCGCTTCACATTGCTTCTTGATTGCTCCAGTAAATCATCCACCATCACGCCGATCAGCTCACGCACCGCCTCATTAATCAGACGGCTGCGCGCCACGCCGGGAAAACGCCCCACGGCCTTTTGAAAAATCGGACCGGCAAAGGGGGCCTGGCACATCTGGTCAAAATCCAGCAGGCCGGCCCGCAGCCCGTCGTCAATATCATGCGCACAATAGGCAACATCGTCCGACAATGCGCTGACCTGCGCCTCGGCTGATGGGTAGGCGTGCAATTCCAGATCCTGAAGATCGGCATATTCACGTATCGCCAGCGGCAGCGTGCGTTCAATGCCGGGTCCAGTCAGCGGGCCATTATGCTTGACCAGACCTTCCAGCGTTTCCCAGGTCAGGTTCAACCCGTCAAAGGCGGCATAACGCTGCTCCAGCCGGGTAACGATGCGCAGGGCCTGGGCATTATGGTCAAAGCCGCCAAATTGCTGCATGCACCCGTCCAGCGCCGATTCGCCCGCATGGCCAAATGGGGGGTGGCCCAGATCATGCGCCAGGGCCAGCGCCTCGGCCAGATCTTCGTTCAACCCAAGCGCCCGGCTGATTGAACGGGTAATCTGCGCCACTTCCAGTGAATGGGTCAGCCGGGTGCGGTAATAATCGCCTTCATAATACACAAAAACCTGGGTTTTGTGTTTCATGCGGCGAAACGCGCTGCAATGCACGATCCGGTCACGGTCGCGCTGAAAGGCGCTGCGGGTGGCGCTTTCCGGCTCTGCGAACAGCCGGCCACGGCTGGTCTGCGGCAGGCAGGACCAGGGCGCGATTCCCACCCCGGACAGAAATAAAGATTTAGGCTCCATAGTCATCTAGCTTAAATAGCGGGTTTGTTGGCAAAATCACAGAAAATGCATATATAGTATGACATTATGCACAAAACACACGTCAGGCGGTAGCTTCATGACCCAGACACAAACCTCCACGCTACAGGGTTTGACCATATCCCAAAGCGCCGCACGCCAGATCACCAGGCTGGTAGCGGGCGAGGCGCCGGGAACCATGCTGCGGGTCACCGTATCCGGCGGCGGCTGTTCCGGCTTTCAATATGCCTTCGCCTTTGACAACACCATAACAGAAGATGATCACAGCTTCAGCCGTGACGGTGTGACGGTGATCATCGATACGATCTCGCTTGAATATCTGGCAGGTTCGGAAATCGACTATGTGGACGACCTGATCGGCGCGGCGTTCCGCATCCATAATCCGAAAGCAACGGCCTCTTGCGGCTGCGGAACCTCGTTTGCAGTATAGGGGTGCGTTCAGGAGTTTTGACAATGGCGACAATTCAGATTGAGCTATCCGAAACCACGGCCAAGGCTGCGCGTGATGCGGGCCTGTTGACGCCACAGGCCTTGGAGCGGCTATTAAAAGAAGCCCTGAAGCGGCAGGCTGATACTGAAGCACTGCGTCTGGAAATTCAAAAGGGCATCGACAGCGGCCCCGGCATCCCGGCGGACGAGGTGTTTGACCGCCTGGAAGCCAAGTATCGCGCACTGGCACAGAACCGCCGCGCGTGATGCGGCTGATTGTTACGCCGCTGGCAGAAGCCGACATTGAAGAGATTGGCGACTTCATCGCAATAGATAATCCCGGCCGCGCAGTCAGCTTTGCCGTAGAATTACGCGGCCAATGTCGGAAAATAGCTGCGTCGCCGCACACCTATCGGCTCCGGCCCGAACTGAGAAGTGATATTCGGTCCTGCGTCTATGGTAATTACATCATCTTCTTTACCCATGATGAAGAGGCTGTCCGTGTGCTGCGCGTCCTTCATGGCGCGCGCAATATTGCCGATCTGTTCAATCAGCGGGACGAAGAATAGTTTCAGACCGCATCCAGCACCGGCGTTCCGAAAATATACCAGGCTTTGGCGACTTTGCCGTTAATGACCTCATAGGTGACGATGACGTCGATCGTGCCGGGGCCTTCGGGAAAGGTGCGGGTGACGGTTTCATAATCCACCACCTTGTTGCCCAGCACCATGCGCTGCTTCAGGCGCGCAAACAGATTGGCCTCCTGAAACCGCGCCACATGGCGGGCGCGAATGGCGGCCGCGCCCTCGGCCAGCAATGTCGAGGGATGCTCGAAATACAGCGCGTCGTCGGCCCACATGGCCATAAAGGCCTCAATGTCATGGGCGTTATAGGCATCAAGCTGGGTTTGAATGACTTTTTCAATTTCTGCGGGGCTCATTGATTTTCCAATATGGCTGTGACGTTTTGAACGCTTTTCATTCCAGCAATGGCGCGGCATGTCAATCCGCAAGCTGTCCCTTGCCATATGGATCAAACCAGCCGAGCTTGGCATATCGGCTTTCAGAAAAATGGCATTTCGTATCGTGTGGCTTGACACAGAACGACCGGAGGCGTACATTGCCTCATGAAAATCAGAAACGTGATCCATAAAGGATTGCGCCGGTTCATTGAGGAAAATGATGCTGCGGGCATTCCCGCCGCCGTCGCCCCCAAGCTGCGTAAAATTTTTTCATTTCTGCAAGACATGGAGTCGGAAACGGAACTGCGCACCGTGCCAAGCTGGAAAGCGCATCAGTTAACTGGCGGGCGCAAAGGAACCTGGAGCCTTTTTGTGACCAAGAATTGGCGTCTCACGTTTCGCATCGAACAAACCAGTATCGAAATCATCGATCTCGACTATGAAGATTATCACTAAAAAGGTGAATCATGACGGCCAAGCAAGGAATTCGCATGCAAAGCCCGTCCCATCCCGGCGGGTTTGTCAAAACGGAAATTATTGAGCCGCTTGGACTGTCGGTGACAGCTGCCGCGCTTGTGCTTGGCGTGACGCGCCCTGCGCTTTCCGCTTTTTTAAACGAACGGGCATCGCTTTCGCCGGAAATGGCGTTGCGTATTGAAAAAGCCTTCGGGGTTTCAATGGACACTCTGATGCGGATGCAGACATCATATGATGTAGCCCGGCTGCGCAAACAAAAACCCGCAATTCAGGTGCGGCGCTATATACCCGCATGAAAATAGTCACCTGGAATGTTAATTCACTGAAGGCGCGGCTGGGGCTGGTGCTGGATTATCTGCGCGAGGCAAAGCCCGATGTGGCACTTTTGCAGGAAACTAAATGCACCGATGACGGCTTTCCCGCAATTGAGCTTGAAGAGCTTGGCTACACTATCGCGCGGCATGGGCAGAAAACCTATAATGGCGTGGCGATCCTTTCAAAATATCCCATTGAAGATGTCAGATGCGGCCTTCCGGGCGGCGAGAATGATGATCAGGCACGGTATATAGAGGCCGTGATCAGCTGCCCTGGCCGTCCGGTGCGGGTGGCGTCGATCTATGCGCCAAACGGCAATCCCGTGGAGACGCCAAAATTTGAGTACAAGCTGGACTGGATGCGCCGCCTGCATGGGCATGCGAAAAACCTGCTGGTCCATGAGGAAGCACTGGTTCTTGGCGGAGATTTGAATGTCATCCTCAGCGAGGGTGATCTTTATGATCCCCGCGCCTGGGAGGGCGACGCCCTGTACCGGCCGGAAGCGATTACCGCGCTGCGGAGCATTCTGAACCTTGGCCTGACCGACGCCTATCGCGCCTGCCATACCGAACCGCACCGCTACACTTTCTGGGATTATCAAGCCGGCGCCTGGGCCAAGGATCACGGCATTCGCATTGATTATCTGCTATTGTCGCCACAGGCCACGGACCGGCTGAACGCCTGCGCCATCGACAAGCAGGTGCGCGGCTGGGAAAGGCCCTCGGACCATGTGCCGGTCTGGGCTGAGATGGTGGAATAAGCCGATAAAACATGATGACTTTGACGGGAGTACTTTGTTTTTCTCACAAGCCGCACCTGCGCCTTGCGTTGACGCTGATTTTTTACCTGCTTGTTCCCGGTGCGGGGCTGGCCCTGGATGACCGCCCGACCGTAGTGGAGCTTTATACCAGTCAGGGATGCAGCTCCTGTATTATTGCTGACAGGCATATGCAGCAGCTCAGTAAAAGGGAGGAAGTGATCGCACTGACTTTCCCGGTGACTTATTGGGATTATCTGGGCTGGAAGGATACGCTGGCCAAGCCGGAATTTGATGCAAGGCAACGCGCCTACGCAACAGCAGCGGGAAGTGCGGATATCTACACGCCGCAAATCATTATAGACGGCGTATATCGCGAAGTCGGATCAGAGACCGGCGTGATTGACGAAGTGATCACATATCAGACCGGCGCCCGCCCGCCCGCCGTAGGGATTAATCTGTGGCCGGGCCCGCTTGCGATAGCCGTGAATATTGGCGCGGGCACATTGCCGCCCGGCGCGCAATCCGCCAGCATCCGGTTAATCCAATATGACACACGTCAGTTCGTTTCGGTCAAGGCAGGTGAAAATGCGGGCAAGGAACTGGTTTATTTCAATATTGTGCGGTCCATGACCTCGGTCGGCATATGGCAGGGCCAGAGCATGGGGCTTAATCTTCCCATTCGCGATTTTCGCAAGGCCGGATATTCCGGAATCGCCGTGCTGTTACAAGTGGATGATGGCGGCCCCATTCTGGGAGCCGCCAAAATGGATTTCTCAAGGCTGGAAAAATGAGAGTTAACAGAGTCTGAATTTTTCAAACTCAATGTGACGGCCGTCACTTGTTCGTCCATTACGTTTTACCAATACTGTCCCAATCTCAGCCTTCATATGGGCGGGGTTTACCTATTGGGAGATGTAAAATGAATAAACTTTTATCCAATTTTATACGGCCAGTTATGTTGGGCGCCTGCGCCATGGGATTTGCCGCTGCTGCAACGCCTGCCCTGGCCATAATCGCTGTCTCCGAATGGCAGGAGGTGGGGGATGCCGGTGGCATCGGAAACCCACAGGCAACTGCCGGCAATGGCGCCCTGGTTACGATTCGCGGATCGCTTGGCGAATTTATCCCGGAGACGGAAAGCACTGACAATGGAGACGTGTTCACCATTCGCTTTTGCAGCAATTGCGAGTCAGGCTTTGGTGATTTTGAAGCCTTTGCCCGCTTCGACGACGGTGAATTGGCCGAGTTCTTTCCACTTGTTCTGGAACTGTTTTCCGAACAAGGCGAAAGCATAGCTGTTGGAGAGTTTGGGTCTCTGTTCATTGAGGAGCTGGCGGCCGGCATATACCATCTTGGTGTTTTCACCGATATAGGTTTCGATCCGCCTTTCACCCTCACCTTTGATAATTTGAATGTGGACCCTCTTAATCCTCTGAATCCGGCTTCGGTACCGGAACCTGTTACGCTTGGCCTGCTTGGCGCGGGTCTGGCGGGCATTGGCGCATTTCGGCGCCGCAGGGCATAATTCGCCTAAATCCCTCCGCAGAAGAACGGCGGCTTTATTTCAGGCCGCCGTTCTTATTTGTGAGCGAAACGCAAAATAACGGGTTCAGGTCTTGACATGCCAGTTACTTACTCTGTTCTGCTTTGCTGGAAAACTGGTCAAATGTTGATATCATGGTAGAATGCGTTGTAGTGGCAGATTTCCCGCGCCGTCACATTTTACAGGATCGGGTTTTACAGGATTGGCGTGATGGCGAACCACCAGCAGACATTTCTTACGGCCACGGCGCGCGGTTTTGCCGGGCGCTGCCCGAATTGCGGCAAGGGAAAACTGTTTCGCGCTTTTCTGAAGCCGGTTGATGCGTGCGCCCGGTGCGACGAAGCCATCGGTCATATCCGCGCCGATGACGGGCCGGCATGGCTGACCATTCTGATTACCGGGCATGTGGTCGTACCGCTGCTGCTGATGGTGGAACAGCGCACGGCCTGGCCCGTATGGGTGGCCACGAGCTTCTGGTCAGCGCTGGTTGTCGTGCTTGTGCTTATCCTGCTGCCGCGCAGCAAAGGCGCCTTTATCGGGGCGATCTGGCGGACCCAGGCTACGGGCGAGGATAGCGTTTAGAACAGCATCCAGCTAGGATTTCGCAAGCAGCGCCAGCACGGCCTGTGCTGCGCGCTGGCCGGGCGGGGTTTGTCCCGCACCCAGTTCCTGTAAAGCTTTTCGCATGCCGGCGCGTTGGCGTTCGGCCGCCTTTGTTGCGTCCAGCAGCGGCCCCAGTTCGCGCGCCAGACTTTCGGGCGTGCAATCCTGTTGCAGCAGTTCCGGGATCAGGCTTTCATTCAGGATCAGATTGACCAGATTTACATGTGAAATTTTCAGCACGCGGCGCGCAATCATGGCAGTCAGCGGACTGACTTTATAAGCCACCACATGCGGCGTGGCGCAAACTGCGAGTTCAAGCGATACGGTGCCGGAGGCCGCCAGCGCTGCATTGCAGGCGGCAAAGCCCGCCAGTTTCTCCGCATTATCTTCCGTAACGATCACCCGCCCCGGCCAGTTCGCCGCCGCTGCCCGCACCTGGTCCGCCACATGCGGCAGAGTTGCACAGAAGATGTGCAGATCCGGCTGATCGCGTGACAGGCATTGGATCGTATCGCCGAAGGGTTGCAGCAACCGCGACACTTCGCCACCCCTGCTGCCCGGTAAAACACCTAGCAATGGAACATCCGGGGGGATTGCATGACGCTTGCGAAACTCCGCCCCCGCATCAGCGGCGGGAATTCGCCCAACTACCGGATGCCCCACAAAGCTGCACGGCAATCCTTGCGCGATAAACAAAGGCGGCTCGAACGGCAATAGCGCCAGCACCAGATCGACATAGCGGGCGATCTTGCGCGCCCGCCCCCGCCGCCAGGCCCAGATTTGCGGCGCGACATAATGCACGATGGGAATTTGCGGCGCATATTTGCGCACCTGGCGGGCCACACGAAAACAGAAATCCGGGCTGTCAATGGTGATCAGCATATCCGGGCGTGCCTGCAAAGCCAGCCCCACGGTCTGGGCGATACGCAGTTGCAGTTGCGGTAATCTGGGCAGCACTTCGGCAACTCCCATCACCGAAAGATCGGTCATGTCGAACAGGCTTTGATGCCCTGCCCTGGCCATAGCCGGGCCGCCCACACCGAATGCAGCGATGGGCCGCCCGCTTGACTGCGCCAGCGCCTGTAGCAATTCGGCGCCAAGGGCGTCACCTGACGGCTCGCCCGCGATCAGCATCAGCCGCAGTGGCGTCTCTGCCATCAGTCCATTTCCCCGGCCCCGTTCAGGCCTACCAAAAACATGCCGCGCGCATCGGCCTCCTGGATCATGGCGCCCGCATCAACCAACAGCGCCCCGCCTGCTTCGAACACGATACCGGCCAGACCTGCCGCCGCCGCCAGATGCAGGGTCGTCACCCCGATGGCCGGCATATCAATACGCCGTTCCTGTCCGGGTTTGGGCAGTTTTATCAGCACGCCGCGCCGCCTGCCGCCGTCCGTGTTTGGGGTTGCGCGCAGGCTTCCGGGTAATTGGGCGCAGCGGGTCAGCATGGCGTCTGTGCCTTCCGCCGCCTCAACCGCCAGAACGACGCCACGGCAGACCACGACCCCCTGCCCGATATCCAGCGCGCCGGTCTGGCGCGCCACATGCAGCGCGCGGGCGATATCCGCCTGATCTTCCGGTCCGGGCGCGATCTGACCCAATTGGCCCGCCGGGGCGGCAATATCCGCCAGCACCTCATGCGCGCCAACCACCCTGAAGCCATGACGTTCAAATTCATTAACAAGGGCGCGTAAAAGCTGATCATCACCGCCCAGCGCCGCCCGGACATAGCGCGGCAGGAACCGCATGCCGCCCCAGTCCAGCTTCAGATGGCGCAGATCGGGCCGCCGCACGGCACCGATAAAGACCACCTCTTCGCAATCATGCTGGCGCAGGGCGCGCATCAGACTGCCCACCGCGCCAATCCCGACCCATTGATGCGGATAGCGGGCGATCTGGGATGCAGCAGCACCCAGTATGCCCGCAATAAAGCAGGGCCGCCCCTCGGCTGCACATTGTTCCGCCAGCATCAGCGGGATCGGTCCGCTGCCTGCAATAATTCCCAGCGGCTTCATTACAGGCCTGGCGCGCGGATGCGCAGGAATGAATCACTGATTTCCTGAAAAGTTCCCATATGCCGAGCCTAGCACAGCCGCCGTCCCATCAAAACGGCTCAGAATTAATCCATTCGGAGAAAATCAGGCATCTTGCCCAACTTTTATTCATATTGCCTGTTAACCGGGCAAATTCGGGATTGTTTCCTGCCCGGCATGGCGGTAACAATCGCAGAAATCAGACTGGTTACGCACTATTGGTAACTGGCACAACACATGCTAATCAATGGCTGTGACGCTTATTTACGGCAACTGGCCAGCCGTTTGTAACAGGAACCCGAACGCACATGAAAAAGATCGAGGCGATCATTAAGCCTTTCAAGTTGGATGAAGTGAAGGAAGCGCTTCACGAAATTGGCTTGCAGGGGATTACGGTACTGGAAGCCAAGGGATTTGGACGTCAGAAAGGACATACAGAACTATATCGCGGGGCTGAATATGTTGTCGATTTTCTGCCCAAGGTGAAAATCGAGATCGTTTTGTCGGATGATATGGTTGAACGCGCCATCGACGCCATCAAGGGCGCCGCCCATACCGGCCGCATTGGCGACGGCAAGCTGTTTGTCAGCAATATCGAGGAAGCCTTGCGTATTCGCACCGGGGAAACCGGCGAAGAAGCGCTGTAACACCACTTTCACAACAGGGAAAATAAAATGTCCGACGTCAATAAACTTATGAAGAACATCAAGGACAACGATGTCAAATTCGTTGATCTGCGTTTTACCGATCCGCGCGGCAAGTGGCAGCATCTGACCATGGATGTGGCTGTATTCGATGAAGACATGCTTGCTGAAGGCATCATGTTTGACGGCTCCTCGATTGCGGGATGGAAGGCCATCAATGAATCCGACATGACGCTGATGCCGGATCTCGGCACGGCGGTAATGGACCCTTTCATGGCGCAAAACACGCTTGTGCTGATTTGCGACATTCTGGAACCTTCAACCGGTCAGGCCTATAGCCGCGACCCGCGTTCCACCGCCAAGGCGGCGGAAGCCTATCTGAAATTTACCGGCCTGGGCGACACCGCCTTTTTCGGCCCGGAAGCTGAATTTTTCGTCTTCGATGATGTCCGTTACAAGGTTGAAATGAACGAAACCAGCTTTTCCATCGACAGCGTGGAAGGCCCGTACAATACCGGTACGAAATATGATGGCGGCAATCTTGCGCATCGCCCCCGCGTCAAGGGCGGCTATTTCCCGGTGCCGCCAATGGATACACTTCAGGACATGCGTTCTGAAATGCTGGCGATCATGCGTGAAATGGGGCTGGACACTGAAAAGCATCACCATGAAGTTGCCCCCAGCCAGCACGAGCTGGGCATGAAATACAGCACCCTGACCAAAATTGCCGACCAGATGCAGATTTACAAATATGTGATCCATCAGGTAGCGGCGAGCTATGGCAAGACCGCCACCTTCATGCCAAAGCCGCTTTATGGCGATAATGGCTCGGGCATGCATGTGCATCAGTCAATCTGGAAAGGCGGCAAGCCGACCTTCGCCGGTTCGGGCTATGCCGATCTGTCGGATACGTGCCTGTATTATATCGGCGGCATCATCAAGCATGCCAAGGCGCTGAACGCGCTGACCAATGCCTCCACCAACAGCTATAAGCGCCTGATCCCGGGGTTTGAAGCGCCGGTGCTGCTGGCCTATTCAGCGCGCAACCGGTCTGCCTCCTGCCGCATTCCATTCGCGCAGAACCCCAAGGCCAAGCGCGTCGAGGTCCGCTTCCCCGATTGCACCGCCAACCCCTATCTGGCGTTTGCCGCGATGCTGATGGCCGGCCTTGACGGCATCGAAAACAAGATCCATCCCGGCGATCCGATGGACAAGGATCTGTACGATCTGCCGCCGGAGGAACTGAAGGAAGTGCCGACAGTGTGCGGCAGCCTGCGCCAGGCGCTGGAATCGCTCGACGCCGACCGCGCCTTCCTGAAAAAGGGCAATGTGTTCAGCGACGAGCAGCTCGATTCCTATATCGATCTGAAAATGGAAGAAGTGTACGCCTTCGAACACACGCCGCATCCGATTGAATATCAGATGTATTACAGCGTCTGATCAGCCCCAATACGGATCAGATGGGATCGCCAACCGCGATTCCGTCTGATCCGAATTGGGTCAGAGTTTGATCCACCTGATTGGAAGCATTCCCTCTCCAAGTCATTGCTGTAGAAGTCAGATAATTCGCTGACAAGATTGTGGCGTTAATGTACTTAAAAAATCGCTGTCACCCCGCACTTGTTGCGGGGTCCAGGGTTACAAACTCAGGCCTTCATTTGAGACTCCTGGACCCCGGAATAAATCCGGGGTGACACTCTTTTTTTTAGTCTTCGAACCTTCACTTAACCCAGGTTTCTTGTCAGCGAATTATCTGACATCTACAGCGATGACGATGGTGAAATGGTGATTTAAAACAAATGAATCAGACTCTAGAGCGATTCATTGTTTATCCGAATCGGAAGGGGATTCCCAAATCGTTTGATTTGTGATTCAAGATGCCTGCTGGGGACAGGAGGCCAGCAGGCATGACACGACCCTATTCCAATGATCTTCGGG
>Ga0209867_1000255_pt1 | contig 11065 bp, 23 predicted proteins | sample GWRWmT4_4Nov14_FD_187197 | JGI IMG/M metagenome (GOLD analysis project Ga0209867, IMG submission 187197) | Sand microcosm microbial communities from a hyporheic zone in Columbia River, Washington, USA - GW-RW T4_4-Nov-14 (SPAdes) (version 2) | ecosystem: Engineered > Artificial ecosystem > Sand...
TCATTCTTTCTTTGATTGCATCATAGTCCCACTCTTCTTTGGGAGTGGTTGGTGCTGTGGCCTTAACCGTAAATCCTTTTGCCATAAAGTTTAATCAACCTTCAAATCAATTTTATCAGTCTATTTAGATTTTGTCAATCTTAGTGAGAAGAATTTAATGATATCTCTTTACTTGTTGATAACTCCTCATAAGACAAATCATCAGTTGTATAATCAGTTCTCATTAATCCTACCATATTATTCAACGTATTCCATGTTGTGTGGAATTCTTCTTCTTTAATCGAATGAAATAAACATCTATCCTTTGCATAGATGTGATATACTTTTTCCATGGGGGGTTAAAAATATTGCCGAAAATTTTTTGTAATACATCTTAACGTATTACTGTTTTATATATCACGACAATAAAAAACCCCAATACACCAAAAAAGGGGCGGGGATATCGGATAACCCAACCTGCTAATATAACTCTCCAAAAATTCCAATAAGGAGATCTTCTACGTGGAGGGTTTCGAAGACTGATCATAGGTCCGGGAATTTTTTATTGAGATTGATAGCTTGCTCGCTCTTTCAAAGGTTTGTAGGTTAGGGACTTAGGGGTTTTTATAAACCGCAACGCCCCGCCGGCGCATAACCCCACAACCGCCAAACACTGTCAAACGGTGTCATTCACGCATCATAACATAAAGCGCCCCCAGTGTCAACATCGCTCACGCTCTGTCTAACGACCAGGGGCACACAGTAAGTGTATCAGAGTGCCGCGAAGTAGGCAGCAACGTCATCAATATTCTCTTGCTCAATATCAGCAACGATACTATCGAGAATGGTCAAGATTTCACTGCCAGTGTTACCTTGAGCCAGCAGAGAGAGAACAACGGACTTAGACATAATGAAGAAGAAGAGAGTAATGAACTGTGCTGGGAATGAGTATATTTTATGACCCCTTATTCCCGTTGGGTCAGTGATGCTCAGTCAGTGCAATCGTCGTCCAGAAGATTTACCCAGGCATACACACCAGCGATATGTAGAGAGGTGACGAATTGGAACGCTTGAGTGATAGTAGGGAACTCTACAGTACGCTCTACTTTGTCCCGAACGTTAGTGAAGGTGACGGTACGAACTTGAGACATTTGAGTGTTAGTTAGTGATGAACGAGTGAGTGATACTTAGTAGGACTTTGTTACGGTGTTGATGTAACGCTGTCCCCAGGAGTAGGCATCATCGGGGTTCTTTAAAGTTTGCTGAACCGAGTACTTATGACCCAACTCTGTTTCTCTTTGAAAGACCCACACATTCCACCGCCCCGACTTCGCTTGTTGCACGAAGAATGGGCGGGTCTCAGTGATAGGGAAGATCATCAGTCTGAGAGAGGTGCTTACACTATAGAGACACTTTCAGGGGCCCAGTAGTGCTTACTCTACCACGTGTCAGGTGTACTCAAGTCCTCTACATATGCACTGACTGTCTCAGCGGGTTCTAGCTGAAAGACTTTCTCCCAGTCCATATTGTGTGGGTCGAAGTCATTGAGAACGTCGAACTCTAGGGTGACCCTATAACGTTGCTTCTGTGCCTGATGATATGCTACTGACATAAGCTTGCTCCGTTGGTGTTCTTTGACTATTATAGAATGCTTAGGAGTGAGTGTCAAGTTATTGGGAATATTTATCAGAATTGCTTATGTTTTTTTGCGTATTGTGGCGGTTTTGTAATAATCGCGGGGGGTTGACATATGGGCGGAGAGGTGTTAAGCTGTTGCTCGCAAAGATCACAAGGTCTCAGAGGCTTTAAATGCTTCATAGACACATAAGAGAGTACATAAGCATCATCACCACTACACATTTACAAGGTCATTAACACTCAAACACCACATGTATTCTCATCAATATACCTTATTGACTATCAATAAGTAATGCTTATTGAGAATGATTACAAACGCTAATATACATTTAAAAAAGGCTTTTTAATACATTTAACCTGTTATTAAGTATAATTTAACCTATAAACCCTTCGGGTAAGCGCAAGCGCCATAAAAAAAGAGAGGATTTAACTCCTCTCCTTGCTTGTTACTTAATGAGAAGTATTTGATCAGTGAAGAATCATACCAGAGAAGAAAGGTGCGCTTACAAAACCTTCTTTATCGCTTGCCTTTACACCTTGTACAGTGCGAACAAACCACTTAAAGTCTTTCTGAAAAACATACTCACCAGGTACACCGTGCTCGGAAAGAATAGCATTAAGGCGAGACTTTGTTGTCTTTGATTGATAACCACCATCGAACAGTTGTACAAAGTTTTTGCCAATAGTTGCGATCTGATTACCATGTAGGAACACACGGGAGACATCACCTTCTGTAGTGACTTGAGTGTTAGCATTGCTCCAATTTGTTTGGTTGGAGATTGCATTGTTCATCTGGACTTCGATTTTACGCATTTGAGAGTTGAGTGAGTTGGGTGCTTATACTATAGGGACACTTTCAGGGGCCCAGTAAGCATTATGCTCCTACTGATTGAAGTAGTTTATTGCACTGATAGTATAGTCCTGGTTTGACAACTTTTGCCTTGGTGATAACAAGATTTCGAGTAAGATTAGGGTGGCGATAGATGAGATGCTTACCACATGTGCGATGGACTTTGCAACCGCGAGCAAGCAATTCTTTGATAAAATCATTATACTTAATCATGGTAGATAAGGTCGGCAGATGTATGCAGAATAGATGCAGTTGTGGATCTAGCAACAGGTGAAACTAGATTTGCAATAATAACAATGAGGAGCAAAAGTTTCACAGACTTAAGATCTTTGGATCGCATCAATCAAAGCGAGATGATACATCAGGACCAGGCAGTTCATAGTGCCTTACTGCACGAGCAATGCTATTCTCATCAAAGGCAAATTGCACCATCTGAGTGTCATCATAGATGCTGTACTGTGTATACTCAACAGGTGCATAGTTTCCAGCATCATCCCAGTTCCCACGTTCGGAAACTGATGTAACAATAGTGTAGACCTTGTTTGTATTCGGGGAAGTGTAAGTGGTGTTCATACTATAGGGACACTTTCAGGGGCCCAGTAAGCATTAGTCATTTGTAAGAAAAAACCATTCATAGTCAATACTTTCGTCCTCTGGATTTACTCCATCAACGATCCATTCTTCATAGATTGAATGAGCATCTGATAGTTTATCTTGTGCAATCAGTTCGTCACAACGACGAGCAAATGTATCAGAGAGAGAATCAATTAAGAATTGTTCGGTTGTCATTTGATGAGGGAAACTTCGGTGATGTTAGGATTAGACTTTAGCAGTCGATTAAGTAATTTTTTGCGATTAGAGTTCTTTGATAGATCTAACTCAACTTGAATAGGAACTTCTTCTGAAGCTCTATTCTCATAAGAGAACTTAACAAAAACAGTTGATGTCATTTTGTGTGCTCTTCAATAAACTCCTCGATAAAATCGAATGCTTTCTCTAAAATGTAATCAGTTTCATCCAAATCATTGAGAACTTTGTTAGTGACTTCTTCACTAAGATAGAAGGCATCACCATTCTCATCCATCGTAAATACATCCTCTTTAGTGAAGATGAGAGCAGCACAAGATGCGTCTGCTCCTTGTTGCTCAATCAGAAGTTCTACGCTTTCTTTGAGTTGTGAAAGTGTGCGGTTCATAATGTTATTCTACAGAGTAAGATGCAACAGAAGAAGGAATGCCAGACAATGCTAATGAACTATTACGGTCGTCGGCATAGTCATTAGCAGAGTCTTCAGAATGAAAAGGTCCGATATACTCAGGAGAATTGAGTGCATCAGATACAAAGCGAACAAAGAAAGTTTGTGTCATTTTGTTTGAAAAAGTGCAGCAACTTTGGAATAGGCACTATCTACACTTTCATCATCAACACACTCACGATATTCGGTGAGTGCATCATAGATAGCATCCCATTCTTCGTCAGTGAAGTAGTCTTTGATCATTTGAGTTGTGTTCATACTATAGGGACACTTTCAGGGGCCCAGTTGTTATCAGAATGAAAATGCTTTTGGTAATCCAACCACAATAAAGAATGAGAGTAGTGCTACAATATCCCAACACTTGTGCTTAATCATATAAGGAAGTGCAAGACTATTGCCCACGATGTATAAACGAGAACCTGATACTGTATCCACATAAAGTGTGATAAAGTATGCGAAACAAAGTAACAAACTAGATGCAATTCGTGCCTTGGTTTCCATCAATCAGAGACCGTTGATAAAGTCAGCAACTGCATCGTTGTATTCAGTTTCAGTCTCAAATGTGCGACCGTAGATTGTTCTTGGATAGGTTACATCATCGCGGGGTGCGATTGCAGCATAACAATCAGCAGCATCATAACCCATCTCGATTAGGTTTTGAACGTAGGGATTGTAGTGTGTCATTTGAGTTGTGTTCATACTATAGGGACACTTTCAGGGGCCCAGTAGGCATTACTGATGCTCACCATGTTCCACGTTGAATATGAAGTTTGCGAATTTCATTATAAAGAAACTGTTTCAATTTCTTGTCTTCAGTATTATCAAAGGCATAATGAAGTCGTGCCAGATACTCATCGGGTGTGGTACATTTGATAGTCTCCTTGTTACTCATTCCAATCTCATTAAGTGATGAACCTGCCTTTGATTTGGGTCGCCCAAAGTTACCCGTCACATTACCAGATGTTCTCAGTTTAGGTTTAATCTTGGAGAGGTTAGAGTAAATCATCAGGGAAGAATAGAGAAAGAACCACAGAACTTGCGAACCCACTGTAGAGTTTCGTGATAGGATGTACGGGGTTTCGACATCACCATCGACACATCTTTGTGAGGGTTGTATGCAATAGCAACGTATTTGTTGCCACAGTCAGCATCACCAAGTTGTTGAATCCACATCTGATTAACTTTACCTTCCTTCCAATCTGTGTGGTAGGAGTAGACTTGATCCATTTGAGTTGTGTTCATACTATAGGGACACTTTCAGGGGCCCAGTAGGCATTAGCGAGCATACAAATAACCACCAGACCAATCAGCATTTTGCAGAAGATATTCACGATCCTCAATCAATCGCAAATCATACCTTACACCTTTGGCAGGAGACTTCCAGGAAGCAGATTTGTACAGTTCACCAGTCTGCTTATCAATAAAGGCATGAACAGAGCGAGAACCACCACCATCAATAAAGACGACTTTGTGATACTTTTTGCCAGTTTCTACCTGATAATCAATCGAGCAATCACCTGCTTTCAGTTCATCAATCCTGCGAACATGATACTCATGAGTGTCAGCATCATCAACAAACTTTTGATGACCACGAATGGCATAATCACGATAGTTATCTTTCAGTGCTTCAATCAGCAGGTAGGTATTCTTGAGAATGCTATCTGCGATGGTTTGTTGTGCTTGGACTTGCATTTGAGTTGTGTTCATACTATAGGTACACTTTCAGGGGCCCAGTAAGCATTACCAGTTCTTTTGTAAGGTGAAGTTTTGTTGTGAAAAGATCTCACGATCAACTATCTTGTGTGTACCATATTGATTGGTGAGAACATAACCTTCGTGATCACTTCTCTTACCATCAATCTCGCAAGAGATGTCAACGTCGCTATCAACGAAGCAGAACAGATCTTGCTTGATTGATGCAACCAACTTCCAAAGCCGTATCAGGTTGACATCACAATCACATTTTTCTGCGATTTCATTCTCCTCAACGTCCTTTTGCTCACGAATGCAGGCATTTATCTCTTTTTTGATTTGTGATGCCTTCCTATCAGAAACAAACTCACATAGAGTGGACATCTGACGGGCAAAGTCACACATATCACCAATATCTTCACGATAAGGATTAATATGAGCAGCAGGTTGTACCCACTTCACATTCTCACAATCGGGAACATCTACACCAAACGATGCAACACACTCACGCAGATTAGCACCAGAATAGGAAGTGTGGGGGGCAAAGATAATTGCCTCCTCTACACAATCTGGAAACTTGTAAGTGATAGTGTTGGGGCGATAAGTGTCACTCCCACCGTATCCGATGAAGTCACCTTGTACGATACCATCAATTCGGGGCAAGTTGTTGAAGCAGGCAATAAGAATCTCTGCAACGCGAACAGTGTTGCCGTGATTACGCAATATGTCTTCAACACTATAATTTACCTTGATCTTTTTCTTGTTGAATACAGACTTGGTGCCCACAAAAAATCTACCAGTCTCAGGATCTGTGCCAAAGACTACAGCTGGAGCACCATCAATCTTGACGCTGATGGTAGATTGTGGATCGCTAAACCAGTTCAGAACTGATAGATCACCAGTCAAGATTTGGTCTTCAGGATGTTCGAGATGTTTGTTTTGCATGAGTATAGTATGACAGAAAAAAAGGGGTTTCGCAACCCCTACTGTATCAGTCTTCAAACTGCCACACGAGAGGCAATCAGTTGTTGATACTTAGACACAGAATAATTTACTGCTTGCTTCACATAAGGAGCACAGAACTTAACTGCTTTCCTTACATCTTCACCGAACTTAGCAAACTCATACTCATGAATCTGCCAACGAACTTTAATGTCTTCGGCATAATCATTCCAGGTCAAAAGAGGTTCTGGAGCAATCTTTTTGGTTTGGGACATAAACAATTTGAAAGTGAGTTGTGAGCACTGCTCACACTACTGGGACACTTTCAGGGGCCCAATTACTATCAATCAACATCATAGTTTGTGATGTATAGATGCTTGACTTTTGCACCTGAATGATCTTTATCCTTACCAAATCGTTGAGCATAGGCAAAGTCTTTCTCAATAATGTTAAAGTCTTTGTAACTCTCACGATAAAACTCATGATCAGAATGTATAATCATCCACTGCCCTTTTGTTGCCTTGAGACAACTCAAAAGGTCTTCATGTAGTTTCAAACCACCATCACCCTCAGTATATCCAAGTCGCTCAAGATACGGAGGATCAATGAACACAAAATCATCTGCATTGATCTGCTCAAACAAATCAACGAAGCTTCCATACCGAAATATACATTTCTTCTTTAGGTATTCGTGATGATCAGGTGACAGATTGCACGAAAATCGTTTATAGTGTCCGAAGGGAACATTAAACTCACCTTTGGAATTGTATCTCTCCATTCCAGAGAAGCACAACTGTCGCACAATAATGTATGCTAGTGCTCTTTCCAGTTGATCTACACAATCCCATGATTGATTGATTACTTCCCGAGCAGCATAAAACTCTTGCTCAAGATCATCGTGCTCCAGACCTTTGATATACTCTACTCTGAGTTGTAGTTGAGGGTACAGATCCTCATTTGCAACTACAGAGTAGAGGTTAATCACATCACGGTTGATGTCACTCATCAAAGCAGGATAGCCTAGACCAAATGACACTGCAGCTCCACCACAAAAAGGTTCAACAACTCTTGTGAATTGTGATGGCAGTAATTGCTTGATGAGTGGAAGCTCTTTGGATTTCCCACCCTGATATTTGACGATTGGTTTCATAGGTACTCAATCAGTTACTCACTAATTATAGCATCAAAGACCCATTTCCACAAGAATGGGTGCAACAACCTCACGAAGAAAAGTGAAATACTCTTCAGAAGTGAAAGGTGCATTGATGGTCTCAATCATCCAATTCACGCCATAAACTTCCACGCCCTTGTTATTATACTTGGTTTTCTCTTTCTTGCTAACTTCTGCAACAACAGGAACAAAATATCCAGAATTTACATTACCACCAACAGTGAGAGTAATATCCTCAATTTTTGCATTAGATGCACGAATTTTCTCACTATCAAAATTGAGATTACATTTACTTTCAAGATACCAAGTTTTGCACAATGCCTCAAATAAATGATCAATCTGACGAGTGCAACCATTTACATCAATCAAATTACTCTCTTCAATAAGATTTTGAGCAATCAAGCTATCACTGATAACAAGATTCCAAAATTTTTCAATACGTTCACCAAATGCAATCAAAATTGATTGTGTAGAAACACGTCCAGAAAGACCTAGTGCAGAAAGAATATGAGATTGTGTTTTCTTTGGTTTGATCGTCAAAATCAAAGGGAGTAGATTTTCTTCTAGGTAAGACATTTGGTGTGGGTATCTACTATAAGGACACTTTCAGGGGCCCAGTATCAATCAACTGGAAGTTTACCCTTTGATGTACTCTTCTTGTGCTCTTCAATATACTTGCGAGCACTACCTTCAGTTCTACACACCTTCTCAAGTTGTTGACCATTGTGTATGATAAGATATTGGTTGCCATACGGAATAGCTGCATACTCACCTTTATTCACCAAAAATCCTTCCTTCATACCAAAAACCTCTTTTCGTATTGCAACAGATCCGCAGGTGCAGGAAGAACGTTATCATCATATTCTACCACATCATCCCACCTTGTACCAATCTTACGATACAATTTGATGTCAAGATGCTGATACTTAAGATTAGTTGGTACATACACCTTGTAATCAGAACCACTTTTATTGGTCGTCAATAAACTCAGTTGCTTATTTTCAGATTTGGTAATCCTGATAGATGTACGAGCAAGATAAAATAAGTTCTCGAATATATCATAATCTGACAGATACCTATCAGGATTGTCCATAATCATCCGACCAATGAATTGTGGAGACAAGCAATGATCGTCTGTACGTTGTTTGGGATTATTCACTGCATTTTCACTAATCAATCCAGTGTGATTGTATCCAGAACTGAATACTTGCTCATAAAAGCTGCGTGTGATAGGTCGGAAAAAATCAGGATTGCCCCAATTTTCTACATTTGCCTGTAGGGAGTTGAATGAAGTTTGGCAGTAGGCTTTCCAGTTCTTGGTCTTCATTTTAAGAAAAATCAGTGATTTGGTTGCAGTGGATGACCTGTAGGTCGTTTGCGGTAGAATCTTCAAAAAAACACGTTTTGAACCCAGTGGTGGACTGGGTTCTCAGTGAGACTTACCGTGTGACCACGGAGATGGCAGGTTCTCCCTTGGAGAAGATCGTATCAACAACTGCCTGTACTTTTTGGGCAGTGCTGATGCCTACCTTGTTGTACACTGGAATACACACAAGAACAAAAGATTTGGTGTAGGTATCCACAGCACCTGGTTGAATAGCACCAGAGCGCAGAGCTTTGGCATCGTCATGATGCAGACGAATCACACGACCGATAGTCTGTGAGATGCCAATGTAATCCATGGAGCGCATAAACAAGACTGCTTCCAATCCTGATACGTTGATGCCCTCAGATAGAATGGAGTGATGCAACACAACAAACTTCTTGGAGTTATCCTTGCCCCAGGCACTTAGGGTATCAAAGAATACCTCACGATTGACTTTCTTGCCATCAATCACAGCACCAGTCTTGGCAGTGATGTACATCCAAGAGTAACCACGTTGATTGAGTTCGGAGCAGAAGTTAGTTTCTGATACCAGACCAACGATTTGCTTGGTTGCCTTAGCACAAATCAGAATCTTACCGACGCTGTGCTCATCAATCGTTTCCAGCAGATTCTCTGCATCACGATCAAAAACAACCTGCTTGCCCTTCACCATAGGCAGTTGCTTGATGTGTACTTTGGGGGGCACAATGAACCCACCAGCAATCAACTCAGGAGCAGGAACATTGATGATGACCTGACCATAAACCCTGCCATTGTTCATTCCAGGTTTAGTGGGAGTGAGCGAATGCTTGGGTGTAGCTGTGAAGAAGTAGCAACGATTTGCATTGGCAGCATAATGCTCTGTCGCAGGATAGAAGTGACGCTGCACAGAATTATGTGCCTCATCAAAGTAGATCGTATCCACATCAATCTCTGCCTTCTGAAGACGATCCAGGGAGTGATAGGTAGTGAAGATCAGTTTGTGCCCTTGAGTATCACTCACCCACTGCTTAATCTCACCAGGACGAGTAGAAGATTCGTGAGAAGTTTCGCCACTGTGAACGTGAAACACAGAGGCATTGGTGATACACTCAAGGAACTCACTAGAGAGTTGCTCAGCAAGCAGAATGCGAGGGCAGACTACAACAACAGTCTGTGGAGTTGCAGACAGAAACTCACGAATAGTATCGTGGATCATACATAGCGTTTTGCCTGCACCTGTTGGTTCAATCAGCTGTCCTTTGCTATACTTTTGCATAGCAACTACGGAACGTTCTTGGTGCGGGCGAAGTTGAATGCTCATAAGGGTTGTGCTCATACTATAGGGACACTTTCAGGGGCCCAGTTACTACTGTGTTTGTGTTTTCAGTGCTTCAAGAGTTTTAATGGTTTGTTGCATTGCAGCACGTGAATATCCAGTAGCATAAGGATAACCTTCCGCATTAGGATTGCTGGGTGCAGTATAGCATACATTCACAGCACTTGCAAGACCCTCAATTAGAGTTTCAAGGGTAGTGAGAGATACATTCACAGTTTTCATAGTGTTACAGGCGATTGTAGAGGGTGCTGGTGAGGTGTATCAAGCACCAAACAATTCAGCAAACAAATCGTTAAACAACTCATCAGTTTCTTCGTGCTGCCTATCAATCAAGCTACGCATCTGAACAAGACGATCTTGCTCCATCTTGAGGTTAAGAATTACCTCACCAATGTCGTGCAGTTTGTTATTGATTTGAACGCGATCAAAACCATTTACAGTGGTGACTAAATGTTCTACACCGTTGATCATTCTGGGTTGGTCAATAACGAAGTTGGTCATTTGGGTAGTGCTCATACTACTGGAACACTTTCAGGGGCCCAGTTTACTTATCAGGTCCAGTATATTTGTTTTTCAGTTCGCTTTCTGACTTCTTGCCAGTTGATTGTAGAACAAGGTCGCGGAGTGCTCTTTTTCCTGCTCTCACCATTTGTTTCTTCTCAAATCTAGTTTTCTTACCCTTAACCATATGTTCTTCGGGTTTTCTTGAACTCGAAAATCTCTCATCTTTTACTGGTCCTTTTGCCTTTGGTGCTGCTTTCTTGGTCAGTAGTTTGGTTGCTTGCTTCTCTAATTCTTTTGGTTTTGCACCACCACCTGCTTCTCTAGCTTTACGCTCTAGGTATGCCTTGCGT
>Ga0209867_1000256_pt1 | contig 11019 bp, 11 predicted proteins | sample GWRWmT4_4Nov14_FD_187197 | JGI IMG/M metagenome (GOLD analysis project Ga0209867, IMG submission 187197) | Sand microcosm microbial communities from a hyporheic zone in Columbia River, Washington, USA - GW-RW T4_4-Nov-14 (SPAdes) (version 2) | ecosystem: Engineered > Artificial ecosystem > Sand...
CTTAAACTTGTAGCAGTTACAATACCACCACTAATATTAACAGATGCTCCTACTTTAAGGGTAGAGAAAGTAGAGACTCCTGTTGAGTTTACATTGCCTGATACATCACCATCAATTCTGGTTGCAGTAACTACACCAACATTTAATGGAGTCTGAATTACATCACCACTAATCTTGGTAAGAGCCATATCAGGTCATCTCCAATATACTTAAACTTGCGTCTAAACTACTTGCTGTATCACTCTTAACAGTAACAATATCTCCAGTTTCCAATACAACTTTATTTCCCGCCATAAACTCTAACGATGATCCCTGTGGAATGGGAACATTGCGAATGATACTCACACTGTCCGATGAGGTTCTTGATATTCCTACAGTCGCATTGATACCTGTTCCTGATACATTTGCAAGAGTGATACCAAGAACAGTCGTTGTCGTAGCACCAGGCACCGTATAGATTCCTACGGTTGTAACTCCTACGCTTGCTTTAGTTTTTAGTTTAAAATTATTAGCCATTTATATCACCCAAACGCAATTGCAAGTCTGACTGCTTCTTCAAGGACATCGACACCCTTAATCTTCACTGATGTTGAACTATTTATATCCCCCACCACATCGAGTTTATAAGCAGGAATCGAAGCACTTGAGGTTCCAATACCAACACTTCCAGTCTGAGTATCATAAACAAAACGATCAGTTTGTGTAGAAATACCAATGATGGATGTTGATGCTCCACCGACAAATGAAACATCTTGAACACGAGGACTAAAGACTGTTGAGATACTTAAGGCACCACCAGAAGCAGCAGCAATATTACCAAAGTCAATAACAACCGTACTACCATATCCAGTAACACTGATTCCTGTACCAACAATGTTCAGGTCAGTAAAACCAGTTCCAACTCTTTGATTAATAAATCCAGAACCTGGGTTAACTGCTGTAGAACCAATACCAATACCAGCAGCAAATAGTCTTCCGTTCTGATAGAGATTGCCTTTGAAGAAAATATCATCACCAACAAACAAGTCTCCACCAGTCGTTGTGATACCACCAGCAGAAGCAAGAGTTGTAATACCAACCGATGATAGGTTACCACCAATCGTAACATCACTTCTTGCAGTAATGACTCCAATGGAATCAACGTTAGTTACGTCTTCATAAGTCAGAGTTCCAGCAATACTAACGTTACCGCTGAATGTTGCATTTGTTCCAAATAATGTTGTAACTGTAGCAACACCAGCGTTGATATCTCCAACAAACTGTCTTGCAGTAACAACGCCAGAAACATTAACGCCTGCGGCACTAATATCGGTAATAGTGCTCAGACCCGTATAGTTGAGTGTCGTTCCACTTGCGTTGGTGATGTTTCCTGTTGTGATGGTTGCGACACCCGCTTGAACATCACCGACAAACTGACGTGCAGTTACAATCCCAGAAACATTAATACCAGCAGCACTAATATCAGTAATGGTGCTGAGACCAGTATAGTTGAGTGTAGAACCACTTACATTTGCAATTAAACCAGTCGTGATGGTCGCAACACCAGCATTTACGTCACCAACAAACTGACGTGCAGTAACGACACCAGAAACATTAACTCCTGCGGCACTAATATCTCTAATAGTGCTCAGACCTGTATAATTTAAAGTTGCACCTGAAGCATTTGTAATCAGACCAGTTGTAATGGTTGCGACACCTGTCTGAACATCACCAACAAACTGTCTTGCAGTAACAACACCAGAAACATTAATACCTGAAACATTCAGAGATGCAATAGTAGCAACACCAGCATTTACATCACCATCAAACTGACGTGCTGTTACAACACCAGAAACTCTAATGCCTGATGAAGTAATATCTGTAATAGTGCTTAGACCAGTATAGTTAAGTGTGGAACCACTTACATTAGTAATCAAGCCAGTCGTAATGGTTGCAACACCTGCTTGCACATCACCAACAAACTGACGAGCGGTGATGATACCTGCTACAACTGCTTGACCAAAAGTATTGCTTCCTGTCGAATTTACATTACCAGTTAAGTTTCCAGTGACTCCACCATTTGCAAAGATAACGGAGTTCGCTTGAATACCACCTTGGAATAGTGATGTTGAATTAACTGTAAGATTTCCTGTTGTTGTAACACCAGCAACAGAAAGTTGAGTTGCTGTTGCAATACCAAGAGTGCTAATACCAGTTATGTTGATATTACGAAGAGTTGCCTCATCAAATACAAGGTCGTTTTGAATGAAGATGTTTCCACCAACATACAAGTCACTTTGGAATGTTCCGACACCAACAAAGGTTGAAACACCAGAAACATTCAGTTGCTTAGCGAATAAAGTATTACCTGTAACGGTTGTGATACCAGCAAATGTTGATAGTCCAGAAACATTCAGACTATCAAAGGATGGTGTATCAGATACTCTAATGGTTGCAATACCATTTGGTTGAGGCTCTGCAGTCGCAATAATATTATTGCCTCTGAAGTCAAGTTGAGTAATGCTTCCAGCAGTTCCTACAATTAAACCTTCATCACTTACATTAAAACCATTCAGAATATTATTAACTGAGAAGATGCCTGGAACATCTGCCCATTCCCATCCACCAGAACCAGTTGCTCTTAACAGATATTGAGAACCACCAAAGTCAGTTCCATTTGGTGTAATACCAGTAACTTTTAGGTTCGTTAAAGTTGAGAAACCAGAAACACTTAACTGATTTGCAAAGAGTGTCGATTGTGCAGTTGCAACTCCAACAAATGTTGAAAGACCAGAAACGTATAGGTTTGTTGCAGATGTAGCATTAAGTGTGGTTATTCCAGTTACATTTGCATTTCGAGCAGTAAACTCATCAAATACTAAGTCATCTTTTACATAAAGATCACCACCAACATAAAGGTCTCCACCAGTTGTTGTGATACCACCAGCAGAAGCAAGTGTAGTCAGTCCAGTTACATTTAAATCATTTGGAACTATGACTGTTGGTGTGGATGTTGTGGTAAAGTTAATTGCCTGATATCCTTGACCATTATTGATGCTTGAAGCACCGATGGTTCCTTGGAATGCTACATTACCAGAACCATTATAGATGAAGAAGGAGTTTGTTCCGTCTGCTGCCTGAATATAACCACTACTTGGTCTAAAACTATTTGCAGTGATAATACCAGTTGCATTTACGCTGGTTGCAGATACAACACCAACAGTTGTAAGTCCTGTAACTCTTAAATTGCGAGCAGTCAGTTCATCTATTACAAGATCATCTCTTACATAAAGATCACCACCAACATACAGATCATTCTGGAATGTTCCGACACCAACGAAGGTAGAAACTCCAGTTACCCAAAGTTGAGATGCCGATGCAATACCAAGAGTTGATAGACCTGCTACATTTAAATTTTTTGATACATTAATATTAGGAGTATTAATTGCATCATCAGTAAACTGTATCTCTTTAACAGCAAAACGAACTCCATTAGGAACAAGAGTTGAACCAACACCAACAGCATAGTTGAACATCCATGTATCAGTTGTTCCAACTCCATAAGAGTTTGCAGCAACCCACATCAACTGTTTATAGGTTTTTGGAGTAGTGCTGAATCCAGCAAGAGAAAGATCGATTAGTGGCGATCCTTCTGTTGAAGCAATTGCAATACCACCGTGATTCGCAGTATCATCAGTTGAAATATCATTACCAAAGGCATCAGTTGTAATACCAAGTGTAATTTCTTTATCAAGAACTTTTAAGTCTTGTGCAATAATAGTGGTAGCAGTTCCACCAATGCTCAGGTTTCCATTAATACGAAGATCATTATGGAAGACTGCCTGAGTATCATAAACATCAAAGTTAGTTAAAACACTCAGACTATTGGATGTAATAATACCACTTACATTTACATTATCAAGTTCAGTGTGCCCATCTACATCTAAGTCATTGTTAGCATCTATAGGACCATTAAATGTGGAAATACCTGATGCTAAAAAGTTTCTGGTGGTAATATCTTGACCAATTGATGCACCGCCAGATACGTTGACTCCACCGACAAAAAGTTGATCTTTGATGAAAACATCATCACCAAAGAAAGCATCATTACTGAAGGTTGCAATTCCTACAAATGTAGATGCTCCACCTACATTAATATCTCCAGTAATATTGGTTGTCCCAACAACAAATAACGAATGGTTTTGTGCGTTAGTTGTCCCGATACCAACCTTACCAATCGTCTGCAAGACTGTGCGGTTCTCGGTAACCGATGTGATACCAAGATTAAGATTCTGTTGTCTACCGCTTTTATATGGTTGGGACATTTCTGATATTAGTTAAGAGTTTCTAAGATGCTCGCAATAAACTTAATGTTTGATGCATTATCAGCACGAATTTGTAAGACATCACCAGTTTCAAGAATCAACTTACCAAACAAAAGGTTCGCTGAATCATTTGCAGGTATTGGTAAGTCTTTTACAATTTCAGTCGTGACTGCAATACCAGTCGTTGATGTTCTCTTATGTGAGAGAGAAACTATATGAGTATCAGCTCCAATATTTGCTGCCTGTGCTAACAGAACAACTCCACTATAACCAACTGGTGCTGTATAAATTCCAACGGTGTTTAGACCAACAACACTTGTGACGGTCTGATATATGTTTAAGGGTAAAGGCATTTTATGGTCCTCCTAATGCTAGAATAAATGGCGTCATGGTTGCAAACAAACTCTTGGAATAGAAAGTACCAGAAATAGTTCCTGTGACTTGGTTAATCTGAACACCATCACCAATTCGGAAGTTGCCTGCCTGATCGGTACTTGTATAAACCACTAGTCCTCCATTTCTTGCGTCTGTTTCATTTTCTTGAATCGGAACTCCTCCTTGTGTCGGAAGAGCAGCATTAATATTTGTTCCAGAACCAATGTATTCAAATGAATGACCAGAAGCTAGAACTCTACTTTGCTTAAAGAATGGAACTGTTGTTCCTACACCAACTGCATAAGGAACGTTCTCATTTAATACAATGGTACAAATTCCAGCGGATATTGGAGTTGAACGAGTAATTGAATAATATGTTGGAATTAATTCTGCTGTCCCTGTTGCTATATTTATTCCCACATCAGGAGCGGAGAATGTGACTGCTGGTGTTGAAGTATATCCTCTTCCATTTGATACCATCTCAACTGCACTAATTGTATCTCCAGTCAGTTCTGGAACAGCAGTTGCTGCAACTCCCCATTCATTTACGGTGCTTGGGTCTCCAATTATAATAGATGGAGGAGTATTATATCCACTTCCAGGATTTGTAATATTAATTTTATTGACTGTATAATATAAGTCTTCAAAGTAAACAACTTGTCCATCAAAAGGTCTTACCATATCAATTTTAACTGTTCCGCCACTTACATAACTATGAGGTAAAGTGGAAGTACCGACGTAAGCAGAGAAACTATTTGCGGCACCAACAGAATCGACTGTAAAGACATATCCATAGTTTCCACTTGGATACGTCACAATACCTGGACCAGATGGGCAAGTGAATCCAAGACCAGCAATCGTCACACCCATTCCAACACTTAGGTTGTGACTGGTATTTGTAGTAATTGTAAGAAGACCAGTTGTATTATCGTATGCTGCAGTCTGAACTCCAAGAGTTGGTGATGTTAAGTTCAGAACAAAAGTATCAGAACTTTCTGATGCAGATGCTGTAACAATTCCAGTATATTTGATAGAACTTACACCATCGGCAACAAGTGCATAATTACCAAACGAAGCGTTAGAGTTCGTTAAGTCACAAGCACCACCTGATCCACAATAGACCGCAATATCATCACAGATGGTGAATAGTGAAACCAACTGAGCATATCCACTATTGGTAATCGAAACTCCAATACCACCTTGATTGTATTGTGTAAACGAGTCCGTCACCATTGACTTCGTTGGACCGATGACGTGTTTACCATCAATCTTCATTCCAATACTGTTAGGAATAAAGTTGGTGCAGTTACGAATATATGGAGACTGATCTGAATACTTAATATTATTTGGATCAAAAGCAAAGACTGCCTTACCTGGATTCAGAGTTCCAGTATAAGACATCTCAGTAATATAGTTTCCTGGAGAAATATGGAACAAGTCTTGGTTAGCATTATTTGGAACAACACTGACCTCTCTTAAACTATCCCCAACAATACTCATCTGAGGAGCGAGTATAATTGGATTGTTCTCTACATAAGTTCCAGCAGCAACCTTAATAACTGCTCCTGGGACTGTTGACGCGATTCCGACTGCTGCTTTAATGGTCGCTTTTGCGTCTCCGAGTTTGAGTCCTGTATTATTATCGTTTCCGTCTTTTGTAACATAGAAAATATTTGTAACAGTAACACCCGAACCGACTCGGACAACATCCGTTCCAATACCAGGACGTGCTCTTAACGTAAAGAGTTCTGCGTCGTAAGTATTGAGAGCTAATTCACCTAGTTGTAAATCTGTGACCTCGGGTCTTTTTCCAGGTACAGCAGACCTTTTAATTCTAAACGGAGTCGCCATTTATTCGCATTCGGTATTTACCAAAAACCGCAGTATGTACTGCTTTCATTTATTTATTCAAGTAGCATTATTCCTTCTTGGGCGATACTTGAATAAGTTTACTGGAGGGTCTGGTTTCATCCAGTCTTTGATTTTCTGATATCTTTCTATATCAAAAAACTCCTGTGAGAAGTACCAATCTTCCCAAGGAGTATGTCCCTTATCTTGGTTGCAGGAGTGGCAGCAACAGACAACATTTTTTGTGAAGTCCATTCCACCTTTAGACTGTGGAACGATGTGGTCTATTGTAAGGTTTTCTTCTGACCCACAATACGCACATTGATGTTCCCATTTTTCTCTTATCTCTCGCCTCCATATTCGTTTCGCTTCTCCTGGACTTGTTGTTCGTAAATTGAACAAGTATTCCTGAGGCGAATGGAGGAGATCCATAAGTTACTGCGACTTAGGACTATTTATCTTCTTACAAGCACCACGAGCATATGCCCTTGCCATGCTATCTACATTTGAGCAAGGTTTACCAGACTCTCCACAGTAAGGGCACTTGGCATCAGGTGGGTCATTAGGATACTTGAACTTGCTCATACAACCACAGGTTCTCCTTGCCCTTCTGGCAGTTTGATCTGGGGTAGTTCTTTCACTTCCCAAGAACCACCGACTCCACCATCCATATTCACCACAATCTCATTAGTCGGCAGTGCCTTTGGAATCTCAACATCCACAACAGGTCCCATCAAAAACTTATTACGAGTATAAGTTCTGTTCTGTGAATCAAAGGCAACCATATTCAAAGCATCCATTTCATCACCACAGTCCAGAATCTTTCTTCCAGTTCTTTTATCAATCACTGAAAAATACTCATCGTGATATTTGTTCATCTTTTATTTCCTTTTCTTCATTATAAGATGGTTCTGGTTTTCTGTAAAGACCTGGCCAAGTATCACGAATAATCTCTGCGAGTTTATAGGGTGTTTCTGATGTGATCACGGATTATGATTCTTATTATTTTTGATTTGTTGATAACCCCATACTGCTAGGGTTCCAATTCCAATTCCAGCAAGACAGCAAAGAAACATATGAATTAAATGAATACAAGTGTTATGATCGTGAGAATGCATACTATGAAACGTGAATGTGTCCGATCATTCCTGCCCCCTTATGAGGATCGCACCAAAAGGTATAGTCGCCAGGAGTATCAAAAGAAATGTCAAAGGATTCTCCAGGTGCAAAAGCGAGTCCTGTGTGAGAGAGTTCGGGATGACCATCAACAATAACATTGTGAGGAGGTAGCACATTGTTGACAAAATGAATGCTATCACCAGCACTGATAGAAATTTCATTAGGTTCAAAAACCAAATTTCCGTTGTTGCCCATCTGAACATCTACTGCCCAAGCGGGGAGGGCAAAGAAAAGCGTAGCGAGAAGAGTGATAAGGAACTTCATATAAGTTTACGCAACTTCATTATATAGACAAAAAAAGACCCTTTGTGAAGGGTCTTGTAAAAAATCAAAGAGCATTTCCTCTTGGAAGAATTTCTTCTGGCCAGACATAATTTTCGTGAGGTTGATCAATAGGAGCCATCCACGCTCTTATGCCCTCCGAAAGTAGGATATTCTTCGTGTAGAAGGTTTCAAATTCCGGGTCTTCAGCAGCACGAATCTCCTGGCTCACAAAGTCATAAGCCCTCAAGTTTAACCCCAGTCCGATAATCCCTATACTACTAGTCCAAAGACCCATAACAGGAACAAACAACATAAAGAAGTGAAGCCACCTCTTGTTGCTAAAAGCGATACCAAAAATCTGAGACCAGAATCTGTTAGCCGTAACCATAGAATACGTCTCTTCCTCCTGAGTCGGTTCAAACGCTTTGAACGTATTTGCTTGTTCACTATCTTCAAATAGAGTGTTTTCTACGGTTGCTCCGTGAATCGCACAGAGTAGTGCTCCTCCTAGTATACCAGCAACTCCCATCATATGGAAGGGGTTGAGTGTCCAGTTATGGAAACCCTGAAGGAACAGAAGGAAACGGAAGATAGCAGCAACACCAAATGAAGGTGCGAAGAACCAACTGGATTGTCCCAGTGGATACATCAGGAACACGCTGACGAATACTGCGATAGGACCAGAGAATGCGATTGCGTTGTATGGACGGATGCCTACAAGACGGGCAATCTCAAACTGGCGAAGCATAAATCCGATTAAGCTGAAAGCCCCGTGGAGCGCCACAAAAGTCCAGAGTCCCCCAAGTTGGAACCACCTGACGATATCCCCTTGAGCCTCAGGACCCCAGAGCAGAAGAAGAGAATGACCCATAGAGTCTGCGGGGGTACTCACCGATGCGGTCAAGAAATTGCATCCTTCCAAATAACTTGATGCTAAACCGTGCGTGTACCACGAAGATACAAACGAAGTTCCAGTAAGCCACCCACCAAGAGCAAGATAAGCAGTAGGAAAGAGCAATAAACCACTCCATCCAACAAACACAAACCTATCCCTTTTCAACCAATCATCTAATAAATCAAACCAACTTTTTTGCTGATTTGGTAATGAAAGAGTAGAAGAAGTCATAACCTCCAATCGTATTTCTCATATTTAGTTTACAATACTTTACAAAATAGGTCAATGAGTGTTTCTACTCATCTATATCGTGCATCAATAGTTTTATCTGGGTCAAGTCCTTTTGATATTCTATATTGTCTCCATCTTTCCTTTGTTGCCTCACTTCTATTTCTTTTTGCTTCTTCACTAAGATTATGCTTACCGCAAGCATTCTTATTCCCCTTTCCAGCCTCACTCAATTTTTGCTTTGTTTCTTCACTCAATTTCTTACCTTTCATATGAGTTCTACCTTTACTTGCCTCGCCTATTTTTCTTTTATGTTCCTCACTTAATTTTATACCAGTTCTAAACTGCCTCAACTTCTCTTTACTTTCTTCTGTATGCTTTGACCTACCTTTATGTGCCTCACTTATTTTCTGTTTAGTTTCTTCTGTATGAACTCTTCCAGTTGGGTCCATCAGCAACCTCACAATCTCTTCCTTACCAATAGTTCCTTCTAAACCTTTCCAAGCACAATAATCTTTGATATTACCATATTGCTCCCATAACTTTCTGTGTGCCTCTGCGTGTTCTTCCACAGTCAGTTCAATAAGATTTGATGGGTCGTCAGTTCCACCCATGTGTCTTGGAACAATATGATGTTTATGTTTCATTCTTACTGCTGCTGTCTTTACTACATTATTTATACATTATAGCATAAAAAAAGAGACCCGAAGGTCTCTTTCGTGAGGTATTCTGTTTTAAGAAACTCAACCGATGGTTGGAGCAGTTAGAGCAACGGGAGTTGACTCAGCAGCAGCAAGGTCCAGAGGGAAGTTGTGGGCGTTTCTCTCATGGGACACCTCCATCCCCAGGTTTGCTCGGTTAAGCACATCAGCCCAAGAGTTGATTACTTTACCTTCAGCAGAAAGAATACTCTGGTTAAAATTCAGACCGTTGAGATTAAAAGCCATCGTGGAAACACCAAGAGCGGTGAACCAGATACCTACAACGGGCCAAGCAGCAAGGAAGAAGTGCAGACTACGGCTATTATTGAAGGAAGCATATTGGAAAATAAGGCGTCCAAAGTAACCGTGAGCGGCAACGATGTTATAAGTCTCTTCTTCTTGACCGAACTTGTAACCATAGTTCTGCGACTCAGACTCAGTGGTTTCACGAACCAGTGAGGAAGTAACCAGAGAACCGTGCATCGCACTGAACAGAGAACCACCGAAGACACCAGCAACTCCAAGCATATGGAAGGGGTGCATCAGGATGTTGTGCTCTGCCTGGAACACAAGCATGTAGTTGAACGTACCAGAGATACCCAGAGGCATCGCATCAGAGAAAGAACCTTGACCGAAGGGATAGACCAGGAATACAGCAGATGCAGCAGCAACAGGTGCGCTATAAGCAACACAGATCCAAGGGCGCATACCCAGACGATAGGAGAGTTCCCACTCGCGTCCCATATAGGCGTAGATACCAATCAGGAAGTGGAACACAACCAGTTGAAAGGGACCACCGTTGTACAGCCACTCATCTAGGGAAGCAGCTTCCCAGATGGGGTAGAAGTGAAGTCCAATTGCGTTGGACGAAGGAATCACAGCACCAGAGATGATGTTGTTTCCGTACATGAGTGAACCAGCAACGGGTTCACGGATACCATCAATGTCCACAGGAGGTGCGGCAATGAATGCCACGATGAAGCAGATGGTAGCAGCAAGCAGGCAAGGAATCATCAGAACGCCGAACCAACCCACATAGAGGCGGTTGTCGGTGCTGGTGACCCACTGACAAAACTGTTCCCAAGTATTTGATTGTTTTTGTTGAGCGATTGAAGCAGTCATTTGTTTTTAAAAGGATAGTAAGACCATCAGGGAAATGGTGGAGATACTATGCTCCCCGCACCCTTAGCGGGGATATGAGAGACGTAATTTATACACCCATAGG
>Ga0209867_1000260_pt1 | contig 10914 bp, 25 predicted proteins | sample GWRWmT4_4Nov14_FD_187197 | JGI IMG/M metagenome (GOLD analysis project Ga0209867, IMG submission 187197) | Sand microcosm microbial communities from a hyporheic zone in Columbia River, Washington, USA - GW-RW T4_4-Nov-14 (SPAdes) (version 2) | ecosystem: Engineered > Artificial ecosystem > Sand...
GGATTATCTCGCTGATTTATATCTCGATTGGGTTAATAACTTTTTAACTATTGAGAGATTTGCAGAATATTATGGTTTAGATGATGATGATGCTAAAGCCTTGCTTGAAATAGCAAAGAAAAGCCATGAACAACGAGTTGAGTATTCTAAGTTTTTAGAAGAGGAGCTTGAATGATTTACGCTTGTCTTGCGTTGATCTTGCGAATACTTACTAAACGATAACCAAAAGCCCTCTTCGGAGGGTTTTTTTACGTCTTGTGTAGGTTGGCATGAACAAGCCCTTGAAAACGCCTAGAAAGGGCTTTTATGGCTTTTGGTGGGCATTTCTTCGCACAATCCTCGGATCGTTTCGTTCAATGCGTCTATTTCGTCCATTTTATTGATTGCCCATGCCCTCCGCTGCCCATGCCATCCAAGCACAGGATTGCGGTGGCAATCTACACATAGGGCTATGCAAGTGTACTGAAGCCCTTGTTTATAGTGATGGGCTTCGCTTGGGGGGTGTGCCTGGCAAACTGAACATGGGAGGCTTTTAACTCTTGCAAGATGTAACCTCTCTTTGGCATTCAGTTTATTATTCATTGGGTGGCTTTAACTTCCATTCGGGCTGAATATTGTTCAGTTCTATATACCTCAATGCGGGTTTGTGCCGCCGTCATAAGCCATCGGAATCGCTCTTCCTTCTCCACTGCTGCCCTAATGCCTTCTAGGATTTCAATGTAATCAGCGTGAGCATAGGCAAATGTTTCTTGCTTCCCAAGCACTTCAGTGCCCGCCTGACTCATTAATTGAGCTTTGCGGGATTTCCTGAATTCCTCTAGATACATTCGGTCGGCCTTGGCTTTCGCATATTGCGGTGCAGTATCAATTAGGAATTGAATGGCCTTATGTGGGCTGTCGCTCATGGCTGAATATCCGATGTTTGCTTGAAGTTTAGTTTGTGGTGCTGAAAACGCATTGCCGCCTCAATGTCCAATTCTTTGTATTGCTCATCACTCAGTAACCCGATGCAATTACGCCCCTCGAACCAAATTTCGCGGATTGACTCTCCATAGGTTGAGTCGGCATCTTCCTCGTACTCGTAAACGATTGTGACGATCTCGCTACCCGCGCCTGTGGTTGTGTCAAATTCCCATGTATTCATAATTCACTCCTGTTAAAACTGTTAATTTATAGACTTTTTAATGGTTTGGAATAGGGACTTACCCTAAGTCTTCTTTGACCATCACCTCTACTGCGGGTGTCTCAGCATAAACTTTTGTTACATGAAGATTTACTACCAATTTATCGTCAAGATAGACTATTTCGTTCATTGAGTCTAAAAAACACTTTGCGACATTATCTAAATCGGGCTTCTTTGTTGGTTTAAGAACTCCTGACAATGCGTCTTTGCGCTTTTGCTTTGAATAGGATGCGGGTATTCCAACTCTGATATAAATTGCCACTGTTACAGGGGTGTCTAGCGGTTCGGAAGCACCCATTGCTGCCGTTGCCATCATTCTGATTTCGTCCTCGTAAGTCTTAGTCTTTTGTGGGGTGTAGGTTGAAACGAAAGTACCACGCCTCGCAAACCTTGGGCGACCCTTTCCTACTGGCTCACCATATACGATGTAAGTAACCATAAATGTCATTTCAGGATTCTCCATGCTGTTGCGGCACACAATGGCACTTGTCCATTTCCAATGGCTTTAAGTCTGTCCACTCTAGAGGCCAACCCATCAACCACTCTGTCCACGTTGGGTTCAACTTCCCACCATTGTGAAGACCCGATACTTGCTCCCCAAGATTCCCCTTGCCCCTGTCTCTCAGCGCATGTCGTGAGTCTTGGGCTTTCGGTGTTCCCCACATGTTCCGACTTGGGTACTTCTGAGCAAACCCCGCTAGATTCATTGTGTACCTTTTCCCCGCTAGGGTTGACGGGCTGTTGTGGTTTGCTCCTCCTGTACTGCTTGTTGGAGTTGGCACTAGCGACAATCCAGACTCGTTCTCGTTTGTGTTTTGCACCAATGTCGGCAGCAGATATAACTCCCCACCGATTGTCATACCCCATTGAGGTAAGGTCTGCAAGGACTCGTTCAAGTCCTCTAGTAACGAGCATTGGACTGTTCTCCACAAATGCGAATCTTGGTCGAACCTCGCCAATAATCCGTGCCATTTCTCTCCACATTCCTGATCGTTCTCCGTCAAGCCCATCTCCGTTTCCTGCGATTGAGATGTCTTGGCATGGAAACCCGCCAGATACAACGTCAACAATTCCTTTCCAAGGTCGTCCGTCAAAGGTTTGAACGTCATCCCATATCGGGAAAGGCGGGAGAATTCCGTCATTTTGTCGGGCGACAAGTACGCTTGCGGGATAGGCTTCCCACTCGACTGCACAGACTGTTCGCCATCCAAGAAGTTTTCCCCCAAGTATTCCTCCACCAGCACCTGCGAATAAAGCCAACTCATTCAATTTGTCCTTCTTTCATTTGACGCATATAAAACCTGACCCGATCTGTTGCTCCTGAACCATATATTTTTTCGCAACGAGCAAGCCTGGCACGAACAAAATCACCGTTTTGCAAAGATTGCCAAGTTCGGAATATCTCCCTCGCCTCGGCTTTCTCTAAAACTACTCTGTCTCCAACATTGGATACTGTCTTTCTTGAGTACGCCATAGGGGTTTACTCTAGGTCGCCAGTAAGCTCTAGGGCTTGGTTTATCAGACGTACGGGAAATGGTACGCCTTCCTTAACTTTATCCAACAGTCTCATGGCTTCATAGTGACTCAAGATGCACTCCTTACTTGTTTTGCAAACTGACGAACATAGTCGGGCATGGGTGCTGCCCTCTTTTCATCAGCCTTGATTTTCTCTAGTGCAGGGTCAGGCTCATTTGATGGCGCAACTGTGAGCCTCACTCTATCTGCAGGGTTTGGTTTGACAACCCAATCTGCTTTAAATGCTTGCCAACCACGAACAACACATTCCTCCAAGGCTTTCTCTAACGACCAACCAATCTTTTGAGCTTCGCTTGAAATTGCATCAATGGCTCTTTGGGTTATCGGTGCTTTCTTGGCTTTCCTTAAAGATTTGAATTCTTGCCAAACAGAATCTGAAACGCCGTCAGGCGGTGCAACGCTAGTTGCTCTCTTCTCTTTATGGTTATGGTTATGGTTATGGTTAATGGTTAATGGTGCATCGTCGGTACATGATGTGTCCATGATGGGTACATCATTACCCCTTAATGTACCTATATAAACATCTATGGATGATGCCAAATAGTGAGTTACAAAGTCTTCTTTATTGGCAAAATCCTTCAAAGATGGGTTATCCCTGATAAACGCGCCATATGCAGAAACAGCCTGATGTTTGCGAAATTCCGCTATTTCTTTGTCAGCACGAACATTGATAAACCCGTTTTCTGTGGATATAAAAAACTCGTTAAGGATTGTTAAGACATCCTCTTCGTGATCTCTCATGCCGATCTGACGGGCAGCATCCCGATGTTTGATGGGTTCTTCGTGGAGAAAATAGAAGTCTAAAAGTCTTCTGTATGCCAGGTCTTCCAACAAAGAAATATGGCGTGTATGACTCATGTAGTCACCGATGTGAAACTTATAAAAGTGCATGATTACCGCTTTTTAAAAACCCTTTGAAAGAAACCTCGGCAGGAGAAGGGTTAACTCTTTTCGGCTTGGGAGCAACCCCAAACCTAGCCGTGTTTCAAAACATTGTATCAAATATATTGATTGTTGGTGATCTCATTTGATCGTGGGCTATAAATTCTTCTAGCCTGTGCATTCATAACTTTGTACTCAGCGGGTGTAAAGATGCCCTTGGCATTACGAATGTCAAACGGGTTAAGCAAGCAGCGAGGCTCATCATCATCATTCTTAGGTTTTGACTCAATTAGGCTGTCGTCTAGGGTGTACATGGCCACCCAATATTGGCCATCTTTGACCTGTTTTGTCGTCAATTTACCCTGATAACGGAGTTTTTTACCAGTAGACAAGACTGTTGCTTGAGGCATACCTGTCACATTGGCTATTTCACGAGAGGTCATAGGGCCGTTTTGAAGGGCGCGGATAAATTTGGCTTGGCTCATTGATACATTTCCTGAATGTTGATTGGTCGGTCTAAGTGGTTTTCTAGTGTTCTGCAAAGCAAGGCTACTACTGCGGCATTGAAGTCCTCTGGATCGGTTACATAAGCCGAGGCCATTGTGATTGCGTAATCAAGCAATGTCTCTGCACACTTTTGTTCAATTTGTTCGATGTTCATGGTCAGAATAGTAGTGTTGTTTTTTTGTTTGTCTATTAGGGTTTGTCCTAATATTAAAGTCTAAAAACCTATGGCACATTAGTGGTGTGGGTTGACCACGTTAACAGGAGTGAATATGCCGATTCTTAATGGAAAAAAGGTCGTAGACCTAGAAGTAGACGGAGTGGATAGTTCGGATTATCCAGACTTCTCTAATGCCTACTTTTCAAGTGGATGCTATGAAGATGGAACACCATTGACAGACGATGAGTTAGATAACCTAACCATTCTGGCCTCTGATGTTCTGTGGGAGATGGCTTTTGAGAGTCTCCACTGATGAACAATCTATTCCAAACCTATCTAGAAGAGTTCTCAGGAATTGAGTACTGCCAACACTGTCTAGCACTAAAAACAGACGAGTCATGTTGTTCTGGTGACTATCTCGAATTCAAGTACTTTGGGCTTGAAACACAAAGACAAATCATTAAACAAGAGTTAGATAAAAATCAAAAGGATTAATATGTCAATAGAGGCGTTACTTAAAAAGAATGTCAACGAGCACGTTGAGAAAAAGAATAACCTGTCCTACCTATCGTGGGCTTGGGCATGGGCAGAAGCTCTAAAAGCCGATCCAAAAGCTACTTTTGTAGTAAACATGTTTGGCGACAAGTGCTACATGGACATCAACGGCACTGCAATGGTGTTTGTCACAGTCATGATGTTTGATAAGCCAATGACTTGTCAGCTTCCAGTCATGGACTACCGAAACAAAGCTATCCCCAACCCTGATGCCTTTGCAGTCAATACGGCCATCATGCGTTGCATGACAAAAGCTCTGGCACTTCATGGGCTTGGTCTATATTTGTATAGCGGAGAGGATGTTCCAGAAGAGGGCAAATCAGTAGTGATTACACCGACTCAAGGGGCACAGGACAACATTCCCGAAGAGGAGTTGAGATATCTTGAAGATATGGCAATAGAACTAATTGCCACTTGTGAGCAAGGTGATCCCAAGGGTGCTTGGGAAAGGTTGGAATCAGAGAACCTAGATAGCGAACAGAAAGTTGCTCTCTGGACTTTGCTTCCAAGTAAGGTAAGAAGTGTGTTAAAAAAGGCTAAGGAGCTGTAAATGGAAATCTGCCAAAAGTTGTTACAGGAAACTTTTCATTATGAAGATGGAAATCTTATTTGGAAGCAACCAACTGGCAGGAGAATTTCTGTTGGAGATATTGCTGGAAGAGATACTGGTTTTTACAGAATGATAGGTTTAATGGGCAAAAGTCATATGGCTCATAGACTTATTTTTATGTTTCATCATGGTTATTTTCCGCCAGAAGTAGACCATATAGATGGCAACAAAATGAACAATAAGATTGAAAATTTAAGACCAGCAACACACGCAGAAAATCTTAAAAATCAGAAGCTAAGATATGACAACAAGGCTGGCGTTAAAAATGTTGCATGGGCAACTCGTGAACAAAAATGGAGGGTACGAGTGACAGTAAACGGAAAAGATAAGCACATTGGATATTTTAAAGATCGTGATTTAGCAGGTTTAGTCGCAATAGAAGCGTGTAATCTATATCACAAAGAGTTTTCGGCATACAAAGGAGTGTTAAATGGAAAATAAACAAAATCAGCGCGATAACTCAGGCGTTTTGTTCAAAAACGATAAGAAAGAAACACCAAACCACCCTGATTACAAAGGAAATATCACTGTTGGTGGCCAAGATTATTGGCTATCAGCATGGATCAAGGAGGGCAAGAGCGGCAAGTTTATGGGCTTGGCATTGTCTCCAAAAGAAGAATACAAAGCAAAACCATCAGAGCGGTCTAAAACGACTAACTTTGATGACTCGGATCTTCCCTTTTAGGAGAAACAAATGTATTTTGCTATCAGCCCAAATTCTTATGTAGGACATGGAAAGTCACCATATCTTGCACTTGAAGATTTAAATGATGTAGACCCTGAATCGCATTGTTTAACAGATGTTGTTTTTTACAGGGGGCAAAAGATCAATGTTACTTTGGAAGAAGTACCAACAATCGTAGTTGTAAAACCAACTAAAAAAAAGTAAACTTTCAACGGGGGAAAGCGGATGCTGTGGCGAAGGCTTTTTTCTGGCTTGCGGACGAACACAGACGCAGCGAGTACCCCACCTAATAGGAGTTAATAATGGATATTAAAAGTGCTTTCGACAAAATGTTTCAGATGCCTAACTTTCCACGAGTTAGGACAACAGACCCGCTAACTTCATTTGAAGCGGCAGAGTCAATCAAACCAGTGGCCTCACATCACTACGAGGTCATCCTAGACTGTTTAAAGCTCCATGGTGCGCTTGGAAAAGATGGAATAGCCTCATTGACCAACCTAGATGGAAATCAAGTTGCAAGACGTTTAAACGAGATGCAAAAGATTGGTCTTATCCATCTCACTGGAAAAACAGTCAGATCCAACTCAGGCAGAAATGAAAGAGAGTGGTCAGCATGATATTACCTCCGCATTCAAAGATCAGTTATCCATCCGTTCCCATGAAAGACTTTATATGGGAGTCTGGATCTGACGTTCAAACACTGTGGAAAAAGTATGGATGGACACCGCCATCAGAAAAGATGACTCCACCACCTTTAGCGAAGGAAAAGTGAGCATGTTTAAACTCATTGGTTGCCTACCAAAAGAGCCTGATGCCAAGTGTAAGAACTGTAAGCGCAATGGCTTAAAGGATGTTATTCATGTCTCTTGTATAAACAGCAAGGATAAGGCTTGCATCTATATGCCTATCTCTTTACAGGAGAAAACATGACTGACTGGACTTCAGAGGAAGATGAGGCTTTCAACATGATTGAGAAAAACAGCAATCTTGGTAAGCAAATCCTGAGAGCAAACAAGTCTAGCGGCATGGACTGTTGCACCTATGATTGTGTACAAGGCCGTGATTGCCCTGTCCGAACCAAAACCCTAGAGGAAGTGGCTAGTGTGTTTGACAAGATGCCGTTTGGAGATACAGCATCAAGTTTTGCTATTTTTGTAAGAAATATGAAAGGTAAATTATGAGTTACGCAAACATTGAAATAAAAATCATACAGTGGGCAGAAGCTCGAAAGATCATCCCCAATAGCACACCAGAAGTTCAGCTTCTAAAGGCTGTATCTGAAATGGGTGAACTGGCTGATGCAACCTTGAAACATGATCGTGAAGCTATGGAGGATGCCGTAGGCGATGTCATGGTCTGTTTGGTCAACTATTGCGCTTTACAGGACTTAAATTTGGTAGACTGTATGGAAGTTGCCTACGACCAAATTAAAAATAGGCGGGGCACACTATTGCCTAGCGGAGTCTTCCAAAAGGATGCTACTTAGCCAACAAGTAAAGACCCACATTTGAAGCAGCGTATCCGGCATAAACAATACTCATGTGGGGATTGCCGACAACAAGCTGTTCCACCGCAATATAAGCGTAGATTAGCCCCGTGAGAATGATTAGCCAAGCACTCAAAATGCACCTACATCAATTACCTCACCACGGAATTCAATCTGGTCTTCATCAAACTTATGGACTAACTCAGGCCACAATAGCTTGCCGTTAAAGAAGTTCAGCACAGCAAAGCCAGATCTGTGGTTACTAGGGTTTAGTTCAGCATAGGTGAACTGTGGGCCATCAGTCTCAGCCAAAGTGCCAGTATCTACTCCATAGCGAGTGCCGTTGTAGTCGTCAAATGGCGTAACCTTGAGCGAGTGCAAATGTCCAGTAATGATTGACACACCAGCGTTCACAGTATTGTTGTGAGTCGCATGGATGCCACCCTTGTACCTATGCTTGATGATGACTTCAGGGGTAGGCCATACTGCCCAACAGAAATCCCACTCTGTAATATGGTCTGTCAGCTTAAAGCCCTGTACATCCTTAAACTGTGGTGCGTGTTGCGCTAATCTATTGGCAAACCTTACATCGTGATTACCAAATGTAAACAGTAACTTTACATTATGTCGTTCAGCTTTGGCTGTTTCCTCGATCTCACCCAATGCACCTTGGCAAGCCTTTAGTTCCTGAATGACAGAAGTTTGGGGCTGATCGGTTACATCGTGCCTCGATATAGACGCACCATCGAACGCATCACCATTACATATCACTGCATGAGGCTTAAAGGTTTCTATAGCCCATAGAAGCCCTTTAAAGGCTGTTGTGCGTTGACCAGGTATGAAGTGAGCATCTGAGAACACAATTACAGTGCCGTCAAGGATGCCGAGGTCTATCTGTTTCAGTGGAGAGAATGACTTAGGTCTATTTCTATCGTATTTGTACCCTCGATAATCACTAGAACTAAGGGTCATTTTGTAGTGTTCTTCAATCCACCTTCTCCGCAAGTGAACAGACCTGATGCTTATTCCAAGACGTTCTGACATTCTTGTCGCAGACTGCAACTGACCCCATAACTGGATAAAGTCTGTGTCTGTGCAAGTTTCGTTAGGTGAACCCATTGGAATCTTTCAGTAACTTTTCTAACAGATTGATGACTCTATGCTCTTGCATTTCGATCTCATCCTGAGAGGACTTAGGATCTTGAGAAACAGCCATCAAATCATGTAAAAAAATGTGTAGAGACTCATGTAAAGCAGTCATATCCAAGGACTCAGGCGTGATCTTTTCAGCACCAAAATCACCCAATCTGTAAGTAGCAAGCCTAGCACTCTGGTTAAACTCCACAGAAGCCATTGCTTGTTTAGCGGGTTTACTTCCCTTTTCAACCCTCCAATCGTACAGATTCAGTATCTGTTGCCACTTTTTCATGCTTTGAGCAAATACTTCAGCGTCTTTCGGAGTCGGTATGTTGGCCATAGGATACGAATTAGATATCGGCTTTATGTCACCATTGTGTCTGCAACAGATTGAACGTGAGCTACCCTGTTAAGCCAACCTTTAATAAACCTAGCCTGATCTGGCTTGCGCTCCACAATACCCTTGTAAAAGGCTTCCTTGACATTGCTGAACTTCTCAACCAAGTCAGTGCAAGATTTAACCGCTGCAATGGTCGCAGGGCCAATAGCGCCATCAGGATTCGTACCTACGGCAGATTGCAAGGTCTTCACTGCACGACTAACACCCGCATTAACGGCAAAGTCGTAGACCAAGTAATCAATGCCAAGGGGCAGTTCATCACCACGAACCTTGTCCCAGAAGTTAGCCTTGTAAAACGACCTGACGATCTCTTTAGGAGGTGTCTCACCCTTGTCAATCAACTCCCAACCTTCCCACTGAGGGTTTGGATTGCGGGCAATACCCGCATAAGTTTGACCGCCTGAGTCGCCAACAAGTGTAGTCAGTTGATAACCACCTTCAGACTCAAGCACTAAATCACAAGATTTTTCCCAGTTATCTTTCATTTCTTCACCCTATCGGCAATCTTTTCCATAGTACGTCCACCAAAGTAGAAGCTCATGACCAACATGCCCCATTGCCCAAGTAACTCAACATAAGCACCGCGAGTCTCTAGGTCAAAGATAGAAGCAATGGCAAACCCAGAATAGGCCACCAAAAGGAATACAAGGGTCATAGGGCGTATATTCTTGGACAACCAAGAGTCAGATGCCATATCCGCTTCAGCCCGTCTGGTGACGTTCTCTTGCTCAACCTCAAATAGCTTGGTTTCGTTAGCCATCTTAGCCAACTCACCATCTTGAGCCATCTTGGTTAACTCAAATTGAGCCTTGGCCTTGGCTTCAGGATCAGGAATCAGTTTATCAATCAGCTTAGTGCCCACATTTAGAAGTGCGTCTAGTCCTAGCATTTGGAGTCCTTTGGTTTAGTGTCTTCATTCTGCATGAGCTTGATACCACTCAGGAAGCCAATCATGCCTCCGATAAGAGTAGAAAAAGCGGGTGAAATCATTTTGAATATCTCTGCGTTGTCTACTTCTTTCGCCCACAGACCAAGCATAAACGCTGTGACCATGGCCAAAACAGAGATGCACAGGGTAAAGCTGACCATCAATGTGACCCACAGCGTCAACTTTTCTTTTGTTTCCATCTGGGGTTTCTTTCGTACTATTGGTTTCATACATATATATCCAGTTTACGATTCTGAAATATCTCAAGCCTTAACTTCTCTTGTTCAGCAGTTTTTGTGTAAATCTCAAAGGCTAAGTCTTGAATGGCGATCTGCATGTTCTTTTGTTCTAGCATGGTGCGCTGAACTTCTTGTTGCTTCTCCATCTTTTTGTCAGCAACATCAGACTTATCTGGATAACCAGAAGGCTGAACCATTGGAAACAAACGAATGGAATCAATCATTTCTTTTCTCTTTCCCTTGCCCTTGCATAGTAATAAAGAACTTTAGCTCTCAACTCAGCACTATCAGCAACTCCCGCCCATTCAGCAAGTTTGTTCCAAATCCCCGCTAAGTCAGTAGACGAACAATTATCCCCATTTGTGGTGAGCCACCGAGACAACTCCATGTGCCTCAGTGTCGGTTCACTAATCCAACTCAGCTTATAAAAGTCTATGACGATACATGGGGACTTTGCACTTGCCCAAAAAACAAACCCAATGAGCAATAAAACTATCCATTTCACAAGTACGCCCAAAGAATGATGTAACTACAAAAGATGACAAAGGCAACAAAACAGACTGCCGCAATGAATGCAAGCAGCCACTCTTTCATTACTCAGCCATAGCA
>Ga0209867_1000261_pt1 | contig 10885 bp, 12 predicted proteins | sample GWRWmT4_4Nov14_FD_187197 | JGI IMG/M metagenome (GOLD analysis project Ga0209867, IMG submission 187197) | Sand microcosm microbial communities from a hyporheic zone in Columbia River, Washington, USA - GW-RW T4_4-Nov-14 (SPAdes) (version 2) | ecosystem: Engineered > Artificial ecosystem > Sand...
ACAGGGATCATTAAGTTCGTTAAATCGCGAAAAGTAAAACTGAAAATTAATTATTGATTCAAAACAGTTGTTTGTTGCTGAATAGTATTTGTAAAGTCTCATGATTTTGAGGTGTCAAATAATTGGGCATAACACGGTAGGGGCTTTAAGCAGGACGGGCATTCATTTACTGTCGCTGGGTTGGCCGGGCACCGCGTGGGTGGTTTTAGTTTAATGTCTGTAAGGCCAAATTACTAAAGTTGGGTCAGGATTGCAAATGCCGATGGCCTTGTTCGTCAGCCCGGCTTGTATAAAGTCTATATGTATGCAATTCTATTTCATAAACGAAGTCTTCCACTCCAAATTCTCCGACTCAGAGAAAGACTTAAAAACAAGAAACGCAAACTCTCCCATGATTTTGTTATTATGGGAATACTTATGGTAGTCTAATCTAAGTTCAATTTTATCATCCTCGCCCTCTTTCAAATGAAATAAATAACGATATAATACCTCGTAGTACGAGGTTTTAAATACCTTATGCTGTTTAACAAAACTGTTTGAATGCGTGATTGCGTGCCTAGAATCACTAATTACTGTCCAAAACTCTTTAAACCTAATTTTCGCAAAATTCTTCCTTGAATACTCTATAAAAGCTTTGCCACCAGCGACTTTTACTAAATCGAATAAGTCTTGGCTGGATAGGGAATTCCTATCAAGCTTTTTACTTCTTTTTTTCTCGGTTGAAGTACGATATTCTAGATTGTGTTCCGCCTTCAAAACAATCAGATTCTTACAAAAGCTCTCTAAGGCCTCGAATCCCTGAGCAAATGAATAGCAACACTGTGAAGAAACTATCCTTTGTACTTCGCTTTCATAGTCCTTATGGTATACCTTCTTTGAAATTCCACTTGGCCTATTAACTGTCCAGCCTTTTTCAGGCTGAATGGTCCAATCGCTGAGAATAAATTGAGAAGCCGACACGATATTGACATCCTTAAAAGACTTCACATTGTCGAGCGACTCTCTTAAAAGCAAGTCAATCTGATAAGACATATGGCGAAGCTCCAGCAAACGAATTAAATAATTCTCGAGCTCCATTTTGTAAGGGTTGTTCTTCATAGAATTGCATACAACGCGTGAATTTATGCAATTGTACGCAGTTCGCAAAACAGGAAATATTGATCCCCAAGTTTATATTATCGCGTTTGTTTGATGTCATAACAAGAACTTGTTTTTCATAAATATAAAAACGAATTGCGCAAAACTTGTTGTTAAAATCGGTGGTTTTATTACTGGCGTGAGTGTAAATCAACATACTTTTAAGGAGGGTATCCTCACCGTCGAGCTATATCCTTCTGAGTTTATAGGATATTTTTACCGTTGATTTTTAGGGGCGGTAATTCATGTGGCTTAGTAATCGGATGTCATTGAGTTTATTATGGAACGTATCCCCCAGATACTGAAAAGGGTTTGAGCCGTGAAGTTTAAAGTTGCACTAAGGTGATTTCAGCGCAACGGTACGTTCTGTGGCTTCATGTGAGCAATTGAATCCATAAGCAAAATAATATATCATAGATGTCTATGTTTAAATAATATCCGGACATTTTTAAGATCTTCATTATAATCTTTGCCCTCAGCGTAGTCAATAATACCGTCTGGAAAAGCCTCTAATATTTTATGCGTATACTCTTTTCCCATTTTGTCATTGTCAACGGCAATGACCACTCGGAAAGTAGTATCTAAAGGGAGTTGTTTTACCATATTGCATATGGATTGCAGTTGGCCATTTGTGATAGATCCTCCAAAAGACATATATACATCTTCCATATCCCCCTTAATCTGAAAATAAGACAGGCAATCAATGGCGCTCTCACAAATGATGAGTCTTTTAACCTGAGCCGGTATATTGGATACCCAGACACTTGTCGTGCGCAAAGAACCGCGCAAGTGTCGCTTAAACTGGTGATTGCGAACTTCTGCCCCGACAAATTTTCCATCTATAGTTTCCTGGTAGGGAAAGGCAATATTGCAGAAATTTCCAATCTTGCATTGCAATACTTTCCCTTGGAAGCATGTAGACCTCAAAGTTCTTTCGTCAATTCCCCTGAACTTCAAATAGTCTATATCCTTAAGAGGCTTTAATAAGGCTGGAGAGAATAAAGATTCTTCTACAATTTCACCGTGCTTGGACTGACCCGTGATCTTGGAGGATATCAACCTTTCCCGGAACGGCAAGTTTAGCCATTGATGCAATACACTATTGATGTTTTGTTCCCTTGAAAGGTTCCGATCTTGAGGAAAGATGTTACCTAGCCGATTGCCTACAAAATTAATCAGGGTGCCCCTGTCCCGATCGTCTTGGGGGTTGAAGTATCCCTGGTTGGAACTTGACTTTGGGTTGATGATAATGATCCTGTCTCCTGCATTACTTTCTAATACCGGCCATTTCATGCCCTTAGACCGGTTACAACTATATCCATTGGCTAAGGCCAATTCCATGATGGAAATTTTACTCCGGAATTCATTAAATGAGTAGTTCATAGATGGTGTTTTATTGGGTGTTTTAAATTTGTTTTTCGTGATTTAACTTCAATGGTGTTGACTTAAACAGCGTTTAGTTTTTTAAGAGAAGCAGCATCAAAATAACCAGCAGCAGGATAGACAGAAAGATTCCCATTTTTTTACCAATGCCATACCACAGATAATCACGACTGTTTCTAAAATGTATTGGCGGAGTTCGTCTGATATCCTTTTTAAGATCCCTGTGCATTTCATTTATCCGGATAAAGATGATCAGGATCTCATCATCCAGCTTTATACCATACCGGGTAAAATAATGGTGCCTGAAATCCTCTTTGAGCCGCTGATATTTTTCCATATTACTTTTCTTGAGTTGCTGCAATAGGATATTTACTATCCTCAAATTTTAGCCAGTTCCCTTTTGATGATGGTCTTAGCCGCAAATGACTGATAGTCGGCCATTCCCTTTCCTTCCTTGATATTCTCTGTGATAATCTGCCCGGAGTTTCTATCGATTTGAATGGCACCGTAAGGTCTCACTTCATGAATCAAACCACCCGTAGCTTTAGCAAATTCCCGAACTTCATCTATTAAGTGTTCATAGTTCATGAAGGTGAACTCGTTGACATATGCATTGACTTCAAAGAGACCGTTTACCAGGCCCGTGATTTTTTTAAGATACTCGAAGCTGCTGCGATAGGCCGTGCCACCTGCAACAATTACATTGAATACAAAACAGGCATTCAGCTCTTTTTCAAAAGATTTAAATTCTTCAATGGAAAAATCAATGCTGAATAACCCGGGCAACTGCTCACTCTCCGGTGCACCAAAATCGATGTACACCTGGTCAAAAGCTGTCTTATTCAGGGTTTCGATAATCTGAAACAACCGCTCCCTTTCAATCTTGCGGATCTTATCGAAAATATCCACCTCCAGGACACGCTTTTTTAATCCTATGAACCGCAATTGTCTTACGCTTGTTTTCGTGGAACTGTCCAGGTCGACAAAGACAGCCTGGTCATTGGTTTCTTGTTTGAGTGCCTGCAGATAGGTCAGCATCGACTTGCCTGCACCGCCCTTGGATTGAATGTTGAAATAAAAGATTTTCATATGCTTGTTTTTAATTGGTGACTGTAATTGGATGATCAATCATATTCCGGGTAATTCAGGATCATCTCATCCGAAGCTGCCTGTGTTGAAGGGTTAGATACTTCAAAGGCCTGCCAGTTTTTTTCTCCCTTTTGTTTTATTTCCCTGTCAGTCATGGAGTCTGCCAACCGAATGGGTAAGCGCTTTCCGAGGTTGTTTTTAGACCTAAAGCGGTATAGCCAGGACATAAAGGTTTTATAGTGAATGTTCTTGGGGCTCAGCTCCAGCTTTTCGGCAATCAGCTTCCTAAGTTGACGGGGCCTGCTATGTAGCAAAATTTCTATCGGGAACATGGTTTCGATAATGTCAAATTTTCCGTAAGGAACGTTCATCATGTTTTCCCTTGCTTTCTTAATCGTCTCGTTTTGCATAATCAACACTATGATGTAAATATAATTAATAATTATAAGTATAATAAATATGAATAAAGATTTTTAAGGATTTTTAAAGCATAATGAATCCTTTTTCTGGAAATCTTAAGGACAAATGAAGAGAAATGAAGACAATTGAATCTTCTTGAGGATAAATCAGTCAAATATCACACTATACTGCTTAAACGAGGAATTAATCCTCATTTAGATTCGTGTATTTTTCATTGCAGGATGTGTTTTTGTACGTACAAAAACAGGCCTGCCCACCGGTAACCCAGTGGGAATGTGGCGCAACTTAAAATGCATAAATTCAATAATTATAACTTATATTTATAATTAATTAATAACACTATGAAAAAACGGGAAGCCAGGTCCCGGCGGTTATCCATCCGCATAGAAGAACAGCAACTTCTTCGCCTAAAACAACTTGCCCTGACCAGGGGAATGACCATGACCGATATTATCCATTATCGACTACATAACCTTCCCATTCCGGATTATACCCACGAACGGGCATTGTTTGGCCATATACAGGCACTGACAAGGGAGATCAATCACATTGGTAATAACATCAACCAGGTTACGACCAACCTGCATATTCTTCGTAAGAACCGTCAATATCCCGGACGGGAGATTATGCAATTCAACAGCCTGTTCCAGACCTATCTGGATAAAAGAGATGAACTGAAAGCAAGCATTGATAAACTGATTTACCGATGAGCCAGCTGGTTTTTAAAATCATGAAACCCTCTGCTTCTTTTCATGGAGTAGACTATAACGAAAAGAAACAAGCCAAAGGCCAGGCAAGCCTTATCCATATGCAGCATTTTGGGCACCTGCAAGATGGTAGAACCCAGGTGTCGAGACAGGAGATGAAAAAATACCTTGCTTATTTCTCCCAAATGAATACCAGGATAAAGTCTCCGCAGTTTCATGCCATATTGAGCTGCAAGGGACAAGCCTTTTCTACAGATCACCTAAAAGACCATGCGCTTCACCTGATGCAGCAAATGGGTTATGGAGATAACCCCTTACTGATTTATGCCCATACAGATACAAAAAACAATCATATTCATATCGTTAGTTCGCGTATCGGTCCTGACGGCAGAAAAATTCCGGATAAATATGAAGGATTGAAAGCAAATAGAATCCTCTCTGAAATGTTACAGCTGGATACACAGCAGGACTGCCAACAAGCTATCAAAGAGGCGCTGGCTTATCGATTCTCCTCAGTAGCTCAGTTTATGCTGCTGATGGAACGTAAAGGCTATGATTGCCGGTCACAGCAACAACAAATCAGTTTATATAAACACGGCACAAAACAAGGCACCATACCTTTATCGGATGTAAAACAGCGTATGGCTGAATATCACAATTCGCCAACGGATGTATCGCGCATTCGGGCATTGATTTTAAAATATAAAATCACCTACGATAGCGCTCTGCTACAGACGGGAAATCGATATCCCGCAAAACCCAAAAACCATGCTTCATCCCTGACCACCTTTCTTCATCTACGGTTTGGACTAGAGTTTGTCTTTTTCTCCGGGAAGCAACACGACAAACCATATGGCTATGCCATTATTGATCATGGCCATAAAACCATCTTTAAGGGAGGTGAAGTGATGAGCATGGGGCAACTTACTGGATGGTCTTCAGATCAGAAAAATGTAAATGCAGCAAATACAGAAAATAAAAAAATAAAAGGGGGAGAAAATGACCGGATTGATGGAACCGATCCTGATCGGATGCATTCAAAGGATATGGTTAATCTCTTTGATCACCTCATTCAAAATCTAGAGTATCAGGTAGATCAGGATCTAAAGCAGGAGGGAGTTAATTCAAAAAAGAAGAAAAAAAGAGACCAGAGACAGATACGATGAGTTAAACAGCATTCGTATGCTTTCCTCAAATCAATTGTAATATTTAACAGCAACAAGAGTTGTTCAATTGAATTGGATGGTAAGATACTGTGCCATAGCTGAAAAATACACAACAATCACCCTGCTTTGGCCTAACATTTTTCGCAATTTGTAAAGGGCGCAATTCTTTTTCCAGTAGACATATATTCTTCAGCATCACTTCATTGCCAGCTAAAGCCAATATATTAGAAAGGCCTGCTAACAATTTCTTTGCTGTCTTCAACTTGGTTTTGGGGTTCTTTATTTGATCCGGGACTGCAAAAAGTCGGATACAAGTATTTTTTTTCTATGAGGCAAGGTAAAGTGTAAAGAAATCACTATCTAAGCAAATTCTTAAATATATCTTGCCTAACAGTTTAATCCGTCAATCAAACCTTCATCCTTTGTATCCGCACCGCATTTAAAATAGCCAATAAAGCCACCCCAACATCAGCAATGACTGCTTCCCATAAAGTGGCAAGTCCGCCAGCCCCTAAAACTAGAACAAACACCTTTACCGTCATTGCCATAATAATGTTTTGCCAAACAATATTGCGAGTGATCTTTCCGATTCTAATGGCTGATACTATTTTGTGCGGTTGGTCGTTCTGAATCACTACATCTGCGGTCTCAATTGTGGCATCGCTTCCTAACCCGCCCATTGCTATCCCTGCATCTGCCAAAGCTACTACCGGCGCATCATTAACACCATCCCCAACAAAGGCTATATGCTTTCCTTCTTCCTTCAGCCTCTGTACTTTCTCCACTTTACCTTCGGGGAGCAAATCTCCAAAAGCCTCATCAATACCAACACTCTTTGCAACCTGGTCAACTACCGATTGCTTATCACCAGAAAGTATCACCGTTTTAATATTCAAACTGTGCATGTCCTTCACAGCCTGGGCTGCATCTTCTTTTATTTCATCCGCAATAGTTATGTATCCTGAATACTGATTATTGATAGCCGTTACTACAATTGTGTCAACTATATTTTCAATCTCTGACGGGTAAGCAATATTATATTTCTTCAACAGTTTAACATTTCCTGCTAACATCTCCCTTCCGTCAACTATCCCTCTTAATCCATGTCCTGGAATTTCTTCAACATTTTCGACTCTTACATTATTTACAACATCACCTGCATATTCTGTAATAGCTTTTGCAATCGGATGGGTGGAGTTTTTCTCAAGTGCTGCTGTCAGCTTTACCAATTCGCTACTGTCACTATTATTGGTCATTACTTCCTGCACTTTAAAAACCCCCTTTGTAAGTGTGCCGGTTTTGTCCATTACTACTGTATTCACCTTTGTCATTACATCGAGAAAATTTCCCCCTTTAAATAAAATTCCATTACGGGATGCGAGACCAATACCTCCAAAATATCCCAAAGGAATGGATACTACCAATGCGCAGGGGCAACTAATCACTAAGAATACCAATGCACGGTAAAACCATGTTTGAAAATTATAATCAGCAACAAAGAAATAGGGAACAAAACATAGTGCCACTGCTAAGAAAAATACGATGGGCGTATACACTTTTGCAAAACGGGAAATAAATAATTGTGTTTTCGACTTCCTTGCGGTAGCATCCTGCACCATTTCCAATATCTTACTCAATTTGCTATCCTTGAAAAGTGCATTTACCTTTACTTCTGCAACAGTGTTGAGGTTTATCATCCCGGCTAAAATGGCTTCACCTTTATACTTCGTATCGGGTTTGCTTTCACCTGTTAGGGCTGCGGTATTGAAAGAGGCATTCTCTGAAAGTAGCTCGCCATCCAAAGCAACTTTTTCGCCTGGCTTTATTTGAATTGTTTCTCCCAACCCTATAATGGAAGGATCCGCAACGAACGGTGAACCATTTCTGATCACTGTTACTTCATCAGGTCTCACATCGAGCAGGGCCTTAATACTTCTTTTTGCATTATTAACAGCAGCATCCTGGAACCATTCGCCGATCTGGTAAAATACCATTACTGCGACACCTTCTTCATATTCGCCAATTACAAACGCCCCGATAGTAGCGACACTCATCAATACAAATTCATTAAATATATCGCCCCGTTTTGATTTCCTGAAAGCAAGGTCCAAAACATTTCGGCCTGCCAATAAATATGCAACAAGATTTATGATCAATGAAGGAATTTTAGGCAGGCTAATTTGAAACCCGTATTCCAATACCAATAGAACAACAAGTATGAATAACGCTAAAAGTAAATCCCAATGTGCTATCCAGCCTTGTTTATCTTTATCCTCATTTTCGTGATCATGACCATCCCCGGATGAATGCAATGGAACAACCTTTGAAGTATTTTTATCCTCGTCTGTATCGCAACATCTATCTTGTGCTGCATTTTTTGTGTCATCGTGAATATTTGCCATATAAATTCAATTTAAAATAAAAGATATAATTCCAGTAATAATTAATACAAGGCCGGTAATGATTCCTGCATTATGCTCCCATTTGTGCCAGTTTAATTTTAATAATCCCTTGTAAGCTATTCTTATCCAGGCCAACATGCCTGCAATAGTTATTATTGTATATAAGCCAGCAATCGTAGCAAGGAAATACCAGCCTTTACTACCAGCAAGCAGAAAATAAGCTTCGATCTCCATGCACGGAGACAAAAACATAGCAATGACCAATGCGCCGATAACAGCACCTTTGCTCTTCCTTTCAATTTGCTTTTTCTCCAAATGAAAATGATGATGAGTGTAATGTTGCCTAACAAAATAAAGTCCAATCAATATCAAAACAGAAGGGCCGATTATTTTAGTAAAGTCCTCGATATGTGTGGTAAGTTCGCTGCCTATCACAGCAAGCAGAACGCCAATAATTATTGTACTGATAACATGCGCCATGCCTGCAATGAAAGTAATACGTGTGGTCTCTGCCAGGCTCCAACCTTCTTTTCTGCCAATAGCCAACACTGGCAACCAATGGTTGGGGATCACTGCATGAAGCAGGCTGATCAATAAACTTCCAATAAGTATTGATGTCATATCAGTCGTCTGGTTTTTGATCTATAATCCCTGTAGGTTTGGCCATGTTGTCGCTCAAGAAATTCCTCTTCCAGGCGAATTTGCACTTGGATAACAAAATAGCTAGTCAGAGTTAAGAAGAAACTAAGGGCATTGGGCAGGATTAAAAAAAAGCCTAAGACGGTCAATATCATTCCCAGGAAAATCGGGTTGCGGCTGAAACTGAAAACTCCTCGTGTAACTAATGGAGTTTTGTTTGCTTCGTCAATACCAATTCGCCAGCTATTGTTCATCTGGTATTGAGCAATTAATATCCAAATGAGAGCAGTATGAATAATCACCAACCCGATGATCAGAATAACGCAGTTGTCCATATACCAAACAGGTACCAGGTACACATAAAGTTTGCTACTCAAGGAATAAATCAGTGTCATGACAAATAACAAAGCTATCAGCAGCTTCATAACATATCCTATATAGTTATGAGCGGTATCCTCTTTGCCAAACGTAACAGGATTTATACCAGTTTGTCTCCATGTCCTGTATGAAGGAATGACAAAGGCCGCTGCGAGATAGATCAGCAGATAAATGAGTAAATATGTTTTTAAAAAGTTGTGCATATTAACTAGTGTTCATGTTCGCCTGAATTGGTCATCTTCGCCAGCACAAAAAAAGCTCCTTTTACAACCACTTTTGCATCTTTAGATATTTCCTTCAGCAACGTGATTTCAGTAAAACCTACATCCGTAGTTCCTTTAGCAACTGGTATCTTCTCAAAAATTAATCCCTTATCATTTTCATACTTGTGATCTTCTTTAGCCTCATGTTTTTCAGTATCGTTGCTATCTGATCGGTGTTCTTCCTCAGCAGGTTCATCTGTTAACACAAAAATGTAATCCTGCCCGGCAATAGTAACTACTGCATCTGAAGGTACTGCGGGTGCCGTATTCTTTTTCAAACTGATAACCGCGGTAATATTCATGCCGTCAATCAATCCCGTTTTGTCACCCTGAACCCTGGCGTGAACAGTTACAGCTTTACTTTCTCCTTCAAAAGATGATCCCAATGAGTATATCTGTGCGTCATATTCTTTACCCGGATTGTTAGTAAGGGTAAAATGGATAAGCTGGTTATTCTTCAGCTTTGGCAAATCCTTTTCATACACAAATAAGTCAAGATGCAACTGGCTGTTATCAACAATCTCTGCTATGGTTGTACTAACATCAATATAGCTGCCTATCTCTACTTTCACATCGCTTACTACACCACTGATGGGACTTGCGATAGATAAAACTGAAACAAGACTTCCATTGGAAAGATTGCCAGGATTGATGCCCATTAAACGGATTTGCTGTTCATAGGTGGATTTCGCAGTACGCAAAGTTCTTAATTCTGTTTCAGCAGCTTGTAAGTTTTTTAGCGCGCCTGCATTGCCTGCATTCAAATCTTTTTGTCTTTTTACTTCAAGCTCTGCTAACCCAATCTTTGCACTGACGTTTAAATAGTCACTTTGCACCTGGACAAATTCTGGGTTGGCAACTGTTGCAATCACCTGTCCCTTTCTTACTGTGTTTCCCGGCTGCACCAGCAGGGATTTAACGACTCCTCTGTAGACAGAGTTTACACTTGCCTTATTCTGGTTGGGTACTTTTAAAACACCATTTGTTTTGAGCGATGCGGTCAATTGCTTTTCCTCAATAACTCCCAACTCAATACCAATGCTTTTTATCTGTTCTTCGGTGAGTTTTGTGGTATTTGGGTTTTCGTGATTGTCGTTATGTGCCTCCCCGGCCACTGAATTAGTTGTGTCTGGAGATCCTTTACTTCCACAGGAAAATACCGTTGTGAGAGATAGAACAACTATTGCGCTTTTCAAATACTTCTTCATTCCTCTATGATTTATTGATTGATGTGATAATTATATTGAATGACTGATTGATTATATGCATTCAGGTTTTCCAAATAGCTCTTTTGAATTTCG
>Ga0209867_1000267_pt1 | contig 10735 bp, 9 predicted proteins | sample GWRWmT4_4Nov14_FD_187197 | JGI IMG/M metagenome (GOLD analysis project Ga0209867, IMG submission 187197) | Sand microcosm microbial communities from a hyporheic zone in Columbia River, Washington, USA - GW-RW T4_4-Nov-14 (SPAdes) (version 2) | ecosystem: Engineered > Artificial ecosystem > Sand...
CCCCAGCGCCGTCCTGATTCAACGTCTGCAACGTGGCGCCGTGCTCGGTCAGCGAACCGTGAAAGATGCGCGCAACATTGCCACCCTTCTTGTCATCGGCGAAGGTCTGAAAAGAAACCGGCTCGCCGTCGGCCAGAGCCGCCAGAAAGCGCGTAGCTGCCTCCATATCGGTATAGTGGGTCGAGTTAGACATGGTTACGCCCCTTATATTTACCGTAAAACAAAACGTACTCAGTTACACGGTGCGGGCGGCCTTCTGGATCGTTTTCATAACACCAAAGCGTTTGGATGTTCCAGCCGTAAACGTGCCTCAGCTCAACAACTATGGCCGCTGGTGCCATGATATTCAGCTTATGTCTGGCGTAAAAAGTCGTGATATAATTAGGACGTTTTAAGGCTTCAAATAACCGCGTTCTTTGCGCAGCAAGTGAAATGTCCCGAGTATTGGCAGTGCTTGGGCTTTTCTTTTTCATTGATTAGCCCTCTACCTTGCTTTTTTCCCATTCGAGCAGATCGCTCAATTTCCAGCGTGTGCAGCCACCAGATAATTTTTCGGGTTTAGGTAGATTTCCTTCTTCGCTCCAGCGCCAAATAGTCGCACGGCTAACGCCATAACGTTCTGATAAATGCTTATCGCTTTTGTATTGCTGGAATGCGTCTATGTGTCTAACGTCAGCATTAGACAGATCGTTCTTTATTTTCATGTGTAGCCTCTTGTTGTGGTTGTTTAGAGGCTAACTTTATGGGCTTTTTTAAATAAATTTACAGCCCCGCTTGCTTACGAAAAAGTAAGGGGCAATTGGGTTTTTAGTTTGGTAGGCATTGTTTTTTATGCTTATTGATGATCGCATTAATAAGATGGTCTCCTATTTCTAAGCCCGCCTCACGCCCAACACTTTTTACAAATTCACGGAATGACTCGCCTTTGGTCTTGGGTGGGAGTTTATTAAATATCTGTTTATAACCATCCACTAACTCGCTTACGATCTCTCTTTCTATCCCTTTATCAGCTCTACCTTTTGCAACTAATCCATGACTGGTGCAGGCATTATCAAGATCGCGCATTAATTTTATCAAATTGGCATCCCATCCAGTGCGCAGTCCTGATCCCTGAGTCACCAGGATCGTAGCTGTTTTATTTAAAGCGACTTTAGCGAGCGCCTCATTAAGGCCTATCACGGCATTTTTTAAGTCTTTTAATTTTACAATCGCGTCACTTAACTCCTGTTTTTTTATTTCTTGTTCTTTTGCATAATATAAAGCCGTTTCAGCTCTAGGAATTAGCGGCTTAAGGCTCTCATCTAAGCCTTTAAATGCCTCGCGTTCAGGGAAGGCCTCTGGTACTAGTTCCCCAATCTCTTGCTCTTGATTAAACCCATTAAATTCCATTCAAGCACCCCTTCAAGCGCAGCCCTTCAAATTAAAAGCCAATCCAAGCCGGTGAAGGTTCCGGCCTTTCGGGAGCTACCCTAGGATTGGCGACACGTTAAAGTGTTATTTCTTTATTTCACTGGTATCAATAATAAACACGTTTTTACTGGTATTTAATGCGTAACCGTTGAAAAACAGTAGTCTGCCCAATCGTTCATTAACAAGCGCCGCTTTTCTATCAGCTCAGAACGTGCATAGGCCGCTCGGGTGGCGTCTGAATTTATGTGTGCCAAGGCAAGTTCTACCACTTCCGCCTCGTATGATGTGCACTCCTGTGCCCAGGTGCTAAAAGTTGAGCGAAACCCATGAGCCGTAACGTTATAACCAACAACTTTAGGGGCTTTTGATAGTGAAACGTCGCAAAGACTGCCTCCACGGGAACTAGTGAAAATATATTGCCCCAGCCTTGGCAATGACTCCAGCAACACAATGGCCTTGTCACTCAATGGCACCGTGTGCGCTTTCCCCATTTTCATCCGCTCGGAAGGAATTACCCATGTTTTATTGGTGAGGTTTATTTCGTTCCATAAGGCGCCTCTTACCTCGCTGGAACGTCCGGCTGTCAAAATGCAAAACAGCAGCGCCTTAAAACTTATAGAGTCGTGTTCAGATATTCGCTTGATAAATTGAGGAATATCTTCCACGGCCAGCATGGCATAGTGGGTTACTTTTGACACTTTTGAGCGGGGTGGTAAAGAGTGCTCGATATTTCCACTCCATCTTGCTGGGTTATCGCCTGAACGTAAGCCGCTGATTGCCGCAAGGTCTAGTATCTTTTCAAGATTAAGCCTTACGCGGCTGGCTGTTTCGTGTTTGGTGTCCCAGATAGGGAAGAGTATTTGAAGTACATGCGTGCGCTGGATATCGGCCACCAATAGGCTGCCAATAACAGGGTAAACGTAGGCGCTTAAATACGTTTGAAGTCGTTGCACCTGCTTGGCGGTTTTATATTCCTTTGTTTTTTTAGCGATGTACTCTTGAGAAAGTTGCTTGAATGTAACGGCCTTAGCCTGTCCCGCCTTTACTTTGGATTTTTTAGTATTGCGTTCCGCGATTGGATCAATGCCTTGTCGGATATCTTCTTTAATCTTCCGTGCCATGTCGCGCGCTTGGGCTAAGCTCACGTCAGGATAACCACCCAGCCCCATATCACGCCGTTTATTGCCAATGACCACTCTTAATATCCATGAGCGTGAACCATGGGCTGCCCCAGTCGGTGGGGGTCGGCATTGAAGAAGTAGTCCAGCCACACCACCCACGGCATGGTGGGTCGCGCATGACTCACCAGCTTTTCGATTTCCTTCTGTTTTTTTTATCGTGCCCCAAGTGAGCCGCTTTACCTCGACAGGGGTTAACTCTTTTGCTTTTTTGGGCACCGAACTTGACCCCCCATCATCTTACACAACATAAAAAATGCGCTTTTATGATATTAGCTAAGATAGGTTAAGACAAGTGAAAAATTAAATATCATTTAATTACATGATGTTATGATACTTAGTGAGACAAGGTAAGACACGTGATTTGTGCCTATCTCCGGCACCATCCAATATAAAAAAGGGCCACCTCTGGGTAGCCCTTTTTATTTTTCAATCACGACTTGAATTCATGTTGTTCTTTTAGTCAGTATAAAACACACAGCGTGACCGTATTACTCATTGAGAATGAGCTCAGTGAGTAACAACCATGCCCGTTAGTTAAGATAAACAGTTAGACCCACGCCAGTGCCAAAACCCGTGCTGTCTACATCGGTTTTGGTTTCATCTTCTTCCAACGACAATGATGTGTAGACTAGAGAGCCATCAATAGACACCGCGTCCGTTAGAAAATAACTGAGCTGAGCGCCAACGACCCAGCCAAAACCATCGATAGTAGTGGTGCCGGAAAAGGAGTCTTTCACCTCGATTGAAGCGAGTGCTAAAGCGCCTTGAAATTGTAAACTCGTTTTGTCATTTAAACTGAGGTTATATGATGCAGCAGGCCCAATGAGGTTAGATGACTCTTCAAGCTTATCGCCTGCCCCACTAACCTCTGTTGAATCGTAATTCCAAATCAGACCTACACCAATATTGGGTGCCACGTAGTACAAGCCAGACGCATTCAGGGTTGTTGTGTCTGTATCTATCGTGTCACTACCGGTGATGTCCAGCTCACTTGAATCAAGGGAAAGATCACCGCCAATTTCAATGGTTCCTTGCGCCAGGTCGCGTGAGAAGGCTGTGGCTGACAGGCATGTCAAACCAATGATGGATGCGCCCAAAATAACGTTTTTCATTATAATTTTCCTTTGGTTGAATAGCATAATTAACGGGCCTCTTAAAAGGCATTTTTTTATACCTTAAAAGCAGTGATTATTATACGGGGAAAAGTAATTCTATTTTGATGATATAAAACGACGCATGTAATTATTTCTATATAAATGACGGTCGAATGGGTTTGCCGCATACTACCTTTGAAATCAAAGAGACATGTGTCGGCTGCATTAGCCTGGATTCCTCCTATTTCAGTCCATCGTGCCATGGTTCAAGCGTGTAAGTGGGAACACCACGTGCGGTGTTTCTAACGGTAGGCTGGCCATTCGTGTTTTTATTTTATATTTTTTCAGAAAATCTGAAATTGATCAGCGATAAGCAAACTAACTATAAATAGACTCCCCAAAAGGTGTTTTGTTTTACACCACCAAGGTTCCTGAATACTTAATTGATCAAGGCTACATAAAGAGTTGAGATCAAGCCAAACACTGAAAACCCCAACACTTAAAAACGATACCCATGCGCATGCGCTGTTCATGTTATTGGGTTTCCATCTTTTGCCCTCTGCGATTGTTAATTTCTAAGATTTAATTACCGCAGATCTTTTTAAGTCGTGGGGAAGGTTTATGCCTTTTGCTTATTTTGGTTTTCTAATCAGCCTGCGAATTCTGTGAGCTGTTACGCCTCTGAGACAGTCTATAGTCTATATACTTCAACTATCTCAATATGATTTAGAGATGGTTTTGATGAGAAGGGGTGCTGCCTGTGCGTTGTAACGAAAGAAAAATTCAAATCGTAGATAATTACGAGTGGCAGCACTCGCAAACAAAACCCTTGTCATTTGAAGATCAGGAAAAATCCCAAATTATACGCATGTGCCTGAGTGGGCAACGCCGTACGGACTATGATGTCACGAACACAATCAATGTTACAAACACGCAGGACGTGTGCAGGGAAGTGGAGCGACTCTTCTATGAGATCACTCACGCGGGATTTTATCAGCCCCTTGAGCGAAGTTTTGAAATTTTTGAGGCTCTTTACGAAGGGAAACATCCTGATTACCACCGTTGCGATACTGATTACCACAATAAACAGCATGTTCTCGATGTTACACTGGCGACCATACGTTTGATTGCAGGTCGCGAACGTAATGTTGACAGTAAAAATAGATTTACTGCGCATCAGATTGCTGTGGCTGTTATTACAGCCTTGTTTCATGATGTGGGTTATTTGCGTAAAACGGATGAAACACATGTCAAACATGGGGCTGAGCACACCAAAATCCATGTTTCAAGAGGAGCCGACTTTTTAGGCGGACACATGAAAGCCATTGGCATGGGTAAATATGCGGCAATTTCAAAACAATTGGTGCATTTTACCGGTTATGAACAGGTCATAGAGCGTATTGCTGTGCCAAGTTCCAAATACCGTGAACTGGGTAATATTATTGGCACAGCCGATGTGATTGCCCAAATGGCTGATCGAGTCTATCTGGAGAAGTGTCGAAATTATCTCTATCCGGAGTTTGTTAAAGGTGGCATGTGTGAGCAAAAAGATGCGGCGGGGCGCACACAAATACTTTATTCATCTGCAGAGGAATTGTTGCGTAAAACACCTTCTTTTATGATCAATGTCTTTGATCAACGGCTGACGGATTCCTTTGATGCCTGTTTTCGCTATATCGAAGATTATTTCCATGGCATCAATATCTACCTGATCAATATACAAAAGAATTTTGTATACCTTTCAAATCACTTGGGAATTCATAATTCCGATCATTCGGTCCAAACGATTGATGATTCGGTATTGCGAAGAAATACGCTTGTTTCGTGACGAGCTTTTTATAAATCACGTGTCACTAAAACATTTTTTTCTGTAGCTGGGCATTTATTGCCAAATATAAGGTGGCGATTATCCAATACGCCATAATGCCCGCGCTATCTGCGGCTAAATCAAGTAACGAAAAACTTCGTGTTGGAAGTTGCCACTGTACGCATTCAATTATAAAACCATAAGCAAGCAGTAAACTTGTTTTATACAGCAAACTTTTATTCGGGTAGGACAGATCCATGAGAAACGTTAGCACAAAAAATGCGGCAAAATGATTGGCTTTATCGGAGCTGAAACTCATGTCAGAAATGTCGTTGCTTGTTGTTGCAGAGTAAAAAATAAAGAGCAGGCAGCAAATAAAAATAAAATGGAGTAGACGTAAATTTAAAGTAGTCATAGCTAAATGGTGTCACAAATAATTAAGGCGATAAAAGAAATTTTCATGCGCGCTCAGGATGAACAGCTGATGACGATTTTTTTGCTCCAATCTGGCGGGGAATCCGCGTAGTGCTCCAACGGTGTTTGTTCGTCGAAAGGCCTTCTGATTAAGTCTAGCAACAGATTAACCTCGCTAAAATCTTTTTCCTTTTCTGCTTTTTCAATGGCGATCTGTAAAAGATGGTTTCTCAGCACGTATTTCGGATTAGTTTGTTTCATTAATGTTGTGCGCTCACTTTCGGTGTGTTCTCCTTCATGTTGTACGCGGGAGAAATACAGGGCAAGCCAGTGAACAAACGCCGGGTCCTTATTAAAAAGATCAGACAGTGCGTGTTGGGTTTTGATTTCCGAGTCAGACAGGCTGCAAAGCGATCTGAAAAAATGCGTATAGTCCACCTTGTGTTTGGCCATCAGAGCAAGAAGTGTATCGATAAAAGAAACGTCTTCGGGGTGTTGATTTTTAAAGCCCAGTTTTTTACGCATAAGGTTGTAATAGTTTTGCATGAATTCAATTTCATACTGCTTTAAACCGTCAACAAGCGTGTCCTTTTCTATAAAAGGAGACAGTGCCATTGCCAGGGCGTGGCAATTCCACAGGCCGATTTGGGCTTGCTGGTCAAAGGCATACCGTCCATGGATATCGGAATGGTTACAGATGTATCCCGGTTCATAATCATCCATAAATCCAAAGGGGCCATAATCGAGCGTGAGTCCCACAATCGACATATTGTCGGTGTTCATGACGCCATGAGAAAAGCCTACGGCTTGCCATTGTGCTATGAGCCGTGCCGTTAGGCGTACAACCTCAGCAAAAAACAGGGCATGTTTCTGCGACTCAAGTGCAAGGTGAGGGAAGTGGTGCGCAATCACATAATCCATCAAGGTTAAACTGTGCTGCGTTTGTTGTGAGTGACTGAAATACTCAAAGGAGCCAAAGCGTATATGCGTAGGCGCAACCCGCGTTACGATGGCGCTGGTTTCTATTGTTTCGCGAATCACATGATCGTCGCCGCCGATAAGGCATAAGGCCCGCGTAGTTGGAATGCCCAACGCTGCCATGGCTTCGCTGCATAGATATTCCCTGATGCTGGAGCGCAAAACTGCGCGGCCATCGCCATTACGAGAATAGCTTGTGGGACCAGCACCCTTGAGCACAATTTCCCAGGTGTGATCGGAGCCGGTGATTTCACCCAGCAACATGGCGCGACCATCGCCAAGCCGGGGAACGTAGGTTCCAAACTGGTGCCCGGCATACACCATTGCCAGTGCTTGCATGCCCGTTAATGTTTGATTTCCACTGAAGCATTGAACGAAATCGTTTGTAAACATTTCAGCTGGATCAAGTCCAATAAGCGTGGCTGTTTCGTGACTTGCGCTGATCAAGTGCGGGTTTTTTAAACCTTGTGGGTAGGCCGCAGAAAAAAAAGTGGGGCCTAATGAGTAATATCTATTCTGAAAACGTAACTTGTTTAAACGCTTCATCTCATGCCCGTTTATGTTTTAACAGTGTGGCGAGACAGGTCAGTAAACTTTCCATTTCATTATCAGTACCTATGGTAATGCGCAGAAAATTACTGATGCGGGGCTGATTGAAATGTCTGACCAGTATGCCTTGTTCTTTTAAGGCTTGATAGAGATACGTGGCTTCATGCTGAGGATGAGACACGAACAGGAAATTGGCCGATGAATCGATCACCCGAAAACCCAGTGCTTGTAATGCATTCTGCGTGCTTTGACGCGTGGAAATAATCTGTTTGCAGATGTGTTGAAAATAGGTTTGATCCTTGAGTGCCGAAACCGAACCTGAAAGAGCGAAATGATCAAGCGGGTAAGAATTAAAGGAATTTTTTATACGCTCTAACGCTTCAATTAAGTGTTTATTTCCAAGCGCAAAGCCACAACGTAAACCCGCCAAAGAACGTGACTTTGAAAAGGTTTGTACCACTAAAAGGTTAGGGTATGAATCTATCAGCTCAACCGCAGATTCTGCGCCGAAGTCGACGTAAGCTTCGTCAATGACGACCACCGCGTGTTTATTATTTTCCAATAATTTGACAATGTCATTGCGTTTGAGCGCCTTACCTGTGGGCGCATTGGGATTAGGTAAAATGATGCCGCTGTTTTTTCTGTTGTAATCCTCAACAGTGATCTCGAACGCGTCGTTCAAGGGAATTTCCTGGTATTGAATATTAAACAGTGAACAGTAGACTCGGTAAAAACTGTAGCTAATATCTGGGAAAAGTAAGACACCCTCCTGGCCAAAAAAAGCCTGAAAGCAGAATGCCAACACCTCATCAGACCCGTTGCCAACAAACACCTGATTATTCTGTAGATGAAAATAATCGGCGAGAGCGTTTTTAAGCAAACTGGCGTTAGGGTCAGGATAAAGGCGTAATTTTGACGAAATAGTTTCGATCAGTGTGGTAAACACATGAGGCGAAGGGGGGTAGGGGTTTTCATTGGTATTGAGTTTGATATAGGATCGGTCTTGAGGTTGCTCACCGGGTATGTAGGGGCTAAGACGCTTCACTGTCTCATTCCAGAACTCGCTCATTTCTTTACCTTTTTCAGTTGCTGCCTTTAGGGGTGGTGCTAATGATACGTAGCGAAGATGTTTCAATAAAGCCAAATTTGTAATTTATAGACTGAATATCTATGCGTGTTTTATGCGCGATTTTTACAGTACTGAAATAATGCTGTCATATTACTGTAATGAAGAATAGGAATAATTCCGCCAGCAAAAGTAGTTGCTTATTAAAACGTAAAACCAATGGGGATTCGCATGAAAAAAATCTTACTTGCCTTGCTTCCAACTGCAATAACAGCTTCAGCTGGTTTTGCCACAGCCAGTGAGCTGGCCACGGTCTATGGACGTGCTGATGTCAGTTATCAGTATGAGAATTACAAATACGGCGCGACCAATGAAGATGGTTCTACTTTTGTTTTAAAAAGTAATGCATCGCGTGTTGGTGTAAAAGGTGAGAAAGCACTGGATGCTGCAATTAAAACGATATACCAGTTGGAATGGGAAGTCGATTTTACTGACGAAGACACAAAAAATAATGATGGCGATAATATTATTAAAGCACGTAATACCTTTATCGGTTTGAGTGGTAATTTTGGTACCGTAATAGCGGGCATTAACGATACACCTTTAAAAGCCAGCCAGGGCAAAGTGGATCTGTTTAATGATAGCGATGCCGACATGAAGAACGTCATTCTAGGTGAGAACCGGGAAAACAGCATTGTGCAGTACAGCACACCTGCCTTTTTTAATGGCTTGGTTGCAACATTAGCAGTGATGCCAGGCGAACAAAAGGAAGATGGTGTAACGCCTGACGTCGATAATGGACCTGCGGATGCGGTTTCAGCTTCTATCGCTTATACCATGGAAAATCTTTTTGCGGCCTTTGCTGTAGACCAGGATGTTCAGGGTTATGATTCAATGCGTTTGACGGGGCAATATAAAATTTCCAGCGTCAATCTTGGTCTGATTTATCAGACCAGCGAGCTTTCAGACGGCACAGGTGACAGTGAAGACGGTGTGCTTGTCAGCGCTGCCTACGGTCTGGGTAAGAACGATTTTAAAATTCAATATGCCAGTTCCGACATGATGAATGTTGGCGGAGAGCAAATTTCACTGGGCGTGGACCATAAGTTGGCAGAAAAAACCAAACTTTATGCATTCCTGAGTAACTATACGGCAGATAATGATGCCAAAGAGAAAATGTTACTAGCAGCAGGTTTGCAGCATTCGTTCTGATTTTGAGTTAACTGAAAGAGAGCACATAAAAAAAGCCACTTCAATTTGAAGTGGCTTTTTTGTGTGCGTGTTTATTTGTGCGTGAAAAAATGATTACGCTTGATAACGTTTAAAGACTAAGCACGCATTTGTTCCACCGAAACCAAAGCTGTTTGATAACACTTGATTGAGTTGTACATTGTCACGACGCTCGGTGACAACAGGTATACCGACGGCTTCTGGATCAAGCTCATTCACATTGGCCGAGGCACAGATAAAATTGTTTTCCATCATTAGCAAGCTGTAAATGGCTTCTTGTACACCTGTAGCGCCCAGCGAGTGGCCCGTTAATGATTTGGTTGAGCTGATGGGTGGAATATTTTCGCCAAAGACTTCGCGGATTGCGCCCAGCTCGGCCGTATCACCCACCGGTGTGCTGGTGCCGTGGGTGTTGATGTAATCTATGTTGCCTGTTGTGCTTGCCAGTGCTTGTTGCATACAACGCACAGCGCCTTCGCCCGAAGGCGCTACCATGTCAAAACCGTCTGAGGTAGCGCCGTAGCCCACAATTTCTGCATAAATTTTGGCACCACGCGCTAATGCATGCTCAAGCTCTTCAACCACTACCATGCCGCCACCGCCAGAAATAACAAAACCATCACGGCTTGCGTCATAAGGTCTGGACGCTGTAGTTGGCGTGTCATTGTATTTGCTGGACAGTGCACCCATGGCATCAAACAGCATAGAAAGACTCCAGTGAAGCTCTTCTCCGCCACCTGCAAATACGATGTCCTGTTTGCCCATTTGAATTTGTTCAAGGGCATTGCCAATACAATGTGCGCTGGTGGCACAGGCTGAGGTGATCGAATAATTAACGCCTTTGATTTTAAAAGGTACGGCAAGACAGGCTGACACGGAACTGCCCATGGTGCGTGGTACGCGGTAGGGGCCTACGCGTTTAATACCTTTTTCTCGCATGATGTCGGCCGCTTCCACGATATTTTCACTGGATGCACCGCCCGACGAAGCAACTAAACCTGTGCGA
>Ga0209867_1000268_pt1 | contig 10715 bp, 8 predicted proteins | sample GWRWmT4_4Nov14_FD_187197 | JGI IMG/M metagenome (GOLD analysis project Ga0209867, IMG submission 187197) | Sand microcosm microbial communities from a hyporheic zone in Columbia River, Washington, USA - GW-RW T4_4-Nov-14 (SPAdes) (version 2) | ecosystem: Engineered > Artificial ecosystem > Sand...
TCTATATCTTCGCAAGAATCAATTTCTCTAGAAATTTTTTCATACTCAAAAATCTTAGAAAGATTATCTAATTTAATATCATTTGGATCCATTTTCATTTCCTGTGAATAGTAAAGGTTTTGTTGGGTCTTTTGATGCTGGATTGTATGATAATACAATTGCACCAGGATATATCTTTCTTACTTCAAAAGTGACTTGATCTTTTGGTGGTCTGGCAAATTGTGGGAAAAACATTTGAGCTGAAATATATTTTCCTCTCCAATTCAACAGAATACTATAAGTAGACCCACGAGACTGTATCCGTGTATATATTTCTTGAATATTTTTTAAATTTTTTATCTTTTTATAATTATATTTTTCTTTCATATGGGATGAAAAAATATTATGAATTATTTCCTTTGTATGATCGTGTGGTTCTACAGCAAAAGAATATGCTCTCCAAAATTCAGGTCCATGTTTACATACGTGCATATGTTCCATTTTTTTACATTTTGGGCAATACCTTTCTTCTCCTCCATAAATGGGAGTGTTCCAGTCATAGTCAAGAGCACCAGTACTTTCAGATTTTGTTCCCCAACTATCGGCACCAACTCTGCGGCATTTGACAAGTGCTCCAGAAGCATAAGCACTTGGCCATACTTTATATCTAGACTTTACCTTCTTATAACATGCATCCCTTTCACCAGCAGCCTCTTGAGTTACCATTTTTGCTTCACCTGATCTATTTGGATTTGGGTCTTCTTTACGTTTTTTGGCAGCTCTCCTATTTCTTTCATCTTCATCCATTGCGGCACGATCATCAGGATCTCTACAATAAGGTTTTGTTGTTTGTCCTGGTTGTTTGGCACAAGGTTTTCCATCATACTTTCCACCAGTTTGGACCCATCCACCATCATCAAACCACTTATCTAACCTGCCGTTATAATCCTTTGCTTTAATTCCATCAGTTGCTTCTTTCACATCTTTGAACTTTTTATGTTCTTTTTTTGCAGATGCTTCCATTTTTTTCAAACGAGTATAATAATCTGGAATTTCATCAAGATGTTGAAGAGCAATATAAGTTGCTAGTGTTTTATCTTTTGTGTGTTCATGCTCAATAGGAATTCCCATATCAAGTTGCTTTTGAATATCAGAGACCTCCATGCGATGCTTCTTCGCAATTGCTTCAACTGTTTTATATGATTTTACTCTAGGACACTTTGCACTTCCATGAGAGGGGCAGTTCATTCCCTTTGGACTGCTATTGCAATGTGATTCTAAAATAAATTCCTGAAAAGTTTTCATTAGAAATTTTTTAACTATTTAGAGTCCATTAGACCTTTCTTCAATAATTTTTGAAGGTCTGCTGTGGAACCAATAAAAACAGAATTATTAACGGTAGAAGGACCTCTATTATCTTCTTCTTTAAGTTTCTTCATTTTGTGTTGTAAATCAATTAACTTATCAGTTACATCACCAACATTTTTAATTAATTGACCTGCTACTTCATATGCTCTTGGACTATCACTTTGTTGTGCTAAATCCATAATACTATCAATTGCTTCTTGTCCTTTTTCAATTAATGAATACAAATTTCCTCTTGTGTATTCATAATCCTTATCACTCTCTTCTCCAGAAGTCGGTCTTGCTATTGCTTCTTTTGATTTTTTTACAATCTCTTTTGATACAGAAGTTGCTTCTATCTCTAATGCTTCATCTATATTTTCGAATTTACTTTTCATAATGATACATCAATCCCCTTTGTTGTACTATAAACTTTACCATCACCAAAATCAAAACGAGATTCACTAAATCCAAAATCATCATCCATCTCAACCAATTCATTATCTGCTGTTGTAATCGCATCAATAGAATCACCTTCATTGTGAGATTCAATTGATGTGCCATCTTGTCCTCTCAATACAGTTAGAATATTGCCAGAAATATCTTTGATGTACATTTCCTCATTACCAATCATAATATAAGAATCATTAACCAATGAGACAGCACTTGAAACATTAAATACAGTTACTTTATCATCAATATTCTCAGCAAGTGTTGTGGTGTTGTCGTTATTGTAATCCTTAATTGCTCTTGGGGTAGCAGTATATCTTAATTGTCTTGATGCATTCTTAGTATTTGTATCTGTATAATAATCAACTTGGACTTTTTTGATTATTCCATCTGTACTGTCTGGAATTGGACCAAACAGATATGCTTTTGCTGTAAAGTTTAAAGTATATACCAATGCTCTTCTTTCTGTATAATTACCTTCATAATTATCTTCCATATTAACTCCCCCTTCTAGAATTATTGGAATATCTTTCTTCTCACCTATTGATGAAATCAAATTGATTGTTAATGAAAAACTTGGTTGAAATGCTGGAAGAATTTGTTCTACAATTTGAAGCATATCATCATTCAACTTAGTCATAATACTAAGTTGAAATCCAATATTATAAGGAACAGGCATAAAAACTTTAACTTGCTCTGTTCTATCATTAGTTTTTATTGCCTTGAATGTTTGCATAGCAGAAACTTTTCTGCTGCTATCATATTTCAAACTTGTCATCTCAAAAGACATTCGAGGAAGAGTCATCGCAACTCTTTTTTTCAAATCTGGTTTTTGTTCTACTCTTGCTAAAAACTTTTGAATTGGACCATAAGCAATCGGAACTTTTATAAAACTATAATCAGTACCATCCTGCTCCTCATGCTTGATGTACACTTCATTAAAAAGTGTACCAAAAGCAATAATGGTTTTTCTGATTATTTCATTGTAACTATAAGTTCCTAACATAACAATAGAGTTTATTAATTATTTAGTAATTACCAAACGGGTTCTTCTGTGAAAAGTCAAGAATACCATCTGCTTCATCTTCAATTACAATATTTTCAGCATAAGGGTCATATTCCTCAAATGTATTGATTGAATATACTTTATGTGTTGCTGCCGCACCAACTATCAGTTCACCATTAGCAAAGTTTCCACCAACTATTGAAACTTTAAGTACTCTAGTATCCGCATCCCAATCTTTTACATATCCAGTAGTTCCAGTAGAAACACCTCTAACTGATTCATTAAACTCAAAATTACCAGTAGATATTCCAATAGGACTTGTAAGTGTAATTGTTGGGTTAACAGTATATCCAGCACCAGCATTAGTGTAACGAATTGCTGTTACAATTCCAGTAACTGTTAAGACTGCTTCTGCTGCTGCATTGACTCCACCAGAAGGAGCAGTGGATATAGAAACAACAGGAGCAGAAGAATACTGACTTCCACCAGAAGTAATGGTTACAATTCCCAAAGTTCTAGAAGCAAGAACAGCAGTAGCAATTCCACCAGAACCAGATTGACCTACAATTACAACTGATGGGACTTGAGTATAACCAACACCAGGATTGACTACAAGAATTCTATCAATCGAATCTCCTGTTCTTCCTGTTTTACTAGTCATAATAGCAACTGCAGTAGCATCTGTTCCACCTACTGGTGCTTTTGTGATTTGAATAGTTGGTGTAGATAGATAACCAGTTCCATCGTTAATCAAATCAATATACTGAACTGATTTGTTTAAAGTGGAGGCAATAGAAACTGTAGCAGATGCTGTGGTTGCAGTATCACCAACCATAGTAATGGTTTGAATATAACCAAAATCTTGAACTGACCTGTCAACTTCGTCGATACCAGTATCAATAAGTTCATCTTCATATCTGAAGATTTCGCATCTCAGTTCATAAACATAAAGATTGTTTAACTGGTAGAATGGGACTTTACCTTCAACATATTTGATTTCAAAAAGACCATTATCAATGGGAAGATAAATTAAATCCCCTTCTTGTGGTCTAGTTGCAACTTTAATGTCTGGGTCATCTAACAAAAATGGAGATATAAAATCTTCATATCTTTCTTTTGAAATGATAAGAGTTAGTTCATCACTTGTCTTTACACCAAATTTTGATAAAATATCTCCTTGTCCTCCAAATCCGTTGAAATTTGAAATATATGCTTCAATTCTAAAACTATCATCAAATTTTGATACTAAAACTTCCTTGATAATGGTTTTTTCATTAATCAACTGTCTGGGCATATAAACAACATCTTGCCCATACATTTTCAATTGTTCATTGATTAAATCTTGAACAAGTCTTTGTTCGCTGGAAGAACCTCCCAGAAAGTATGGATTTAGTGGTGCCATTATCCTATCATGTCCATTGGGGGCAACTCGTATGTTGTCTTAAGTTCTGTTTCAAGTTCTTCAATTTCTCTAATCGCATCATTTAATATTCTTTCACCATTCATTGTAATTCCACCAGGAAGTTGAACACCATTGAATTTAATTAAATTCTGTCCCCATTGTTTTTTAATAATTGCAGTTAAATATCTTTTCAACCACCAGTCATTATATACAGCGGAAAAGTCTGATGGGTCTACAATTCGAATGCAGTCAACAATAATATAACTATTTTCATTTACCATTGCCCAATCTATATCCAAATATAGTCTGTGTTGCTTTTTATTAAATCTCAATTGAACATCTGGAGTTATAATTCTACTAATATCTTCCAAATGTGTCTTTACCATTGCATAATTTAACAAATCAAGAGCACCATAATAATACAAATCATTCAAAAATATTTGATATTTGATATTAAACATACCAGACGATATAGTATTTGCGTCTGATTTAAATACGTTATTTACTCCAATAATTGTATCTGGAAGTTGAATAAAATTAGTTGCCTCCTGATAAGTGACTGTTGCAATTCCAACAGCAGAATTTGCAGTTGAACTTGTAATGCCTGTCCTTACTATAGTTTTTTCATCGGGAAGAAGTTTGTGCTTTAAATATACTCTTGCCGCACCATCATAATGCCTGTCATTAAAATATTGAATAGCATCATCCACCAAATCGTCAATTTGGTCATCATCGACATTGACTTCCAAAACAGGATATCCAAGTTTTCGCAAACAATAATCAATTAATCCCTGACGACTTGATGGTTGAGACATTATTTAATTGAAGACTCTAATTATTTATCAGTATGTACCACCATCAATAAATTGATATGGGTCCCATTGGTCTGTTGCTGAATTGTAAACAAGCACTGAATTATTTGGTATTCCTGCTGTGATATTTACATTATCCAAATCATTAAGTTTCATTTTTAAATTTGCAACAGCAGAAACTACCCTGTTTGCGTTATCAGCACCAAGTCTTACTTTTATTAAATTGTCTGAATTAGTTCTTACTCTAATGTCTGACATTGTTTTTATGCAGTGGTAATTCCAGCAGTAACTAAGGCACTTCCTTCAACAACTCTTGTCTTTGCTGTTCCACTATCTAATAATACATCATAACAATACCTTCCTGGTCTTAAAGATGATGTGATAGTTGAACCTAAAGAAATTTTAACTCTTCCATCAGGTCTATTGGGGAAAGAAACTGCAAAAGAAGCAGAAGTGTTTAATGAAGCTGGTGATTTTTTTAATTTTGCATATCCAGTATATCCAGTCAAATCTAGTGGAGTGTTTGCTGTCGATTCAAGAAAAAATGTCTGATTGAAATCAGCACCCCCTGGAATTGTTATATTAGCTACATATATTGCCATTATGATAACTAGATAAAATCTTTCCTAATGTATTTAGGATTTGTTTTCTAAAAGTTTTGCGAGTAATAATTTTATCTCAGTCAATTCAGTTTTTAAATTTTCAATCTCACCTTTTTCATCCAATGTAGAGTTTTTGACTCTCAAATATTCTTGATATTCATAATCATTACAATTTACGATTGCATTTGATTTTTCGTCACGATACAATCCTTTGTGTCCTTCTACTGGTATCATATTGATGCAATTGCTCTTAGGTCTCTAATAAGTGGAACATATGATTGATTTGTTCCAGTCATAATGATTTTAATTTGGAATCCATTGAATGGAGTTATATTTTTGCCAGTAAATTCATAATTACCAAAATCATCTAAAGTATTTGATGCTTGAACGAATCTATCAGATCTGCCATTATTTTTTGAAGAACTGATTACATTTCCATTCTCATCAAGATTATCATACCCTGGGAAGAATTCATATAACTGTTGCGAATCTGGAGTATCGTTCCTAAGCAATCTATACATAACTCTAATATCATTTGTTGAGTGTCTATAAGCATCAAAGAGAACTTTCAGACTATCTGCTGATTTTTGTAGTTTTACAAGTTTTGAAACATAAATTGCTGCATTTGGATCACCATTTAATTGATTGACTCTTGGTTCTAAAACAAAATCAGAGACAGGATTATTAATCCTATTCATTGTTGTGATTATATTTACTCTATGCAAATCAATCATCGGAGATACTTTTCTATCACCTGTTGATAATAGAAGTTCCATAGTAAATGATCTATTTCCTGGTAAAGTAGTTAAATTTGAAAGTTCATTTACTTTAGAATAAATCGCAGAGGTTTCATTTAGTTGATTAGTAGAATTTAAAGATATGTCTTCAAATCCTCTATCTGCAAATGAAATTTCAGTTCCATTTACACTTGTTCCAGTTGTTGTTCTGATTCTTGCTCCAATTGATGTTGTTTCTGGTAATAATGTTTGTATGTTTGGTCTAATACTATTAAATGTAATATTTTGTGTTGCCTTTGGTCCATTAAAAGATCCAACAGTTGGTGTTGATGAATATGTACCACCAGACTTAGTTTGTTTGAAGAATAATTCTGGATTTGTTGGTCCAGAACTTCTATCTAGACCTGATTTTGATTGGTCTATTTTTATATGATAAGAATCAAGTTCAATTGGGTATTTGACCAAATCAACTTCTGTAAATTGATGTGTTTTATTTATTCTTCTAAGTGAAATTCCATTAAATTCATATTTGAATACAGAAGCATTTGTCAAATGTAATGTTGCAACTGTATTATCAATTCCTCTTCCACCACTAATACCAGTTAGATTATTTCCATTAGTTCCTGTGTATCTAATAATTTCGTTATCAATAATTACATATCCTGGATTATTAGCACCAACAGCAATATTTTCAAATGTTGCTAAAGTACCAATAGAATTTAGTGTAATATCACTAGTAGAAGTAGAAGAATAGTCAGCAGTTAGTTTTACAGGAGCAATATCAGATTCAATGCCACTTAACGTAACTTGATTAATTGGAGAATACATTCCGTGATTTTGATGATTAACTTTAAAATGCAAACCATCAGTAATATTATTAGTACTAATTACTGTTGCTCCTGCTATAGAAGAACCATTATTGATGATTGTATATCCAGATGTTGTATCTAATTTTCCCTGAATGTTATCAACAACAATCGAATTTACTGCTGAAATAATTCCAACATTATTTGGAATAGTCAAAATAAGATTTTTTCCAAGATTACTTGTATCTGTGGAATTTACAGTTAGTGTATCACCAGGAGCATATCCAGTTCCACCATCAGTGATAGTCGCAGTAAGTGCTATACCAGAAGAAACAGAAAGATTGACCTTTGCATTTTTCCCAAATCCTGTTAATGATATCAAATTTATATTCGAATATGTCGTTAGGGCACTTGTAAATCCAGAACCAACATTTGTTAATGTTAAAGTTGAACCAATTCCAACTGCACCAACCTTAGATACGAGATTTGAAATAAAATTAGTATTAGAGGTTTGACTAATTGTATTTCCAACGGATAATAAATTTTGATTTGCAATAGATAAACTATTTCCCAAACCAATTAATGCTGAATTTGAATATGCATTTAGTGGATTTTTTCTCAATGTTACAATTTGATTATTACCAATGGATAGATCTGGATTATAAAATCTAAATGATGCCGGTGAAGTCACAAAGTCTGCTCTGTATAAAGTAAACTTCAAATCTTCTAAATCAGATGCAGTCCAAGTTGATCCATTTTGTGATTTAAATAATGCTCCAAGAGTTGGTTGTTTAGAAACAATAATTTTTTGAGAATCTGGTTTGTTTATAGTTGATATATCTGTTTCTCCCATTCTTGAAATCCACACATAATATGAATCAGAAGAGGAAACTAATACAATCGAATATCCAGAACCAGTTTTTTCCAAATAAACTGGAGAAGGGAAGGTAAATGTAGTTGCAACAGTACCATCTTCTGATGTTTTAACATCTTTTGGATCTAGTGTAACTTCTGCAAATGGTAAAATCGTTTGTGTTGGAAGACCAGTTTGCATCGTTCTGATTTGAAGTGTTACTGGAATTCCCTTAGTATCTTTTGTTTTGAAGAAAATATCACACTTTGTAATATAAACTCCATTATTATCAGCAACTTCAAATGATTGTGCTAAAGGATCAACCCATCTAGATGATTGTGATGTTGTTGTTGTGGAAGTATTAGATGAAACTAAATTAGTTTCAGATGAAGTAAGTGTTCTTGAATCTGTTTGAGGAATTCTTTCAACATTTGCATTTCTAATCCTAAGTGTAGAATTTTCAACATTATCCAAAGTTCCAGCAGAAGTAAAATTAACTTCTGCTGTAGTTTCATCCGAAGTAACTACTGTAGTATTTGTTGAACTTGATGTTAAAACAAAAGTTTTTGTTCCAGTCCTAAACGATGGAGTTGATGGAATTGTTGGATCTGGAATAAACAATGAACCAATAAAAACTCCAGATTCATCTGCAACCAATCTCATATCAGAGATGGTTGCAATTGCTCCACTGGTTTGACCAACCAATTGCATACTTTTTATGATGCTACCATAAAAACCAGATGATACCTGCATTTCTAAACTTGCAGTATCAACATTTAATATTGTAGTTGTTGATGAGTATGAACTAGATAAAGAATTTTCTGGTAAATATGGATTTATTGAGAATGTTTCTGTTGGTGAATTGTATGGACCATATTTGTGATTTTGTGTAGCAAGTCTAAATCTAATACTTTTTGAATTTAAAGTTCCTACTACTGTTTCTCCAGCAGTAAAAGTTCCACTAGACATTGAAACTTCAATTAATTTTGGTGTAACATATGAGGTCATATCAACATCATCAAAAAATGCATAAACTCTTGATGATGGTTTTAATCTTTTAGAGATAATCTCAATATTTCGAGATCTCATTGTTGTTATGATTTCTCTAGAAACAATTTTATCTCCAAGATTTTCTGAATCGAATCTTTCAGTAACACCAAATTGAATTCCTTGTCTAGATTGATTTGTTGTCGTAGTTACTGTTTGATTATTGAATTCTATAAAATCAGTTACAGTTGTTGTTGTGTCAGTCCTAAGCCTTCTTCCATTAGTAACTGATTGTCCTTTTTTGTTTACTTCAGTTCTTGTTGTTGTAGAGTTACTTCCTATTTGCAATCTACCCAAAGATGGACCATCAGAAATATTAGTTCCAGTCCAAGTTGTTTCCCAAGCATCCCAATCAATTGGAGAAAGACCAGTATTGCTATCTACACCAAGTTGTTGTATTGTTGTATTATAATTACCTTCAATATCATAAGTTCTTTCCGTTTTTCTTGTTTCATTCCAAGTATCACTTGATGGATTTAATTGAATTGAACCAATCCAGTTAATTACATTGAATGGATTTACATTTTCGCTTCTTGTAGCAAATTGATTTTTTGTATATTCAACTTCAGAATAATTTAAGCATACAAGATCTCCGACTCTTTTTATATTTGGAGAACCCAAATCACTAACAAAACGTAAATCAGCATCTGGATTTGACGTTTGACCGATTCCAATAACAGCCTCAGATCCTAAAAGCAAATCTATGGAAGTTGTATAATGAGTTGGTCTCAATAATCCATTAGCACCATCAATACTTGCTTTATAGTCCCTATTTGTTATTTCTCCACCATTATATGATCTAAAATTATCAACAAAGAAACCACATTTAAATCTATCTAATTTTGTTGTGGTGTCTCTTATTGTTAAATTTTGAGTATCTGTTTCTAGTAAAGATAATGACGTATAATATTCAACATTTGAAAGTCTATCTTCCAATCTGGAAATATCTTTCATTGTATATCGTTTATGATGTACCAAAGATGCCAATACATCTTCTGAATTATTTAAATAAGCAGGTAAACGAATTGTTGCTATTTCTAAACAAGAATCCAAACCATTTGGAAGTTTTGGTTGAAGTGAAGGGACACCTTTATTTACAATAAATGAACCTTCTTTTGTCAAAAACAGTCTATCAATTCTTGGTAGATAATAATCATAAGATAAATTTATTGCTTTATTCTGTGCAAAAATATTTTGTGTAGAATTTTGACCAGTAAACAATCTTGATTCATATTCAAATGGTGATTTTGTACCAGAATATGGAGCAACTCTTGGTCTTAAATCAATAACATCACTCAGAGATATTCCGTCAACTGTTGATATATCGTCTCCATACCTATCTTTATCATAAGAATTTACTCCAACAAAATCACCAACATCAGATGAATCGATTATATAATTATTGTAAATAATTGTAATCTGTTTTGTTGGTGCAGCAACCTGTGGTTTTCTGATAATTCTTGAAAAATCAAGATATTCTAATCTTTGTCCCTCATCTAAAATAAAGTTAGTTCTAATATTTTTATCTCCAACTTGAATTGTGTCAACAGTTCCAGAAATTTGAGATTCTTCAAACGTGACTTTTTCGCCAACAGAAAAAATATTTTCATTTAAATAGACAAATTTTACTTCATTTGTTCCATCATTTGATACTAAACTTGCAACTGCTCCAGTATC
>Ga0209867_1000270_pt1 | contig 10656 bp, 35 predicted proteins | sample GWRWmT4_4Nov14_FD_187197 | JGI IMG/M metagenome (GOLD analysis project Ga0209867, IMG submission 187197) | Sand microcosm microbial communities from a hyporheic zone in Columbia River, Washington, USA - GW-RW T4_4-Nov-14 (SPAdes) (version 2) | ecosystem: Engineered > Artificial ecosystem > Sand...
CTTCCCTTCTTCACCTTATCTTCAGATTACAATGGGAAGTAATGGTCTATTGGGCATTCTCTTCTGGGCATATAAGTTTGGGTTTGATATTGATTTGCTTTCCCGCACTTGGAGATGGGATCATTTGGAGGAAGTAGATGAAGACGAAACTGAATTGGTTTGAGTATTACTTCGGACATTGTTTCCAGACTGGTTGGAGAGAAATCTGGAACAATTTCAAGATGTGGCGTGACCTCATCAGCGGAAACTATGAGAACTATGCTCTACTGAAAGATGATGATCCATATGAAGAATGTTATCAGTGGTTCTGGACTTCTATCAATCTTGATGAAACATATCCTAAAGAGTTTCTAGAATACCTGATGGAAATGTGTGATAGAATTGATAGAGGTGAAGAGAAGTTGATACCTATGGATGAAGACTTTATGAATAGACTTAAAGAACTTATTGATGATGTAGAATTAGATGATGAAGACTTTACCTGATAAACTTAACCTTGACATTATGTGGACGGTTGCCACTTCAACCAGTATTGAAACTGGCACAAGACCCCACTACGGGTTTGCCCAGATGCTGTATGATTACCTCATAGACAAAAAACCTCTTGTTGAACTGCGTTATGAATCTCAAAGAGAAGAAGGCACTCCTGAAGAAACTTGAAACTGCCTACAATACCTGTTTTGACTGTGGGAAGAAGTATGGAGTATATTCTGTAGGGTGCTCCTCTGTTTATGAGTCAAAGTGTGGTGTATGTGGTGAAATCAAACCTATTACAGAAACTCGTGATTTTGCTTACTTTGTAACTGGTATTCGTAAACTGAAACTTGAGATTGCTCTTGAAAAAAAAACCTAAATAACAATACCTGATTTGCTCGCACTTTTCAGGAGGAGGGTGAAAGTCCCTCCTTTGTATTATAAATATTATTGCGAGCAAATTAGAGTAGAATGAAAGGAGTAATTTACTGCTATCACTGTATTCCTACTGGGAAAAAATACATAGGGCAAACTGTATTTGAAGAAAGAAGAAAGGGTCAGCACAGGCACGATTGTAGTAGAGGTGTAAATAATAAGTTTTATCGTGCCGTAAGAAAATATGGATGGAATAATTTCATTTATGGGATTGTTGATGAATATGATACTTGTATTTTGAACGAACAAGAAATATTTTATGTTGATAAGTATGATACTTATCATAATGGATACAATTCAACAATTGGTGGAGAAGGATGTAGAGGATTTCTTCCATCAGAGGAAACTAAAAAGAAACAAAGTATAGCAGCGAAAAATAGAACTGATATTAGACCAAATAAAAAATATTTTACTGATGAGGAAAAACGGGAAGCAAAAAGAGAAAGAGATAGAAAATATCAGCAAAAAATAAAAGAAAAAAGAAAAGAATATATGAAAGAATGGAGAAAAAATAATCAAGATAAAATCAAAAAATGGAAGGAAGAAAATAAAGAGCATTTGAAAGAATTATGGGCTAAAAATAGAATGAAAAGAAAAGGCAAGTGTGACGGTTGAGAAAGTGTCCCATAAGGGTTTCAAAAATCCGATATCTGCTGTATAATAACACTATATTCAAAAGACTAATGAATCGCAAAGTCACAGTCAGACCTAAAAGTAAAAAAGCAGTCAATAGGTTAGCAAACATTATGGGCAATAATCCTGTATGTACTGTGGAGCAAGACACTGGTGGTGAGTTGTTCTTGGCATCAGAAAATCGTAAATATTTTTTCTGGGTTAGTACAAGAACTGGTACTAATCGTTTCGGTGATAAATCTGACGCACACTGGGAGGTGCTCTAATGTCTTTGATTGATACACTTGAATACTTCATTGATGATACCAGAGCACGTCTATCTGATGTAGAATGGGAAATTCGTGAAGAAACCAACTACGATGATGAGGGGCATCAAGAACGTATGGAGCAATTTTGTGAAGAATATGATGAGATTGAGGTACGTTTAGAAGATCTACAAAAGATCAAATCTGTTATTGAGATTATGGAGATTGGCGAATGAACTACCTATGCCTTGTTGATGGTGTCGTAGAATACGCTAGCACTTCTGAAAGCAGTTTTGCTCACTATCAGTTGGTGTATGCCGAAGAACATAGAGATGCTGATGTCCAGTATCTCACTCTAACTGATGAAGAGTATGATGCTCTCTTTCCCTATGAAGAGGAAGAAGAATGAGATTTCGTAACATAGAGTTTCGTTGGAGCAAATTCAACAACAAGTATGAACTCGTTAGGTGGCATCGTGATAATGGTTCTGAAAAAGAGTATTGTTATGTGATTGCTTTCTTTGATAAAGACAAAGAATGCTATAATATGAGAACCATTGGTGATCGGTTCTTTGAGGATAAAGATGCCTGGGTTGTGGGTAAGTATGCTTTGGAGTTTCTAAATGCTATCTTTCAGATTGAACAAGATGAAGAGGAACTGAAATGACTGAATTCTATGTGATTATGTTGAAGAGGCAGGATGGTAAGGTCTATGCTGATTTACACAAGACCAATCAAGTCATTTACCTTACAATAGAAGATGCCTATGAGGAATTGAATAACACAGAGCATTTCAAAGAAAACTATCACATCGTAAAACTTATTGCTTGTTTGGATGACTTAAAAAAATGAGATATGATAGAACCTATGAACACCAGTGCGACTTTGATGAAAAGAACCGAGCACAAAAGTATCTCACAGAATACCGAGACAAGTATCTTCATCTTCGTAAAGAAGTTCGTAATCTTGTAAAAGAACAAAACCTTACCATCACTCCTGATTTTGCTAAACTGATTGGAATGAAATGACTGAACGAGCACAAAAAATCTGGGATACTTACATCAACGGGTATTCAGAAGCACTAATGACCCCTGTGGAGGATTTTGCTACTTATTTGGATGAGGATAGTAGAAAGATTATTGCTTCTGTTCTCCGTGAGACAATCAACCAACTCCAACAAAGCCCTGGTGTGATTATGTGTGCTGATGTGTTAGAATTGTGTGAGGAATTGGAGGCACTCTAATGATTTTAAATGAAGAAGTCCTCAAACTTGCTAACACCTATGGGTTTGATAGACACATAAGTAAAACAACACACGACATTTACTGGGAATGTGATGAAGAAGACCTCTTGAAGTTTGCCCAAAAAATCTATCAAATGGGTTATGATGATGGTTGCTACGAAACATCTTATTCCACTGGATACACTGGACTTTTTGGAGAACCACAATGATGACGAATACCGCACATCAAATCTGGGAAACATTCAAAGCAGAATTGATTGTAGAACCCACCGATGATATGAAACAAGCATTAGCATCTTCTATTCGTGTGATTTCTTCTCTCATTCATAGAGATGGAGTGCTTGCAAATGAACCTTGGCTTACTCATACTGCTCAAGAACTGAATGAGATTGCTGATGATGTGGAGGCACTATGAAACTCTACCGATACAAGAAAGATGGACACCTTTATACTCTTTATGAGCAGTTGAGACCCTGCTATAATCTTGTAGCAGTTCCTTATTTTCCAAATCAAGGAGTTCTTGCTAAAAGTAAGAGGAGTATTTCTATGGATGATTTTGTGGTGGTTGCTGAACGATGACTGAACCACTATCTTACAAACTTGATACAAGTAAAATTCAAACTCTTGAAGATGTGCGAAATGTCTTTGAGTGTATGAGTTTGTATTCTAATGCGAGTGAAGACAACGAAAAGTATGAACTTCTCAAAGAATACTTCACTATTCCAAATGAACCACAAGAACTCAAATTTGAACTACCACGCAAGTCATTAGAAGAAATCTCACAAGAGTTTGATGAGAAGATTGATAAACGAATTGAGACAGTAAAAGAAAAGTTTAATCAACTTGGATATACTCAAGAGTATCAGTATCAAACAAAGTTCAATAGAATTATTGAGAACTTTGAATACGCAAAGGAACACGGACAATTCCCACTCAAACTTACAATAGGTAAATTAGATTGTTCTACTCTTGGTGTGAGTAGTGCTGTAGATTGGACTACAGAATTTAGAATTGGTAAAGATGTGGTAGGATACTGGGACATCAAACCAAACATCAAAGTGTATCTGGAAAAGAAACCAAATCTTATTGTGAGATATTTTACTAATCTACTTCTTGACTTTACTTGGAAAGATAAATGACTAAACTATCAGCAGCAGACCTTATGGTAATCCATAATACTCTTTATAAAAGTTTGAATGTCGTTGGAAATAGCATTTGGACACAAGAAACCAGAGAAAGAGTTATGGATAAGGTGTCTGTTATTATGGAAAATATGAACGCAGAAGTTGTCTGTGGTGATGTAGAACCTATTGTAGTGAGTGGAGATGTGGGAGGATGACCTACCCATCATATTGTTGTCCTAAATGCGGAGATATGATAGGATGGACTGGAAGGTTCTTTCAGTTTCTTCGTGTTCCATTACATCGGTGTGAGAAATGACTAATCCTCTAATTGAAAAATATAATGAACTCTACAATCCAAAACCACCAGAACCTCCAAAACCAGTAGAGAAACCAAAACCCCCAACACTCAAATCTTATGACCTTGATGATTTGAAAGCATCATTTCAACAAGTAGCAGAAAAAATCAAAAATGGTGATGCTCAAGTATCAAGTATGAATATGGAATTTGGAGACCATATGAATAAAATAACCTTTGAGGTTTATTTGAATGTATAGTATTGAAGAACTCCAAAAATACTTGGATGATAATAACATCACCTTTGAAGAGTATATGAGAGCAAATATGATTACTGATGAAGAACGGAAATATTTTGATAAGATATGGGTGGATGCGATTTATAAGAACTTGGGTGAGGACACTTGAAGAACTGGCACAGGGGACGCTCTGGGTGCCTCTGGATGCCCTATAATACTCTTATACACACAGACACCTGAAATGACTAATCTTCTTCAAAACTATACTCTTGAAGATTTCGTCAAATGTCGTAATCAAAAAGAGTGGGTTTGTGATAATTGTATGAAATGTGGTGATAGAGATTGTTGCTCTGGAAATCACATTATGTTTAGAGTTCCTAAAACTGATGATTGTCTTTGTTCTATTTGTATGAGTGGATTGAAATGAAACCCTTTTTGGGAGAAGAAATGACTTACGAAGTTCAAACTTGGGATGACGCAGATAAAACTGTGTATTATGAAACCGTAAAGGATGCTATTGATTATGAGAGTGCTCGTGATATAATTGTAGAGAAGTATCCAAATCGTAAAGTAATTGCTGTGATTAGAAAATGAATTTACTTGAAACACTTGAATACTTTCTCACAGAAACCGCAGCAGATATGGATGGTTTGTCTTGGGAAATCCGTGAGGAAACTAACTTTGAGGACAACAACATAGACCATTTGACTGAATGTTATGATTTCAATAAAGAACTTTATGATAATCTCAAACAACTCAAACTGATGATTGAAGAAAAAGACCCAGTAAAACAAATCCTCAACGACCCTGATGATGAACTGATTGAAAAGTTTGTGGAAAAGAAAAAAGAAGTTAATGATAAACTGATTGAGAATGTGCTAAAATGGTCTGATAAAGTTTTAGATGGTATTGATTTGAATGAAAAACTACCCGATGAAGAAAATGACTGAACCAACAGACACAGAAATCCTTGAATTTCTACTCAATCAATTTCATCCACACAATCTCCAAATGAATGGTGAAAGTGATTGGAAATTTATGAGTAGTGGATTTCCTATGAATAAAGCAAAAGGTAAAAGTGCCCGTGATGCTGTGATTACTGCTATGAGGGCAAAATGACTGAAAAAATAGGATACAAACTCAATCCAAAGAAACTTGTGGGAGCACCTCAAAGTATTCTTCCTTTTATTTGTGGTGCTTTTTATTACACCGAAGAGTTTGAGTATTTTGATGTAATCAAACCTTATCTTGATATTCCTGAACCACGCAAGTCATTAGAAGAAATCCAACAAGAACTTGATGAGAAGATTGAGAAACTGATTGAGAAAACTCATCTTGAATATAGGATAGGGCACAATTGGTTGTATAAGAAAAAAAGGTATGAGGAGTTCTGTAAGAAACAGGATGAGGACTTTGAGTATGCCCGTGAGAATGGATTTTTCCCACTCAAATATACATTAGATTACTCTAAAATTTCTGTTTTTGGTGATGGTAGTAATATTACTTCCAGTTTTGTAATTAAACAAGGAAATAAACACGAAGGTTATTATACGATTGGAAATGGTTATTTGAGGTTCTATATGCCTTATAAACCAAATGCTATTACTCGTTGGTTTATGGATAAATGTCTTTCTATTAGATGGGTGGATGAGAAATGAAATACCCCCAATCAGTAAATAAATCTATCTTCATTAGAGAAGTGTATGAAGACACTTATGAAACCCCATATGACTATATTGTAGATACTATGATTTGGGAAAATCGTGTTGATGAACTTCATACTATTTGGTGTAAAGGTAAAACACCAAAGGTGGATGAGAAATGAGATACTACGAAACCAGAACTTACGAGCACCAAAAGGACTTTGATGAAAAGAACCGAGCACAAAAGTATCTCACAGAATACCGAGATAAGTATCTTCATCTCCGTAAAGAAGTTCGTAATCTTGTAAGAGAACAAAACCTTACTATCACTCCTGATTTTGCTAAACTGATTGGATTGAAATGACTAAACCAACAGATGAAGAACTTGATGGATTTATTGAAGGTTATTTGAGTGATGGTATGGATTGGTGGTATGATGAAGAAATCGTAAGAGGACTTGCTCGTGCTTTACTTGAACATTTTGGTGATAAAGAATGACCCACCCATCTTATCGTTGTCCTAAATGCGGAGATATGATAGGATATATTGGAAGGTTCTTTCAGTTTCTTCGTATTCCATTACATCGGTGTAAGAAATGACTAACAAGAAAGACACTTGGAAGAAATGGAACATCTATACTTCAATTCATCTCTTTGAGTATTGTGTGTATTCTTGGAGTAATCATATGTGGAACCATATTCACGGATTTGAAGATGAAGAAAGAATGAGAGAATTGTTCTGGTATTATTTGAACTACGGACACGCAAACACTTATTATGACTAATCCTCTCCTACAAAAATATGAAGAACTCTACGGAAAGAAAGAAGAACCAAAACCAGATTATTATAAGGGTGAAAAGTCATACGCAGAAGAACTGGAAGAACTTCGGGATACTTCTACTATTCCAATCACAAAACTCACCTGTTATGATAATGAGAGTTTGAATGATGGTTTCTTACAAATTGCAGAAAAGTTAAAAAACAAAGAGGCACAAGTATATTCTATGAATATGAATATAGACCATTCAAGTCGCACAAGAAGAATTACCTTTGAGGTGTGGGACAATTTTTGAACTGGCACAAGGACTCCCCAAAGTCCCTGAAAATGCCTTATAATACTCTCATAAGCAACCAACCGATGAAAGACGAAGAACTTCTAAAACTTGCTTCTCATTTTCTCGCAATTCATCCTATTGATGAAAACAAACCAGAAAACCTTTTGAAGTTTGCCCTTGCAATTCGTAAAGAAACTATTGAGGAAGTTCTTACTTCACTGAAAGATGTTCCTAATCCAGAAGCAAACAAAACAGCAATCAACCGTATTATGAGTATGAATTATGACTAACGAACAAATACTTGAACTTGCTAAAACCTGTGGATTTGATGATTTCACTGGTGAGAAAGAAAACTTCTGGGAGTGTTGGGAAGAACAACTCTTGAAGTTTGCCCTTGCAATTCATGAAGATGGATACAATAAGGGTTATGAACAATGTTCTATTGTGAAAACTTATGACTAACGAACAAAAACTCACACTTCTCCTCAAGGTTCTCAAAGAATACGCAGAGGTAAAACACTGCTATGATGTAGATGGAGATGATTATACTCCAAGTGATGGTAGTTATGATGATGCCTTTGAAGATGGTTGTGCTTATGGTGAGATTACCTTTGCCCGCACTATGTTAGAATGTATTGGTGAAAAGTTTGAATACCCTTGTATGAAAGAAAATGACTGAACCTGAACTTGGGCAAATGTTATGTGGAAATCCCACAGAGGAATATAGTGTTCCTCGTGAGAAGTGGATGGGTGGTCCATTTCAAATCCTGATTGATGCGATTACAGAAAAGACAGGAGAAAAAGATTATGGATACACTCCACATTTCTCCAACGACTTCTTTATCATCCGTCCTTATTATTGGGGTGATGAAGAAGATGAAATGGATAAACCTAACTTTGAAATCCCAAGTGAAAACTTCCGTTTGACTTGGTATAAGTATCCTTTTAGGAGTTCTTATGCGAGTGAGAAACTTACTCCAAAGAGGTGGAATGACCTGATTCAAAAATGTATTAAGAGTTTGGAAGAATGACTAACAAACTAAAATTCACACAAGTATCCAGAGTCATCTGCCCCAAGACTGGTGTTCATTATCTTGATGCGATTGATGAGTATGGGAACCATTGGATGGCACAGATGGAGCACACCACAGAGAAATGGTTGTGTTTTAGTAGAGTATGGTATCAAGACGCACAACAACCTGTACAACTATGACTCATCCTACAAACGATTGGGACTTTGATGATACAATTGAAGACGCATTTCAAGAATGGTTTAATGACCTTGATGGTGGTTTTTCATTTCGTAGTGAATGGTTCTTTGGTGATGCAGAAGTAGAAGATGTGAATACTCGTAAGGATTTGATGACCAAGTGGTTGCATTCTGCCTTCTTGACGGGTTATAATACTGGGAGATGCTCCAAGACCAATGACTAGAAAACTCTGGGACATTATACGGGATGACTTGGGTTATAGTATTGACTGCACCGATGAGATTGTGGATGCCGTAGAAGGTTGGTTGCCGAAAGAACACGATACTAACTCTTATAAATGGAACGAGTGTCTGAAACTTATGCGGGAGAAATTAAGGTAATAAATAAAAATGTCTGTTGAAACCGCAATCTCTACGGACGGATTAGGTGCTTTCGGGCACCTTTTCTATTATAAATACTAATGCGGTTTCAATAAGATTACGATGACTTCACAAAGTCCAAGAATATACTTATACAAAATTACTTTTGAAGAAGTTCCATATTATTATTATGGGGTTCATAAGGAAAAATATTACAACGAAGAATATTGGGGAACTCCTATAACTCATAAATGGTGTTGGAAATTTTATACTCCAAAGAAACAAATACTTGAAGTTTTTGATTATACTGACGAAAGTTGGTTAGAAGCACAAGAAGTTGAAAAAAGAATAATTAGACCTTTTCTTAACGATAATTGGTGTTTGAATGAAGGATGTGGAGGAAAATATTCTTCCAAATTATCAAGTAAAGCAGGAAAAATAGGAGGTCAAAAAACATATGAAATGAGAGTTGGAGTTCACGGAAGAACCAAGGAGCAGATGAGTATAGATGGTAAAAAAAGAGGTCAAAAAACTTATGAACTTGGTATAGGTATTCACGCACAAACGCCAGAGGAAAGGCGTGAATTAGCAAAAAAAGCAGCAGCACAAAAATGGTTATGCCTTGAAACTGGATTTATAACAAATGCTGGAAATTTAACTCAATATCAAAGAGCAAGGAAAATAGACACCTCTAAAAGAGTTAGATTGTCGTAAGGACACTTTCCAAACTGGAATAGAGGCACTTGAAAACGGGTGCCTTTTATTGTATAATGTCTTTATGAAACAGAGTTCTTATGACTGATAATCTTCCAGTTCCTGATGATTTGCCCCATTTAAATCTATCACAAGAAGAAATTAATCAACTACGAAATCAAAAAAATTATTTAACGGAATACGGCAAACAGAAGTTGAGAGAACTTATGGATAAGGACCTAATCTTCTATACAAATGGTAAAGAAACTTCCCGTATTCCTTCTCCAACTCTTGAAAATCTTACTCTTGGAACTAAAACACCTGAAATTAAACTTGAAATAGAAAAAACAATGGACTGCGAACCATATCCTGACGAATTTTTTGAGGAAGCTGAGCGTCGTGAAGCAGAACGAAAGGCACTTGATGCTCTTGATAAACTTTATGAAGAGAATGGTGATGCGATGAAGAAACTTGCCGAAATTGAGGAAGAAGAATTTGGACAACTTGCTTATGTAAAACGATGGGAACAAGAGCAAGCAGAGGAAAAACTTGCTGCTGGATTCAAGCAAGATGAGAATGGAAACTGGTATCGTCCCACACTACAAGAACTCACCAGAAATGAGAGAATTGAACTTGCCGAAAAAGAGATTGCTTATATTGTAATGGGTGGGCAAGATGGACGAGAGTATGCTAACTCTATTGCTTTTATTCTTCAAGTGTTGGATAGTTTGAGAGATGACTAAACTAGTAAGGTGGGAAGAAAACCCAGATGAAATCGTGCTGGAAGAGGTGGAAATGTTTCACCTGGAAAGTATGAACGAACGGAGCCTGTGGGTGGGCATTTACACACAAGACAAAAAGATTTACCACTTGAATATTCACGCAGATGGTGATAAACTACGTTATTATTGGAGCGATGAAACGCCGTGAGATTTGAAAACCCAACAAAATGGGAACTCTTCCTTGATGGATTTCGTAATGTCCTGTATATTCTTGACTGTTATGATG
>Ga0209867_1000272_pt1 | contig 10645 bp, 9 predicted proteins | sample GWRWmT4_4Nov14_FD_187197 | JGI IMG/M metagenome (GOLD analysis project Ga0209867, IMG submission 187197) | Sand microcosm microbial communities from a hyporheic zone in Columbia River, Washington, USA - GW-RW T4_4-Nov-14 (SPAdes) (version 2) | ecosystem: Engineered > Artificial ecosystem > Sand...
GCCCACGGCCCCGTTGCCCTCGACCTGGAACTCGATGCCCGCAAGCCGCCCGTCCTGCAGGGCGCGGCCGGCCTGAGCCGCAAAGGCCCAGCGCCGGGGGATGCCTCCTACTACTACAGCCTCACCCGCCTGGCGACACGCGGCACGCTGACGTTGGACGGCGAGCGCTTCGCAGTGGAGGGCGATTCCTGGATGGACCGCGAATGGGGCACCTCCACCCTGGGACCGGAACGCAGCGGCTGGGACTGGTTTGGTGTGCAGCTCGCAGACGGCTCGGAGCTGATGTTCTGCCGCATCCGCCGCCGCGATGGCACGCCCAACCCCTTCGACTACGGCGTCTGGGTCAGTCCCGACGGGCAGGCGGAAACGCTGGACGCCCGCGCTGTCGAAATCCACGAGACGGGTCGTTGGGGCAGCCCCCATTCCGGCATCAGCTACCCCAGCGGCTGGACCCTGCGGCTTCCCACCCGCCAGCTCAGCCTGCATCTCACGCCCCTGCTGCCCAACCAGGAGCTGAATCTCGCTGTGCGCTATTGGGAAGGCGCCGTTGAGGCCACCGGCGAACTGGCCGGCCACGACATCCAGGGCCACGGCTACGTCGAGCTGACCGGCTACGGCGCCACCCCCTGAGGGCGCGGGGAGCGCTATCCGAACGCAACAGGATCGGCTATAGTAGGCCGTTCTGTTGGGGCGGTAGCTCAGCTGGGAGAGCGCTGCGTTCGCAATGCAGAGGTCGGGAGTTCGATCCTCCTCCGCTCCACCAAATTGAAGGGCTCGGATGACATCCGGGCCTTTTTCTTGCCTGAATTCCCATTGTCGCCTGAAATCCCCGTTTGACAGAGGCTTCAACCACGGCCCTTCCGACTCGTCCGAATCGGGGCGTTCGCCGGCGCGGTATTGACCGAGGACTGCGCCAGCAGCGTGGCCATGAGCGATGGCGCCTCCCGGCTGTTCATCTCTGCAATATTTATTGCTGCCTTCGGACAGCGCGGGCTGGCAGGCCTCGTCGAACAGGAATGCCGGGCGATGGCGCCGTTCAGATTTGCGGAGCCACTTCTAACCACTCCGGCTTGAGCACCTCACCGCAGGTATGATCGGCATCTGTTTTGGGGTGTCCATCTGTGGTTAGCCATCTTCAAATAAAGGGAGCACTTATGCAGTTGTACGTGGATTCCAACTATGTTTCACCCTACGCGATGTCTGTATTCGTGGCTTTACACGAAAAGAAATTGCCATTTGAGATCACAACCATTGATCTGTCGAGCGGAGCGGCTAGCGCTCCTGCTTACGCCAAGATATCCCTCACCCATCGTGTTCCCACATTAGTTGATGGTGATTTCTCGCTTTCTGAGTCGTCGGCAATTACTGAGTATTTGCACGAGGCTTATCCAGGGCAGGCGTTGTACCCCGCTGAAGTAAAAGATCGTGCTCGCGCCCGTCAAGTACAGGCGTGGTTACGTAGTGATTTCATGCCAATTCGCTCGGAGCGAACCACCGTTGTGTTGTTTTATGCCCCCTCGGCCACGCCGCTATCTGCCGAGGCGCATAGCGCTGCACAGAAATTATTTGCAGGCGCAACAGAGTTACTTTCGCACGGCGGCCCGTACTTGTGCGGCAAAGAGTGGTGCATCGCCGATGCCGATTTAGCACTTATGCTTAATCGTTTGGCGCTTAACGGCGATTCAGTACCTGAAAGTTTGGCTGCCTACGCCTCGCGTCAGTGGCAACGGCCATCTGTGCAGTTATGGGTTAATCAAGAACGTCCGCCACTATGAACATGGCGCTCGAGAGGGACGCGGCAAAAGCGGCTCGCCCCTCAACTTTACGTTGGGAAGCATCAGGAGCCGTTGCCGCATGACGTCTATGCGGGATCAACCATTGCAAAAGCAAGGTTCTTCATCGACTGCGTTGATGGAGCCGGCAAAAACGAGCGAGTGTCATTTGCAATCACCTTGAGGCGGCTAGATCTGTCTGCCAACCCGAACCACGCCCCCGGCTATGCATCGATCTCCCGAACTCGGCGCGTACCGACCTTGGTACACAAGGGGTTCTCCCTGCCTGAATCCTCGGCGATCTCTGAGTCTCAAGCCCAGTGTTATTCCCAATCGAAACGCGGCAGATTATCCAGCGCCCGACGCAAGGCGTTTTGCCATTCCTCTTTGACCGCCGCGTAGAACGGCGTGTCCAGATCAAATGTCTGATGCCGCAAGACCCGGAGTTCGCCCGTTCGATAGAGCAACAGCTCCACCGGCGGCCCGACCGAGATATTGCTGCGCATGGTTGAGTCGATGGAGACCAGAGCGGCGCGGGCGGCATCCTCCAGGGTAATGCCCCGATGGATGTTGCGGTCCAGAATGGGCTTGCCGTATTTGATCTCGCCGATTTGGAGAAAGGGCATCTGCTCGGAACAGCTGATGAAATTGCCTTCCGGATAGAGCAGGAAAATATCCGGGCGCTCATTGCCGATCTGGCCGCCGAGGATAAAGGTGGAAGTCGTGTCCACCATGGCCCCTGCCGTAGCACCTGAGGTGGCCTGCACCTGGCGGCTGACCCGCCCGACATAACCGACCAGCTCATCGAAATGCTGGAAGGTGCGCAGGCTCTCCGTGGCCAGGGGATCTCTTGCATGCCGCTTCAGGATGGCGACCACTTGCTGTGTCGTCGCCAGATTGCCCGCACTCAGCAGGACCACCACCCGGTCACCGGGGTATTCAAAGACATACATCTTGCTGTAGGTTCCGACGTGATCGACGCCGGCATTGGTGCGTGAATCGGACGCAAAAACCAGTCCCTGATCACAGCGGACAGCAAGGCAATAGGTCATGATCGATCCATTTTTTATATTGGACGGGGGGCCATTGATCATATCATGCCCGTCCCGGCTAAGCCCACGAATTCATTCATGGATCAACCCAGGAATCAGGGATGAACGCGCACGATTGGACATGTTACCCGCCTCAAAGAATTTCAAACCCAGAAACCCTGGACATTCGCGGGCTGGCCTACCATCTGCAGCGCTGGCCGGGCCAGGGTGGCCCCCTGTGCATCTTGCTGCATGGCTGGATGGATGCAGGCGCCACTTTCCAGTTTCTGGTCGACGCACTGCCGCCCTCATGGGACGTGATCGCCCCGGACTGGCGCGGCTGCGGCCAAAGCGCCTGGAGCCCAGGGAGTTACTATTTTCCCGAATACCTTGCTGATCTCGATGCCTTGCTGAACGTTCTAAGCCCTGAAATCCCGGTCTGGCTGGTGGGGCACAGCATGGGCGGCAATGTGGCAAGCCTCTATGCTGGCATCCGCCCCGAACGGATCAGTCGGCTGGTGAGCCTCGAAGGACTGGGTTTGCCCCCTTCCCAGGCGAGCCAGGCGCCCCAAAATTACCAGGCCTGGCTGCGGGAGCAGGGCGCGCCGCGGAAAAACCGTCCCTATGCGGCTTGGTCATCCTTCATGGAGCGCTTGCATCAAGCCAATCCCCGTTTGCCGGCGGAACGCGTCGCCTTCATTGCCCATGCATGGGCCAAGGACAGCGCCGAAGGTCCCCTGTTGCGGGCGGACCCCCGACACAAGGTACGCAGCCCGATCCTGTATCGCCTGGAAGAGGCGCGGGCCTGCTGGCGCCGTATCCAGGCCCCGGTACTGTGGGTGCTGGGAGAGCATTCGCCTTTCGTGCGATTGAACCAGACCCTGCTGGATGAAAATCGCGCCTGCTTTCGGGATCTGCGCGAGATATGCCTGGCCGACTGCGGCCACATGATCCACCACGAACAACCGGTAGCCGTTGCACAAGCAATCGCGCACTTCCTCGCCATGGAAAACGCGTGAGCGCGGGCAATCGAGGGAGGATGGAGGCTAGGGCCGGAATCGAACCGACGTACACGGCTTTGCAGGCCGCTGCATGACCACTCTGCCACCCAGCCATGAAAACAGAAGGGGATCGCTCGAATGAGCCATGATCCCCGTAGAGGAAGATAAATGCAATGCGGCCGGCGCTTTTCGGAGCCGGCCGCACCCAAATCTGGAGCGGGAAACGAGATTCGAACTCGCGACCCCAACCTTGGCAAGGTTGTGCTCTACCACTGAGCTATTCCCGCTTTCGTGGATTCGGAATTCTAACAGCATGGCGCGCCACGTCAAGCGTCTTGATGCCAAATGAACGTCCACGCCTGCTTCCCGCCCTATTGAGTGCAAAAAAAATAATTAGTATCCTAATTGAATGAGCGAGACCTCTGCGACCGTATTTCACGACCAAGTTGGGCTGCGACTGGCTGAATCAGCGCGGCGCTGGCGGCAATTGCTGGATGAACGCCTGCGGGACAGTGGGCTCAGCCAAGCCCGCTGGCTGGCCCTGTTGCACTTGCGGCGTTTGGGAGACGGCATCGCGCAGATTGCCCTGGCCCAGTCGATCGGCATCGAAGGCGCAAGCCTGGTGCGCATTCTCGACGACCTGGAAGCGAGGCGCCTGGTGGAACGCCGCACCGATCCCCAAGATCGGCGCGCCAAGCATCTGTTGCTCACCGCCGAGGGTCTGCTTGCCTTGAACGAGGTAGATGCCATCGCCCGCGCGTTACGTCGGGAAATGCTGGCCGGCCTGGATCAGCAACAGATCACCGAATTTCAAGACGTTCTCGACAGGATTCTGGCCAACGCCGACCAGTTGTGCACCAAACCCCGCCATTCATCACGTATTGAAAAGCCGCAGCCATGACAGACGCCACCGCCATATCCCGCCCCCGTCGTCGCATCGGCCGCCTTGCGGTCGCGCTGCTTGCCGCGATTCTGCTGTTGGCCTGGACCGGTCACTGGATCCACCGGCAGCTCACACTGACCCAGTCCAACGACGCCCGCGTAGCGGCCGACATGATTACGATAAGTAGCGAACGGGCGGGTCGCATCGTGGCGCTCAATGTCACTGAAGGCCAGGTCGTGGCAGCCGGCGAACTGCTGGTCCAGTTGGATGACGCCACGGCAACCGTGGCGGTGGCCGAGAGCCAGGCTGCGCTGGAGAAACTGCGCGCGGAACGGGCGACTTTGCAATCCCGTATCGGCCAGCAGCGCGAGGCGGTCGCCGCGCAAAATGCCATGGCGGCCTCGCGACTGCATAGCGCCCAAGCCAGCCTGGCGGTTCAGAAGACGCGGATGGATCTTGCCCGCCGCAATGCCGAGCGGGCCGACGCCCTGATCCCTGATCAGGTGATCAGTGTGCAAAGCTGGGATCAGATCAAGAACCAGCGCCTGGCAGCCGAGGAATCCACCCACGAAGCCGAAGCGCAGCTCGCCGTGGCGCAGGCAGGCGTGGCACAGGCCCAGGCAGAGGCCAAATCCATTGATGTCCTGGAACATGAACTGGGCGAGACGGACGCGGCCATTGCCCAAGCCGAAGCGGCCCTGGCGCAACAACGCCTGGAGCGCAGCAAGCTCTCCCTGCTCAGCCCGGTCGCGGGCGTCATTGATGAGACCTTCGTCAATGCGGGGGAATATGCCGTACCTGGCCGTCGATTGCTGATGATGCATGACCCGCGCACGATCCGGGTGGAAGCCAACGTCAAAGAAACCGGCATCGACAGCGTCAAGCTGGGCGCGCCGGCACAGATCCGTGTGGATGCCTATCCCGGCCAGACGTTTATCGGTCATGTCAGCGCGCTTGGCCAGGCTGCCACCAGTCAGTTCGCGCTCATCCCCAACCCCAACCCGAGCGGAAATTTCACCAAGATCACCCAGCGCCTGCCGATTCGCGTCGAACTCGACCATCCCGAAAGCGGATTACGGCCGGGCATGATGGTGGAAATCGCCATTGAGCACTGAAGTCTCCGAACTGACCCGCCTCAGCGCCCGCTATGGGCCGGCCTACCGCTGGCTGGCCACACTCACCGTCATGACTGGCACCATCTCCACCGTGCTGTCATCCACCATCGTGAACGTCGCTATCCCCGACATCATGGGCGCGTTCGGCATCAGCGCCACCCAGGCGCAATGGATGTCCACGGGATTCCTCGCCGCCATGACCTCCACCATGCTGGCCAATGCCTGGATGGTGGGACGCTTCGGGCAGCGCGGGGCCTTCCTGATCGCGATCGGCACGTTCTCCGTGGGCTCCATGCTGGGCGGCCTGAGCCCCAACGAGCAGACCTTGATCTTTGCCCGCATCCTGCAAGGCGGCGCTGCGGGCCTCACCCAGCCCCTGGCCATGATGGTGATCTTCGGCGTGTTCCCGCCCGACAAGCGCGGTCAGGCCATGGGCATCTACGGCATCGGGGTCGTTCTCGCCCCCGCGCTGGGGCCCACGCTGGGCGGCATCCTGGTGGACAACCTGAGTTGGCGCTATGTGTTTTTCATGAGCCTGCCGTTCTGTCTGATCGGCATGGGACTGGCCAGTGTGCTGCTGCCCGGACCCGAGCGCGACGTGCCACGACAGCCCCTGGATGGGATCGGCCTGGTGTTGATCGTGCTTGCACTCTTTCCCTTGCTGACCGCGCTCGCCAATGGGCAACGCTGGGGCTGGAGCGAACTGCCAACCGGACTGACGCTGCTGCTGTCCCTCGCCGCCTTGATCGGCTTGGTGTTCTGGGAACGGCAATGCCGCCATCCGCTGATCGACTTCAGCCTGTTCCGCAACCCCCAGTTCGCAGCGGCCGCTGGTGTCACCCTCATCTATGGCGCCGGTCTGTTCGGCTCGACCTACCTGATCCCGGTCTTTGTCCAAACCATCCAGGGCTTTACCGCAACGCGTTCGGGGCTGTTGCTGATGCCCGCGGGCCTGGTGCTGGCCGTGATCTTCCCCTTGGCGGGACGGCTTTCCGATCGGCTGCCACCTCACTATCCCGTACTGAGCGGACTGGCCGTGTTCGCGCTGTCCTTCTGGTTGCTGCGCGATGTGGACGCCAATACCTCTTTTGCCTTCCTGGCCTGCGCCATTGCCCTGGGGCGAATCGGCCTGGGGCTGGTCATGCCGGCCCTGACCGCGGGCTCCCTGCGCGCCGTGGATCCGCAGAAAATTGCCCAGGGTTCCGGTACCGTCAACTTCCTGCGCCAACTGGGAGGCGCGCTCGGAGTGAATGTGCTGACCGTGTTCATGGAGCGTCGCACTGCCTTCATGGTGGACGCAATGACCGCAACCCAGACCAGTGGCAACCCCTCGACCCAGGCGCTCATGGACCGCATGACCGAGCTATCCCAAGCCGGCGGCGCCCCTGGCGATCTGGCCCAGGGGTATGCGGCGGACTTTCTGGGGCGGGTGATATACGCCCAGGCCAATACCTTGGCTTACCGGGAAGGTTTTATACTCGTGTCTGTGTTGTTCCTTGTGGCTATGGGACCGGCCTGGCTGATGGGCCGAACCCGGGAGACGCGTCATGTATCACCGGATCCTGCTCGCCTATAACGGCTCCCCCGAAGGCCGCGCCGTGCTCCACCAGGGGACGCAGCTGGCTCAGCTCTGCCAAGCTGAAGTGTGCCTCTTGGCCGTGGTGGGCATCCCCACCGGTCTCACGATGGCCGAAACCGTGGTGACCCCGGAGATGACCGACGCGCTGGAGGCGCCGGCGCGTCGGACCCTGGAAGAAGGGGCCAAGGACATAGTCGCCTTGGGTCTGGCGGTGCAGACCCGCATCGAATTCGGCGAGCCGGTCGAGCGTATCGGCGCCGTGGCCCGGGAATATGGCGCGGATCTGATTGTCGTGGGTCATCGCCATCGCGGTACGCTGGCCCGCTGGTGGGGTGGCTCGGTGGGCAAAAGCCTGCTGGGACAGATTCCCTGCGATCTGCTGGTGGCGCTGGATAATCAGGAAATCGCGGCCCAATCATGAGTCAAACCGCCCTGCCACAGGACCCCAAGTGCATCTTCTGCCGCATCGTCGCGGGGGAACTCCCTGCCAGCCGCGTCTTCGAGGATGATGTCTGCCTGGCCTTGATGGATGTCTTCCCCCTGCGACCGGGTCATGTGCTGGTGATGCCCAAGACCCATGGCGAACATCTTGCGGATTTGTCCCCCGCCTTGCGGGCACACCTCTTGGAAACGGCCAACCGCATCGCCCAGGCCCTGCGGCGCAGCGCGCTTGCCCCGGATGGCATCCATTTCGCCGTCAACGAAGGGCGGGCCGCTCACCAGACCGTTCCGCATTGCCATATCCATGTGCTGCCCCGTCGGCGCGGCGACCTGTTTGGGTTGATCGGCCAGATCCTGTCCAAACCCATCCAGCTTATTCGCGGTCCCCGTGCGCCGGATGAGCGTGAGCGTCAAGCCCGGCTGATCGCCGAACAACTGGAACCTTGAGCAGGACAAGTAACCTCCCGCCCTGATTTCAAAGCGGCATCCATTAACCCTGGCCCACCATCGCGCCCGGCAAAGCACATTCCGGTTGTACCGCGATCGATCCCTGGCGCGCCCCGCATTTTTCCCGCAACCGGCGTTTCCCATAAAAAAGGCCGGACAACTCCGGCCTCTTCCCTATTCATCGACGCAAAAAGTAACGGTCAGGCGATCGTCACGCTGTTGTCCAGATAGACGTCCTGGATCGTCTCCAGCAGGGAAACGCCTTCCGCAAACGGCCGCTGGAACGCCTTGCGCCCGGAAATCAGGCCCATGCCGCCAGCGCGCTTGTTAATCACCGCCGTACGCACCGCCTGGGCGAAGTCGTTGGCGCCGGACTCGCCACCCGAATTGATCAGCCCGCAACGGCCCATGTAGCAGTTGGCCACCTGATAACGAGCAAGGTCGATGGGATGGTCGGTGGTGAGTTCCGTATAGACTTTGTCGTGGGTCTTGCCGAACTTGACGGCCTTGTAGCCACCGTTGTTCTCGGCCATCTTCTGTTTGACGATGTCCGCGCCGATGGTGGAGGCAATGTGGTTGGCCTGCCCGGTCAAATCCGCTGCCAGATGGTAATCGACGCCTTCGTGCTTGAAGGCATTGTTGCGCGTGTAGGCCCAGAGGATCGTCACCATGCCCAGCTCATGGGCGCGTGCAAAGGCCTCGCTCACTTCCTGGATCTGCCGCCGCGATTCGGGCGCGCCGAAGTACACCGTGGCCCCCACACCGATGGCGCCCATGTCGAAGGCCTGATCCACGCTGGCATAGAGAGTCTGATCGTACTGGACCGGCAAACTCAGGATTTCGTTGTGGTTGAACTTCATGATGAAAGGAATCTTATGGGCATAGCGGCGCGACATCATCGCAAGTACCCCATAGGTGGACGCCACGGCGTTACACCCGCCCTCCAGTGCCAGCTCGCAGATGGCGCGGGGATCGAAAAAATCGGGATTGGGCGCAAACGAGGCGCCAGCGGAATGTTCGATTCCCTGATCCACCGGCAGGATGGAGACGTAGCCCGTGCCACCTAGGCGACCATGGTCGAACAAGGTCTGCAAGTTGCGCAGCACCGTCGGGCTGCGATCGCTGGCGACGAATACGCGATCGACAAAATCCGAGCCGGGCAGCTCAAGCCGGTCTTTGGCAATGCCGCGACAGGTGTGAGTCAGGAGGGATTGGGCTTCATCGCCCAACAGCGCTGCAATATCGGTCATGATGTCGGCTCCCTTGAAGATGGATGGGCAGGCAGGTCTTGAACCGGGCTGGAACGGCATGTCAATCGATCTTACCTTGCCCGGCATCCGCCGAACAGTCTGACGAATGCCCATCCGGTTTCTGGAAATAGACTGAAACGTCAACATCCAGAGGCATCCCTAAAAAACATCCCCTTTGGCCTGCGATGAACCACCCTCGGTCGCGAACAAAAAAATCGATCACCCCAGATTCCTGACAAGCGGGCTCCCGGGGTTGGTGCCCGCATGCGAAGCCATACGGGGCTCAAGGTGGCGCAAGCCATCCAGATCGGATATGATTCGCGCTGGTTTGGCGTTGCGCGCCGGTTGCGCATCCTCCTAATAGCCCAATTCTTGGGCTTCTAGAGTCAAACCCGGCAACGCCATTTGGCGCCTGCTTTAAATCTTTTTTCCGCCTTGCCTCCTGAACCGGCATCGCACAATCTGCGATGGGGCGGCTTCAGGAGCTTCATTTCATGAGTTTCACGTCCCTGGGGCTTGCCCCCGAGTTGCTGCGCGCCTTATCCGACGAAGGCTACACCACCCCTACGCCCATCCAGTTGCAGGCCATCCCGCTGGTGCTCGAAGGTCGCGACTTGCTCGCGGCAGCCCAGACCGGCACCGGCAAAACCGCGGCATTCGTGCTGCCGATCCTGCAAAAACTGGCGGCCGGACGGGCCATCCCGCCGCGCGCCCTGATCCTGGTGCCGACCCGTGAACTGGCGGCGCAGGTGGCCGATTCGGTGCAGGCCTATGGCCGCCATCTGCACCAGCGCTCGGCGGTAATCTTTGGCGGCGTGGGGATTTATCCCCAGATCGAGAAGCTGCGGCGCGGCGTTGATCTCATCGTTGCCACGCCGGGACGCCTGCTGGATCATTTGCAGCAGCGTACCGTGGACCTGTCCGGCATCGAGACGCTGGTGCTGGACGAGGCCGATCGCATGCTCGACATGGGCTTCATCCGGGACATTCGCCGCCTGATCGCCGTGCTGCCCAAACAACGCCAGACGCTGTTGTTCTCAGCCACCTTCAACCCGGAGATCCGCGCCCTGGCGGAAACCCTGCTGCGCAATCCCGCCACGGTGGAAGTGGCCCCGCGCAACACGAT
>Ga0209867_1000276_pt1:0-2500 | contig 10592 bp, 10 predicted proteins | sample GWRWmT4_4Nov14_FD_187197 | JGI IMG/M metagenome (GOLD analysis project Ga0209867, IMG submission 187197) | Sand microcosm microbial communities from a hyporheic zone in Columbia River, Washington, USA - GW-RW T4_4-Nov-14 (SPAdes) (version 2) | ecosystem: Engineered > Artificial ecosystem...
GTTTCTCTCTGCGTTGGCTACTTACCCTTGATGGGGAAGCGTGCTGGCATAGTCGTTTGTCCTGCAACTTGCACGGTCGGCCTGAAAGTCTGACACAGACAGACGATTTTATCGAAAATCGCCCGTCTTCGAGCACGTTTTTCTAGCCTTTGGCTCATTGCTGAACAAAAACTTATTATTGTAACGTATGTAGCAATAAAATAACTACATTGCAACGTAGTTTGCATTGACGTAGAATTTAATCCTATCTAGCGCGGAGCACACTGACAGACGTACGTTTTTCATCGAAAAACATGTCACTTTTGAGCTTTTTTTTTTATAATGTCCCCTTTGACGTGGTTCATGGTTTACCTATCAGACTACGTACCTATACACATACTACACGCAAACATACTTTGTTTTGGGCTTTCATGTAGAATTTCCGAAAAATGAGCGCTCAAGCGCAAGCTATTCTCACAATGGACTTTGAACATTTTGGAGAGTTTTTTTTAGCACGTCTTCCGCTGCAGTTAGCGCAGTTTCTTTCTGCGTTCGCTACTACCCCTTGGTGGGGAAGCGTGCTGGCATAGTCTTTTTCCCTGCACCTTGTACCGTCGGCCTGAGAATCTCACACAGACAGACGATTTTGTAGATTTTTAGTGACAAATTTTAACAGGGTTGCCGTTCATGCAGCTCAACGATTTTCAATCTGGCTATTTGCCTATGCGATACCTACGTGCTGATATGCTTGTATTGCCACCAAACTGTACGGCTCGCCTAGAACATCAAGACAGACAGACGACGACTTTTTCGCCTATGCAAAGTTTGACACGCCACACAGACCGTTCTGTGCGTATGACGTCCTTTTAAACACTTGAGCGTGTTATAACACGTTGTTAACTACGTTGTATATGTGAACAAGGTCTCGGCAAAAGTTTGTAACGGGTCCGAATTTCACGTCAAATAGTGCTAAAAAGCGCACTTTTTGAAAGAAAATTTTTTCATTTTGCCGTCGCTGTGAAGATTTCACTTTTTAATCGTGATGAGAACATGTCTAGGGCTATCACGTAGCATAGTTTTCGTGCTTACAAGTATGGCCATCCGTCTACACCATGTACACAGACAGACGGACTTTGCGTAAAACATGCGGTTTTAAATAGCGCAGCGCAGCTCGTCAAAGGAGCAAGATCGACCGTGGATTTTCACTTGACTAGTAGATGTGTATGTAGGCAACATGCGCCAATTCATAAATCGGTTGAATCTGTTGAGATTTCGCTGCAATCTTGGACGACGTGCCAAAAACCATGAGAGCCGGTTTCACATAGGGGTGTCTTTGAAGCGATTTTTCGCAAAAGTCTTTGTCGTAGCAACAAAACTAACGACTGTGGGTTATTGCACGTTAAATGCGAAAGCAGGGGATGCAAAAATCGAAAATTTTAAAATCCGACATGACGTCATCAAAGTCCGACAAAAATGACGTCATCAAATTTATGACGTCATTTTGACGTCACGAAAGGTTTGTTCGATGCGGACAGTCATGGGTATTACGAGTATGCAATTAGTTTTTGTCCATCACATGCCGTTCAATTTATATTAGCGATTTTGTTTTCCCGTCCGGAACTTTGTGACGTCACTGTTCGGACAGGCCGGCCATGGCCGCCGCACAACTTGGTAATCTTGAATCAGCCAAAGATCCTCTATCCACTGATATAAAGTTTTTGGGGTTTGGACCAAGCTAATTTTTCTTAAGGATGCGCCCATGGCCAGTTTGGATTTTAATGGTTTGCTGCAAACCAGTCCTATATATAGGGGAGGCATGCTCCAAGGTCGGATTTCGCTGTATGGTGGTGTGCAGCAATATACGGCGTGTACTGTGAACGGGCACAGTACACATGCTCCCCTGCCGTTGCAAAGTCAGTCTCTTGTGTTGGTGAGTGTGTAGGGTCCCTCTACACACTGTCTCGCTGGTTGCTGGTCAAAGTCTCATGAGACTGCACTGTGTGCAGTCTAGTGCCTATAGCGTTCCTATGAGAAAATGAGTGTCAAGAGTATGATGAGCAGAGGTGTCAGAGGTGCCTGGAGGTCATTTGGTGAGTGTGTGGGCTTGCTCTGCACACTCCCAAAGACGGTCAAAGTCTCATAGACAGGCTGCAGTGTGCGGTAGTTCCTATGTGAAAGTGTATGAATCCCAGTGTAGCCAGAGGTGTCCTGGCGCAGGTCTAAGTCACTGTCGGCTATGAAGAGGTGTCACTGAGAGTTACTGAGCAGTCACTGTTGGGTGTGCCGGGCTATGGGCTAGCGCGAAACGGTTATCAACTGACGAGGCGCTTGACCTGGCGGCTGGAGTGGAAGGGCTTGAAAAGCTCACTGTCGGTCAAACTGGCTCTTTGGGTCCTGTGCTACACAGGCACCCTGTACAAGGCCTTGACTGCACGGTGAGGGCCGGAACGCTCCAGCCGACGGTCGGTCTCGGCTCGTTGTTTGTCAGTGGCGAGTCGAGTTCCGGCGCTAGCCGCGGTTA
>Ga0209867_1000277_pt1 | contig 10548 bp, 15 predicted proteins | sample GWRWmT4_4Nov14_FD_187197 | JGI IMG/M metagenome (GOLD analysis project Ga0209867, IMG submission 187197) | Sand microcosm microbial communities from a hyporheic zone in Columbia River, Washington, USA - GW-RW T4_4-Nov-14 (SPAdes) (version 2) | ecosystem: Engineered > Artificial ecosystem > Sand...
CGCACAAAAATTTTCCACCCCTTGCCGAACGATGGGCGCGAGGTTATACCAGCGGCCTGATGAACAGACTCGTTGTCATTCTGAGCGGAGCGAAGAATCCCCACGATACGGAGCGAGATTCTTCGCTTCGCTCAGAATGACAGGTCAGGGCATAGGGCCGCTGGCATTACACAGATATATATCCCAATCACGCTGGATCAGACATGCCCTCTAAAAACAACCCGCTACGCCTGAATATGTTGCAATTGAAAACATTGACCCTGTTGCAGGAGCTGGCCCGCCACCCCGAAGCGGGCGCCCGGCAGGATGATGGCGGATTCCGGGTCAACCGCTTGCCCCAGGCGCACGGAGATCATTTTCACATCGGTCAGATCACCGTGCGCGGCGCGGACGCCACCGGACTGACCAATGAAATGGTCTGGAAGGCGCTGGAACGCAAGGCTCTTGTGCGATCAGAATTCCCGGACGCCATTACCATCACACCAGCTGGCATCAGCTATGATACGGGACTGGGCCCCAAGATGCTGCATGGGCCGGCGCATTAAAATGAGTTGAGAAAATGAGTTGAGCGCCGCGCTGATCACTCAGATCAGATGTTCGTTGACCCGGTTGCGCCCGTCATTTTTTGCGCGATAAAGCGCTTCATCCGCACGTTTCAGGACACTTTGCGGCGTATCCATTGTTCCAAGCATTGTGGTCACCCCGATGCTGGTCGTGATGGAAACTGGGCCATCGCCGCCTATGTCGAATGGAAATGTTTCCGTATAGTTGCGAATGCGTTCTGCAACCAACGTCGCAATTGCCATGTCGGTTTCCGGCATGATGACGACAAATTCCTCGCCTCCAAACCGGCAGGCAAGGTCGATACCGCGTATGTTTCGAGAAATTCCGTTTGCGAACTGCTTTAATATCAGATCACCGGCTTCATGGCCGTGCGCATCATTGACGTTTTTGAAGAAATCAATATCAATCATCAGCAACGACAAAGGCCGGTCTTCCCTTATGGCGCGTTCAGTCAGAATTTGAAGATGTGTTTCCATATAGCGCCGGTTATGCAGGCCCGTAAGCGGGTCGGTCACCGCCATTTGCAGGCTGAGATGGAGATTGTGCCGCAACCGTTCTTCGTATTTATGCCAGCGTAACTGGGTACGAACCCGCGCAAACAATTCGTTGCTTTCGATGGGGCGCACCAGATAGTCATTGACGCCCATGTCCAGGCCGCGCGCCAGCCTGCTATCTTCCGGATCTTCGACAATGATCAGCAGGGGAACGGTGCGCGTTTCCTCGGCTGTACGAAATTGCGAACACAGCCGCAGGCCATCAAAATTCCGCATCGACAGGCTCACGATCATCAAATCAAATCCGCCCGCAGCCTTTGACAGCCGCAGGGCTTCCGCTGCATCCTCTACTACCTGCGCATCGTGTCCGGCCTCTTTTAAGGCGCCGCAGACACGCGCGCTTGAGCGCGCCTGATCATCGACAATCAGTATCCGGCCTATAAAGTTTTCCGCATCTTCCCATCCCGGCACATTTTCCAGGCCAAGACTATTACCCGTGATGTCGCGCGCACGTAATTCATCTGTCATCATTTTCAAACGGATCAGGCTGCGAACCCGGGGGAACAGCGGGTTATTTTTAATCGGCTTGCTGATGAAGTCATCGGCGCCCGATGTCAGCCCCTGCACCCTATCCGAAGGTTGATCAAGCGCTGTGATCATGATTACCGGTATGTGCCGCAGGCGCGCATTTTCCTTCAGCTTTCGGCACGCCGTAAAGCCGTCCATTACTGGCATCATGACATCCAGTAATATTATATCCGGCATTTCGGCTTCTGCGACTTCCAGCGCATGCTGACCGTTCACCGCCGTGAGAACTTCGTAATATTCCGCGCTCAGCTTTGCTTCAAGCAGCTTCACATTCGCTGGAACATCATCAACTACCAATACCCGGGCAGTCATTCATGTGCACCTGTTCAATCCAAAAAACGACGTATCGTCGTCAAGAAGTCCGTCACCGAGATGGGCTTCGCAATATAGGCGGCACACCCCCCATCCTTAATTCTTGCCTCGTCCCCCTTCATCGCGAAGGCGGTGATTGCGACAACAGGAATATGGCGAATATCGTCATCCTCCTTAATCCATTTGGTAACCTCAAGACCGGACACCCCCGGCAATTGGATATCCATCAAGATCAGATCAGGCCTGTGCTTCTGCGCAAGCTCCAACGCCTCCATCCCCTCTGTCGTCTGGATCGTAGTAAAGCCATTCGCAACAAGCAGATCATGAAAAAGCTTCATGTTCAACTTGTTGTCTTCGCATATTAATACTGTCTTGGGCATCCGCTTTAGTAATCCATATTCGCTAGGAGGGCGGTTGGAACCGAAACTATCACCCCAAAATTAGACAAGACTTAACAAATCAAAATACCTACATACCCCGCCCGTGACATAGAACATACTCGACGAGCATACTCGACGGGAAGTAACACAACCGTTAATTTTACCGCATGGGAAATTGTCTGGCGCTTTGAACTATTGCAGATTATGTGTAAGTTTCTAGTTAATTTTAATAACAGAAAGCAAAATGAACCAGGATCAGGCGGAAGCGATAGCTTTGGATGCTTTGGGCTTTATTATTCAGGACGAGGCCTTGCGTGGACGTTTCCTGGATCTAACCGGCGCCGGCCCCGCTGATTTACGGGATAGGCTTTCTGATTCCACTTTCCTTGCCGCCATAATTGAGTTTTTGCTTGGGGATGAGCCTTGCCTGCTGGAGTTTTGCAAGGCAGCTGAAATTGATCCGCAATTACCGGCCAGGGCCCACATTGTGCTGGCGGGTCATCCCGCAGAACAGTGGGGCTGATTATATGGAGCCGCAGGTCCGGAACCAATTGGAAAATCTCAAGCTTGACCGAAGCCGCCCCTTGATCGTTACAGATACGGATGAAGTTATCGCCTATTTCATCGCGGGACTTGAACGTTTTCTGGAGCGCAACGGATATTGGCTGGACCTAAAGAGTTTTGCGATTACTGGCAACATTCGCAAACGCGGTTGCGGCGAAATCAGCAGTCAGGAACAAGTGAAATCACTGCTGGCTGAATTTTTTATGCATGACACCGAGGCGCTAGACCCGGTAGAAGGCGCTGCGGAGGCGCTGCGAACACTCAACAAGCGGGCGCAAATCATCGTATTGAGCAATGTGCCAGCCACCGCGCATGCCGCACGCCAACGCTGGTTGCGCCGGCACGACATGGATTATCCGCTGGTCGCCAATGCAGGTTCAAAAGGCCTGCCATTGCGATTTCTCGCCGAACAAATCAATGCACCGGTATTTTTCCTGGATGATTTGCCACCCCATCTGGATGCCGTGGCGGAGCAAACCAGCCGTGTAAGCCTGTTGCATTTCATCGCCGACAAGCGTCTGGCGGCCCTGGCCGGGCCCTCGCAAAGCTGTCATCTGTATACCAGCGAGTGGTCTGATGCGCAGGCATTTATTGAAAGAAAACTTGATTCTCAGGGATTTTAACAGTCCGGGGCCTTATAGGCGTCAATCCGTTGCAGCGTGGCCAGCAACGCAAACGCCCCATAATCAAGGGTCATATCCGCACTAACACCATTGTCGTACAACTTAAAAGCCATCTCGAATTCGGGCATGCCCTCGTTTTGCTCTAATGAATAATAAGATACTTGCACAGGCCACCAGGTTAGGCCAGAAATGGCCTTTTGCACCGATTTATCCGGCTCCTTCTGTTTGGCGGACATTTCCTCATGTGACGCCGCCTTGCTTGATGTTCCGGCGCCTATGGCGGACACAACCTGATAATAGTCTGATTCAGAAGTGCCATCGAACACCTGACGCACAACATTACGCTCACCCCGGCGCGCGGCATCCAGCAAAAACTGCATGTAACCACTGGGGAATAAGACGCCCGGTGGGAGCGTCACTTCTTTTTCTTCGGGTTTTCGCAACTTCGCTGTCCCCGGCGCCAAGGCGGAACTAAAATCGGCGACGCCATCATATTCAGCTACAAGTTTGCCATCCAGGCGCTGGCGCATGACGAACCGGAAATGCTGTCCGTCATAAGATTCCCACGAAGACGCCGAAATATCGCTTAGGGACTGCTCTCCCGCCTCGTCCACCATATCCGTTACGATGCGCTGTTCCGAGACGATCCCATCGCAGGTCGTCTCCCAATCCGTCACCATGCGTCCATCCACATTGGAAACCTGGCCACGGTTATGCCCCGTTGCAAGGGAGATCTTATAAATTGCGCGGTGCGGCAGCATTGCAGGATGCGCTGTAAGGGCGTTTCCAGGCAGGCCATTGGAGGGCGCCAACAACGCCACCAAGATCCCGATAGCCATGGGCCTAGTCCAAAACTGATGCATATATTGTCTTCCCATTGCCCTGCTTCGCCCAGATCGGACGAAATCCCAGATTATAGAGATTCGCCTGCAACGACAGGGACGATTCAAGAAAAGGCACAAAAAAAACTGCGTTCAAAGCATTTTTCAACACAGGATGGAAATAATTTCCCAGCCAGGGAAATTTTTGCCCGGCAGCACCTCCAGCCATCGCCCAAAAACGCCCCAAACCCCTGGTCTTTTCCGGCATGGTCCAGGTCTTTTTTTTGGCATGGCCCCTGCATCATGGCTCAGGGCAATTCGGGGGACGGTGCACTTTGTAACGGAAAGAAAAAATGAGCCAAACTTTAGTTGACTACGGACATCACCTTACGCATCCGGGCATAACGGCCGACGCTTCGCGCCGGTTGAGGCTATTGTGTGAAAGCCAAAGTTACGGGCGGGAGCCCGAAGGCAGCGCATTTATCTCACAGGTCCTCGATCTCGCCGCCCAGGCGGAACAGCGCATCGCCGAACAGCAGGCCCGCATCCAGCATCTCGAATCGCTGACTTCGACAGACGAACTTACCGGGTTGCTGAACCGGCGCGGCTTTATGGATGGCATGCAGCGCGCGCTTCAATCGGCACGCCGTTACGATGAAGAAGGCGTCCTGTCATTTATTGATCTGGATGGCTTCAAGCCGATCAACGACACCTATGGGCACGCGGCCGGAGATATGGTTTTGCGCCGGGTGGCTGAATTACTGCTTAGCAATGTCCGTAAAACGGATCTGGTGGCGCGGCTTGGCGGTGACGAATATGCCGTTTTGTTCGTCCACGCGGTCAAGCAGGTTGGACGCAAGCGCGCCGAAATGTTGCGTCAAATTCTGAACGCCAGCAACCTGGTGTTCGGCGATGTTTCCATACCGATCCGGGCCAGTCTCGGCTGCGCGGACTATAGTGGCTGGTCACAGCCGGAAGAATTACTGCGCAAGGCGGACCGTTCCATGTATCGCGAGAAAAATCGCCGCGCGCGGAATCTAAGCCTGATCAGCCGCCGCTAATATCAGGGCGCTGGCATTTGTTGCGTGATGCAATGAATGCCGCCGCCGCCCTGCACAATATCAAGCGCCGGAAGTTGCACAACCTGACGATCAGGAAAGATGGCGGCTAACTGCTCCCGCGCCAGCGTGTCCGCCGGGTCGTCAAATGCAGGCATGATCACGCCGCCATTGACCAGATAGAAATTCACATAAGACAGCGTCAAACGCTCTCCCCGGCTGTCCAGCCGTTCGCGAGGCGCGGGTAATTGCACTATTTCCAGAGACCTTCCATCCGCATCCCGGGCCGTGCGTAACTGCGACAAATTCTCCGCGGCGATGTGATAATTGGCGTCACCGGGATCATCGCATCCTTGCAGGATCAAATGGCCAGGGGCCGAAAAACAGGCCACATTATCGATATGTCCATCGGTTTCATCTCCGCTCAGGCCTTGCTCCAGCCAGATCACTTTGCGAATGCCCAGCATGCGTTTCAGAATCTCCTCAACATCGGTGCGGCCCATTCCCGGATTACGGTTGGGATTTAGCAGGCATTGCTCTGTAGTGATCAGGGTTCCCGCACCGTCCACATGCAGCGCGCCCCCTTCAGCGAATAGCGGGGCCGCATGGCAGGCAAGCCACAGATCGCGCAACAGCGCCGTCGCAATAACCGCATCCCTGTCATGGGGAATATATTTGCCGCCCCAGCCATTAAAGCGCCATTGCACCCCGGCCAGCCCGCCCTGCCCGTCACGTACAAAGGTGGGCCCCGTATCGCGCATCCAGGAATCGTCAATTTCATGGGCGATGACTGTAACACCCGACCCGCAGATAGCAGCCGCCGCCGCCATATGTTCGGGGCGCGCAATCATCGTGACCGGCTCAAACCGCGTGATCGCCCGCGCCACTGCTGCATAGGCCAGCCGCGCCCTTTCCAGCGCTGGCAAATTGCCCCATAGCGCATTACGACAGGGCCAGGCCATGAACGTACGCTGATGCGGCTCCCATTCCGCCGGCATGGTAAGGTGCGAACTAGTCATGACGTCGGGTTCATTCCAATGCTAATATGGCCAAATCACGCCGGAGTATGTTCATGTCCAATAGCATAGATCATCGCCTTCTTGAATTAGGGATTGAGCTGCCAAGGCCACGGCCGGCAGCGGCGAATTACACGCCATTTGTGGTGCAGGGGGAACTGGTGTTTATCTCGGGCCAAGTTCCAGCGGGGCCACAGGGACTGGAATGGCGCGGTAAATGCGGCGGCGCCTATTCCGTCGCGCAAGGTCAGCAGGCAGCCCGATTATGCGCCCTGAACCTGCTGGCGCACCTGCGCGAAGCCTGTGGCGGCAATCTGGACCGTGTCCGGCGATGCGTCCGGATCGAGGGATTCGTCAATTCCACACCGGATTTCGGCGAGCATCCCGCTGTCATCAACGGCGCATCGGATCTGATTGTGGAAATATTCGGCGCCAAGGGCGTCCATACGCGTTTCGCCGTCGGGTGCAATAGCCTTCCCTTCGATGTCGCAGTCGAAATTGCCGGCATATTCGCTATCAGCGCGGACATATAGCGCCATGACAGCGTGGTTGACAAAATTTCTCTATAGCCACCGCGGCCTGTTTGATAATACTGGCGCGGCTCCCGAAAACAGTCTCGCGGCGTTTCAGGCATCCGTGCAGCACGGCTATGGGATGGAACTGGACGTCCAGGCTGCGGCGGATGGAAACCCCATTGTTTTTCATGATTTTACGCTGGACCGCATGACCCGCGGCCATGGCCCCGTGGCTGCCCTTGATTCGAAAGAATTGGGCAGACTGCATTTGAACGATAGTGCGCAAACCATCCCGACCCTTGGCGACACACTGGATGTGGTGGCGGGCCGCACACCCTTACTGATCGAGATAAAAGTTCCCAATGGCGGTCGCATCGGCGTTTTGGAAGCCCGCATTGCGGATTTGCTATCCCACTATAGCGGGCCATTTGCCGTGCAATCCTTCAACCCCGCCTGCGTTGCATGGTTTGAGGAAAACGCCCCGGCCTTTGTGCGCGGGCAGATAGCGCAGAATTTTATTGCGCGCCCCGAACCCGGCATGGCCTGGCGCCAGCGGCTTGCCTGGACAAAATTATGGAGCTGCGAAGCCAGCAAACCCCATTTCGTTTCATATAATGTCCGCGATTTGCCGGGACCACCAGCCCGCGCCGTGCGCCGTCAGCGCATTCCACTGCTTTGCTGGACCGTGCGTTCCCCCGCTCAGATTGCGATCGCAAAAGCCCATGCGGACAGTTTTATTTTTGAGGGATTTCATGCCTGACCAGGGCGGACGCTTGCAAGTTCGCATCATCGAAAATATTGGCCAAATCGACCCGGCCCAGTGGGACGGCTGCGCCAATCCCGGTGAACTGCACCAGCGCGCGCCCGTTCCGGACATACCATTTATTTCCCATGCGTTCCTGTTTGCACTGGAAAAATCGGGATCGGCATCGGCTCAGGCGGGATGGAGCCCGCGCCATGTAGTGTTGGAAACATCAGATGGCGTATTGCTGGGCGCAGTTCCCATGTATCTCAAAACACATTCCTATGGCGAATATGTATTCGACCATGCCTGGGCGGACGCCTATCATCGGGTAGGCGGGAATTATTATCCAAAACTGCAAGTCTGCGTTCCCTTTACCCCCGCGCCGGGACGCCGCATCCTTGTCCGTCCACATCTGAACGAAGCACACCATCGCGCCGCCCTTATTCAGTCCTGCATGGAAATCGCTGAAAAATCAGGTGTTTCCTCATTACATTTTACATTTCTGGAAAAAAACGAATGGGAGACTCTTGGCGCATCCGGTTTTCTGCAACGGACCCATTATCAATTTCATTGGCAAAACCAGGGCTTTCAGAATTTTGAAGATTTTCTGAACAGTCTGAATTCGCGCAAGCGCAAGCAAATTCGCAAGGAGCGCCGGGAAGCCATCGCGAATGGCGTCGAGATTGCCGTGCTGACCGGCGCCGAAATAAAGGAAGCGCATTGGGATGCGTTTTATCGCTTTTATCTGAACACTGGCCGCAACAAATGGGGGCAAGCCTATCTGTCGCGAGAATTTTTCAGCCTGATCGGCGCAAGCATGGCGGATAAAATCGCATTGGTGCTATGCAGCCGTGCGGGGCGGCCCATTGCGGGGGCCATTAATTTCATTGGCGGCGAAGCCCTGTTTGGCCGCAATTGGGGCTGCATTGAGGAACATCCATTCCTGCATTTTGAGGCATGCTATTATCAGGCGATTGAATTCGCTATTGCGCGGGGATTGTCCCGCGTTGAAGCCGGGGCGCAGGGCGCGCACAAGCTGGCGCGCGGATATCTGCCCAACCTTACCTACAGCGCGCATTGGATAAGAGATTCAAGATTGCGCGACGCCGTGCATCATTTTCTTGCGCAGGAGCGCGCCCATGTGATTGAGGATTCGCATGTGCTGGCGGAGCATTCTCCTTTCCGCAAAAGCAATAACGAGGAGTATGAAGAATGAGCCATGATCCCAACTGCATATTTTGCAAGATTCTGCGCGGCGAGATGGGCGCGATAAAAGTGCATGAAGATCAGGACACCCTGTCCTTCATGGATGTGATGCCGCAATCGCCCGGCCACTGCCTGGTGATCCCCAAACGCCACGCCGCCACCCTGCATGAAGTCAGCCCGGATGAGGCGGCCACCCTGATGCGCGTAACCCACCGCCTTGCGCAGGCCGTTCAAGCAGGCCTTAAACCCGATGGCGTTGGGCTGTATCAATTCAATGGCGCCGCCGCAGGACAAACCATATTTCACATACATTTCCATATCATACCCCGTTATGCTGATGTAGAACTTGTGTTTCATGCCCGTAAAATGGCCGATAAAGCCATTTTGCAGTCACAGGCTGAAAAGATCATTGCCGCGCTGGGATAATGCGGGGGCCTTCCCAGACAGGCGCTGGCAGGCTACAAAGTGCCGACAACTGTTTTGGGAGACCCCATGCCGGCAACGATTTTAGTGCTTAACGGCCCCAACCTTAACCTGCTTGGCGCCCGCGAGCCGGAAATCTATGGCGCGACGACACTTGATGATATTCATCAACTGATGAAAAAGTCAGCCGTAACCCATGGCTGGAATCTGGATTTTCGCCAGTCAAATCATGAAGGCGAACTGGTCGACTGGATTCAGTGGGCGCGCGAAAACGCCGACGCCATCATTATCAACGCTGGCGCCTATACCCACACATCGGTCGCGATTCTTGACGCCCTGCGGGCATTCGAAAAACCGATCGTGGAGGTGCATCTGTCGAACCTGTTTCAACGCGAGACATTTCGGCATCATTCCTATATTACCCCTACGGCGTTGGGGTTGATCTGCGGCTTTGGCGCGCGGGGATATATCCTGGCGCTTAACGCGCTAGCGGACATAGTGAGTTAACGGGAAAACGCATGAACAAAGACAAAATAGACCGGGACATGATTCGCGCCCTTGCTGAACTGCTCGATGAAACCCGATTGACGGAAATAGAAATCGAACATCAGGGTTTGCGGGTGCGTGTCGCGCGCCAACCCAGCCCGGTCGCGCCTGCCATGCACTATGGCGCCCCGGCAGCCGCGCTTCCCGCGGCGGCGCCAAACCCGGGTGAAAGCGCAGCTGTCCACCCGGACGCCGTAACATCGCCCATGGTTGGCACTGTCTATTTGGCGCCGGAACCGGGCGCCACGCCGTTCGTTGCGATTGGAGATTCTGTGATTGCCGGACAAACCCTGTTCATTATCGAAGCCATGAAGACCATGAATCCAATCGCTGCATCCCGTCCCGGAAAAATAGCAAAAATATTGGTCAAGGACGGACAGCCGGTCGAATTTGGCGAGCCTTTGGCCATTATTGAATGATGTGCACACAGAACATGCACTGGGCCGGCATATGATCAAGAAACTTCTGATCGCCAACCGGGGTGAGATCGCATTGCGCATTCACCGCGCCTGCAAGGAAATGGGCATCGCCACTGTCGCCGTGCATTCGACCGCCGATTCGGAAGCCATGCATGTACGCCTGGCCGATGAAAGCGTATGCATCGGTCCGCCCGCTGCCGCAAAATCCTATCTCAATATCCCCGCCATCGTAACCGCGTGTGAAATTACCGGGGCTGACGCCGTGCACCCTGGC
>Ga0209867_1000280_pt1 | contig 10508 bp, 8 predicted proteins | sample GWRWmT4_4Nov14_FD_187197 | JGI IMG/M metagenome (GOLD analysis project Ga0209867, IMG submission 187197) | Sand microcosm microbial communities from a hyporheic zone in Columbia River, Washington, USA - GW-RW T4_4-Nov-14 (SPAdes) (version 2) | ecosystem: Engineered > Artificial ecosystem > Sand...
TTCGGAAATTGTGGTTTTTTCACTATCAAGAAAGGGTCCGATTATTCTGAATTCACTTTCACCTACTTTAAGATGGTCTTCCGCTCGGGCATAACAACTGGTTACTTTGCTGCCATTAATAAAACAGCCATTGGCAGAGCCCATGTCTGTGATCTTGAGTGCGCCACCGATGATATCCAGACGTGCATGTTGTCGCGACATTTTTTCATCGTGGAGTTGTATATCACAATTTTCCAGACGACCAATAACGGTCGATTTTTTTAACTTGAGTCGTTTTCCTTTGTTGTCGCCATTAAGCGTTTCGAGAAACCATTTATCTACATTAGAATCCAGTCGCGGGAGTTCATTGGCATTGTTATCGTATTCGGGTAAAAGCAATTCAAGTTCGGTGTTATGGAGTTTGATTACATCACCCACATGCAATTCAATGGCGTTAATAAACGCGTTTCCGTTTACCCAAATATCCTTGGCATTGTCTATCGGCAATAAATAGACTTTGTCATTTTTAATTTGCAACTGCGCATGGTGTGCTTGTATGCCGGCCTCTTTAAGGATAAGCGCATTGTCATTGGCACTGCCTATTGATATTTTTGGCGGTACAATCCAAACGGCTTCTTTTCCAGCGTTCTTGTTTCTGATTTGATACATTGTCACTGTCGTCTCGGGGTTCAGAATGTATGGCTATTAAGGGTATAGGTCTATTAATTAAAGACAAAATAAAACAGGATACAAGTTTTAATAGGCAAGATAATTGTTGGTTGTTCAGTGGGAGAGGCCCTTGTTAAATAATGAATTAGTGCATTTGTTTTTTAAATCAGACAGCTCTGAGCTTGTTCAAAGTGAGCAAGTCTCCATTGTTGAATGGAAAAAACAGATTCCTCCTCGTATGAAGGCATGGAGCGAGCCTCTTGACCGGGCCATGGCCGGGGGATTTATGGCTGATCGTCTTGCATTTGCCTTTTTAGCCGCGTATCAGTCTGCTTTGCAAAAACAATTTCCTTTTCTGAACCCGGAGCAACTCGCTGCCTTTTGTGTCAGTGAACAAGGGGGAAGCAAGCCCAAAGCCATGCAAACTCGAATAGAGCCTTTTGAGCAGGGCTTTCAACTCAGCGGCAGCAAAACATTTGTCACCGGTGCAGAGCAAGCGGAGGTCTTGCTCGTGGCCGCGCGTGATACTACTCAGAGTTTGGAGCGACCCAGCATTAGAATTGCAGTGATTCAAGCCACAAATAAAGGGGTGCGCATCGAAGAAGACAAGGTCTTGCCCTTTATGTCGGAACTGCAAAAGGGACGGCTGCACCTGGATCAGTGTTTTTGTGCGGCGCAATCGGTGCTTGTCGGTGATGGTTACGCCGACCATGTAAAACCCTTTTCACCGCTTGAAGCATTTTTTGTGATGGCGGCTGGTCTGTGTTATTTACTGCGATTAGCCCGTCTCTATGACTGGCCTGCCGCCTTTATCGAGCAGTGTTTACTACTTTTGCATGCAGTTCAAAGCGCTGATTATGCAAACCCTGAATCGCCCACTAATCAGTTGCTTTTGAATGGACTGCGTGTGCAGCTGAAAGCCCTGGTTGAACAAACAGAGCACAGTGAGTATTGGCGTTTGTCCGATGAGCAGGTATATAAACGATGGTTGCGTGACAAGGCGGTGCTTATGTTCAGTGACCGTTCTCATACTATTCGCCTTGAGCGAGCCTGGTCACAGCTTAAAGCAAGCTAACAGGTTGCCAAAAGGAAGTCGCTGAATCTTACCCAAATTTATGTGTTTATTATGATGCGTTTAAATATTCAAACCGTATTGCTGTGGACGATTTTTTTTGTGTTTACCGCAGCAATGCCGGCATTTGCATTGGATGAATCGAGTCTGCCGCACAGCTTCAAAACACGGGCTATTCCCTATTTTGAAAGTGCCACGAAGGGTGTAATGATCACCCCGGATCAAGTCCATATTCACTACCGGATTTTTGAACCTTCAGACGGCCCGGTTAAGGGCAATGTAGTGATTATTTCTGGACGTACTGAATTTATGCGTAAGTACGCCGAATTACTCTATGATCTGCGTTTATCAGGTTACCGATTTTTTATTTATGATCACCGGGGGCAAGGCGAATCAGAACGGCTGTTGACAGACACACGCAAGGGTTACGTTAATCACTTCAAGGATTATGTGAGCGATCTTGAACAGTTTATGAACACGGTTGTGAAAACCACTGGCGCAGATAATACCTATTTTCTTGCGCATTCCATGGGAGGGGCAATAGCTACGCGCTATGTCATTGAACACCCTGAATCGGTCACGGCGATGGTCGCTTCCAGCCCTATGTTTCAGGCCTCTACGGGCAACATTCTTCCCGCTGTGGCCTATCAACTGCTGAACATTTTTATATTTGTGGGGCAGGGTGAATCGTATACGCTGGGTCGATCAGCAGAGGATTGGCAACAAAGTTTTGTGCTTAATGAGGTGACCACCAGTGAAGCGCGTTATGACTATGCGCAACAGGAATGGAAAGAAAACAATGCGCTTATCGTTGCCGGTCCGACCCATCGTTGGCTCAAGGAAGCGCTGGATATTGGTTTCTGGATTATGCCACGTGCTGAGTTGATTAAAACACCCTTGCTGGTATTGCAGGCCGGTGATGAAACTGTCGTTGATCCCGCGAGTGAAGCAGACGTATGTCAACAGGCTGCGCACTGTAGTGTGTCTATGTTTCCCGGAGCAAAACACCAATTACTCATGGAGCAAGACAATATCCGTAATGAAGTGATCAAACAAAGCCTGGCCTTTTTTGTACGATATAAAAACAAATGAAACAACGAAAAATTATCTTGTTTTATTGGTGAATTCTGAATTTTTTAGAAGCTGGTCATGCAGGGCAGACTCGAAGTGTTTCTCAAGCCTACCGGGAATCGTCCGTCTTACATGGTCACTGCATCCATTTTTTCAGAGCGACCATAGACATCTTCCAGCCGTACAATATCATCTTCACCCAAATAGCCACCGGATTGGACCTCAATCATTTCCAGCATTACTTTGCCAGGATTAGTCAGACGGTGCACCGAGCCGATAGGAATATAGGTCGACTGGTTTTCTGTCAGCAGAAATATTTTGTCGTCACAGGTAACCTGCGCCGTACCACAGACCACAATCCAGTGTTCTGCACGATGATGATGTTTTTGCAGTGAAAGACTGGCGCCGGGTTTGACGGTAATACGTTTCACCTGAAACCGGTTACCCGTATCAATTGAGTCATAACTGCCCCAGGGACGACAAACTTCCCGGTGAGAGTGAGCTTCATTACGTGATGCTTCGTTAAGGCTGTTTACAATTTTTTTAACATCCTGCACGCGGTCTTTTGCAGCCACCATCACCGCATCTTTGGTTTCTACAATCACCAGGTCCTCGACGCCCAGCAGGGTAATCAGTTTTCCTTCGGCGGTAACAAAACAATTTTTGCTGTCGAAGGCTAAAACATCGCCTTTGAGCACGTTGCCAGAGGCATCCTTGTCATGTACGTCCCACAAAGAAGACCACGAGCCCACATCACTCCAGCCAGCCGTGAGCGGGATCACGCAGGCTCTATCGGTTTTTTCCATCACGGCGTAATCAATGGAATCTTCAGGGCAGTGTTCAAAACTGTCTCTATCAATATGAATATAATCATTGTCTAACGTACTTTGTTGCAGTGCCAGTGCGCAGGTGTCAAAAATATCGGGAGCGTGTTGTTGTAATTCTTCCAGATATCGACTCGCCTTGAACATGAACATACCGCTATTCCAGCAGTAATCGCCGGAAGCAAGAAATTCGCAGGCACGTTCAAAGCTTGGCTTTTCCACAAACTGCGCCACCGGAAAAACGTCTTCTGGTAAATGATCACTCTTTTCTGCGATTTTGATATAGCCATAGCCGGTTTCTGGTTTGTCGGGCGTAATGCCGAATAAAACCATTTCGCCTTTTTCAGCCGCCGGCACTGCGTTGTTGATTGCGTTATTAAAGGCCTGTGTATTCAGAATGACATGATCGGCGGGCAATATCAGCATTAATTCATCCCGTCCATCATTCAATAACTTCATTGCCGCAATCGCTACAGCAGGCGCCGTGTTACGTCCAAAGGGTTCGAGCAAAATGGCATCGGTATCCTGATTCAGTACGAGTAATTGCTCAGAAACCATAAAGCGGTGCTCGTGATTACATATAACCAAAGGATTTTGCATGCCCTGGGTCATAACACGTGCAATCGTTTGCTGAAACAGCGTTTGATTTCCGATCAGTTTCAGGAATTGTTTCGGATACTGTTTACGCGAAAGAGGCCACAGCCGTGAACCGTTACCGCCTGATAAAATTATGGGTATCATTTTCTTCTCCTTTAGCTGAATGAATGTATAACTTTTTGAACGATAAAAAATTATTTACTAATCCGTTGAGGTAGAGGAGATGAAATTCCATTTTTTGTTTTCAGACTGTTTCCGGAAAAAATCTCGGTCATATTGCCGCCCATACGACTAAAAACAAGCGGACTGAATTTTTCCATCCAGAGCGTATTTTCTTTACCGGGAAAAACAGCATTAAATGGTTCTAACCACGCCAATGAATTGCTTGAGGGTAAATTGTCTACAACCTGCTGATACCCCGTTTTTTTTGCAAATAAAGCGGGGGTTGTGATGCCAAGCAAAACACGTTTAGCAAGCAAAATAAAACGATCCTTACGATACTCAGCAACCTCGTGTTGATTGGCAACCAGAAATACGTGCAACATGGCTAAGGGTTGCAAAGCAAAATTGTGATAAGTCAATGCACGGGTCTGACGGGCTAATTCATTGGGTAAATAGCCTTCGGCATCAATTTGTGTCATGGCGACACGGTAGACATCCGCTGACCAAGCAAACAACTTTCTATCGTTGAGCACAACCGCCGTTGCCATAACTGCCCATGCGGCCCAGTAATCATGGTTGTTGATATTATCAATACTGCGCTGGCTGTAATCGAGAACAACTTGGTGCGCCAATACACCAAACCAGGATTCAATTGTTGTTATCGTTTTTGGGGACAGTTTTCTATAAGAGGCCGGTTGTGCCAACTTGACACGCATCCATGCAGAGGCTGATGTAGCTAAGGCCCATTTCCTGGCCGCTTTGCCAATGCTGTTCGCATCAGGATCTTGTAAGGCGCCGGCAGAAGCCCATCGTTTATACCACTGCACCATACATTGCATGGGCGCGTCTTCCCGAGCATTTTTTACAACGGTACTGGCCAGTTTAATCAATCCTTCTTCATACGAACGAATAGACTTTGTTGCGCGCGTATAACGAAGTTCGGCGCCTTTATTGAGGGTATCTTTGCTCGCATCATCACCTTCATATTTGCTGACAAAATTAAGTTTTCCAGTATAGGGTACAGGAATATCAGGACAGCTAAAACTTTTGGTGTCAGTGACTTGCTCTACCGCCTGGTAATAGCCTATAGGTGCCCGTATGCTTGAATTGGTAGCGCTCACGCAAACAACAGACCATGAAGCGGCCACAAGTGCGAATATAAAACAACACAGATTTCTATACTGATTTTTTGACATAAATACTTACTCCGCTTCACACAGGGTGGCTTTAACTTTGAGGTCTTTACTGTAGGACGTTAGTCGGGCCAGATCCAGAGAAAGAAAATTCATATTTTTCCACTCACCATCACGTTTAAGCTCAAAAACGAAACGGCCTTTGTTATTTACGCGATTGGCTACTTTGGTACGAATAAGCTCCTTTCTACCATTGATATACCAGACGGTTGCTTCAATTTCTTTAACGGTTGGATCGGAAAATTGTAAATCAATTACATGGTTATTGCCGTTTAATTTTAACAGTTTACCACCCCCGTTAAACAATATTTCAGTTGGCGTGTTTTCACCAGATAGTGACTGCGTTAGCTGAGTGGATTTTTCAATAAGTACATTCTTACTAGTACAGCCATTAGTTATAAGTGGAATCACCTGACGGTAAAAAAGTTCGTTATCCAGTGAGTATTGCCCCGGCACTTCCCAAATCAAGATTTTTGGGGGATTTTTCTGAAAGTCTTCCGTAGGTAAATATTGAATCAGTGCACCGTCGTAACGCGCTCCAGCCATTGCAACGTTATCAATATCGATAGACATATTCTGTTTCAAGAATCCGGCAAAGTTATATTCCATTGCACCTTTACTATTACTGGTACCTACCAGAGTGACGTCGGTTTTCGACTCGCCAAACAGGTCTGCTTCTGCGCCTGAGGATTCCGTTGTGAACGCATCAATAACCTGATCGCCAATATCATAGGCGCATATTTTTTTGTAGGCAGTCTGATGTGTGCCTATTCTTCGCAACACGCCAGATACCTGCGTCTGAAATTCCATGCGTGGAATAGACGCATAGACCCTTTGTTTTTTAATTTCTTCGGCAACAATTTCAGCGGTAAGACGTGCCCCGTAGGACGTCCAGTGATGATCACGTTTGAAGAAAAAATTATCATGTTCTTTGGCAAACATAAGCGATAAATCAGGCACAATAGTGCCTGTAGTTCTTAATCGCATAAGCGTATTTTTATACTGTTCACGCGCTTGTTGCAGGGGGAAGTTATTTTTCTGTGCCTCTGTCAATTTGTCGCCATGCATCAGACCACGTGTAGGCACATAAACCAGAACAAGTTGTACTCCTTTAGCCTTCAGTGTGTCGTTAAAACGTTTTAATTCAGCATATCGTTCGGGTGAGGGACCGAATTGTGTTTTCCAATCAATTTCCGTACGAAACAACCAGCCATTATTAGCTTCTTTAAGAAATTTAAACTCTTTTAAAAAGCCATTCTCATAACTGGCAGGGTTTTCGGTTTGCGGGCAAATAGCACAGCATTCCTCGAAATTGTACACGGGCACAGCAGGCTGGGTTTCACTCGCGCCTGTATGCATAGACAGGGTGCCAAAAACGACTGCTGCAACAACAAAACGCCTAACAGGCAGTTGAAGAATTGCTACGATTGCAAATATGACGGTAAAAATTGGCACAAAATCCTCATTTGCGCTGTGTAAATGGCGGTTTTTCTCCAATTTTTGCTTTGTTTTTGCTTCGCTCGTAACGTTCTTCAACAGCCTTCTAAACATATAAGACCCTTATTGTTTGATCCATAGAGTGACAAGTTGTGCACCTGAGCCGCTGATAAATAAACTGAATACCTGTGATTTTTCCAAGACAATGGCAGGTAGTGGTTTTGATTCTGATGCGGGTGTGAAAATCGCCAAAGACAATTTGACCGGGTTGATGGCGCGATCTTGCCTGCTCCCCGGAGCTACATTGTCAATTACAGCAATTTTTCCATCACTGGTTTTAAGTGAAATTAAAGGGAGTTCTGACAGGTTATATAAACTGATCAGTGCTTTACGGGGATCGGTTTTGCCAAGATCTTCGATCAGTGTTGTTTTGCCTTCGTCCATAATAACAAAACTGTAATAGTGATCGCCGCTTAGCGGTACCGTTTTATTAAGACCTGTTGCATTGATAGTGATGTTACCGGGTGACATGAATTTGTAAGCCGTGCCGGAAAACGCGCCTACGGAACGAAATTTTTCATTGCCTGCACTGATTTCGGTCAAGTCGTGTGCGCTTAAATTTACCATACGAATAAACGCAGAGCCTGCCGGTGCAGTGGGGCCATACAGAGCATCCTCATTAGCCTGTGCGTTGAGACAAAAAAATAAAAAGGCAGATACCATCAGCCAAGATACACGTTGTTGTAAACCCATAGTAAAACTCCTTTGTTATTTATTCAGTGATTAATCGCTTACTTTTTGTCATTGCTAGCAGGGGACATTAATAAATACCGCTCAGGGAATTCCCATAGAACGACCTGAGGCGGATTATTATGAAAATCGTCCGACTGCAAATAATCCAACATCGGTTTAACAGGTCCTTGGCCTTCTTTTGCAACATTCATTAATTCGGTGCCAATGGCTTGCTGCAGAGCGCCGGTAAAATTCCATAAGGGGTTTGCGCTGTAACTGCTGCCAACCAGCGTCACAGCTAAGCGGGCATCTGCAAACAGTGTGTTTTCATTCGGTGTATTTTCATCAGTCATCATTGTTGTTTTTTGTACGATGACAAAATCTGAAAATGGGTTCATAAAATCGAACCACGGACTTAAGGGTACATAGTTAAGTAAATCGCCCTGATGTTTTTTTTGTTCATGTATTGTGGTGCGGTAGTGTTGCTTGTTTGTGTTGATCCAATGGGCTTGTTTAATAAAGGTGGCGACTGTGTCGGCAACAACCGAGGCCCCGTACGCAGTCCAGTGCGTATCGGTGCGAAGAAAAACCTGTTCATGCTCACGAGCCGCCAAGAGGGCAGGCAGTGCATCGCTGCTGGCTATGCCTGCATTTTTCACATCATTTTGTACGCGCTGATACAATGCCTGGTGTGCGGCATCCGGGTGCGTGTTATGTGGTAAATAGTCGGCATAGATACGCGCTTTTGCCGGCACAATCACAAGGAGTAACTTGATTTGTTTTTGGGCTAAGGTGTGTTGCACATCAAAAATAGTGTGCAGATTGTTGGCATAATTCATTTCACTGTGAAGAACAGGATCGATTTCCTCGTCAGTAAAGAGCCAAGCCTTTGTGCCAATAACAACACCCTGGCGGCCCTCGTTAAACAAGGTATAGTCAATTGCGGCCCACAGGTTTTTTGATAAGGTTTTCAGGGCATTTTCATCATCTACGAACTTTTCGAAAACACGGGTGAGTTCGCCGTTCAGCACGGACTTGGTTTCAGGCACAGCAAAACCAATCACTCGTGGCAAGGTCAATACCATCGGAATCACTAGCATGGATATAAACAGTGTGATGAAGGAGACTTGTTTGATCCTTTGCATACGAGCGACCTAAAACTGGAAATACAGAAAAGGTGAATATGAATCCGCCGAGAGTTTCATCAGCGACAAACCAAACAGTGCCAATAAAGCAAGTGATGCCCAGCCCTGAGACAAGAAAGGTAATTGTGTGAACTTAACATCTGAATGCCGTGCCCCTTGCCACACAAGTACGCCATACGCAAGCACCAGCGTTGATAGTTGCAACAGGCTGATCTGCGCTGCATAAAGGGCGCTTAGGCTGAAATCAAAGGATAAAAACATAGCTTCATACATATGCATGGCTGATGTCACGTTTTCTGCACGAAACATCACCCAGCCAAGCACGACCAGAAAAAATGTCAGTACTAAACGGTGAAGCTGAAAATAAGGTGTTTTTCCCCAGCCAAAATATTTCTCAATGACCAACCATCCACCGTGCCATGTCCCCCACAAAACAAAGGTCCAGTTGGCACCGTGCCAGAAACCACCCAGCAGCATGGTTAAAAACAGGTTACGGTAGGTGTTAAACACACCCTGGCGATTGCCGCCCAATGGGATATAGAGATAATCCCGCAACCAGTTCGACAGACTGATATGCCAGCGTCGCCAGAACTCGGTGATTGATTGGCTTACATAGGGCTGATTGAAGTTTTCATTAAAACGAAAGCCCATCATCATACCCAGACCAATCGCCATATCGCTGTAGCCGGAAAAATCAAAATACAATTGCGCGGTGTAGGCAAGGGCAGTGACCCAGGCATCACCGGTGCTTAATGTGTCCATTCCAAAACCGCTACTGACCAAAGGTGCAATCGAATCAGCAATAAATACCTTTTTGATAAAACCCTGTATAAAACGAATGCTTCCCAAGTAGAACATTTCCAGGCTGTGAGTCCGCTCAACAAATTGATGAGCAAGATCCTTGTAACGCAACACAGGGCCGGCAATTTGCTGGGGAAACAATGCAACAAAAGCGGCGAAATCAATTAAATTATGTGTGGGTTCGGCATCGCCCCGGTAAACATCAACGATGTAACTGATGGCGTGAAAAATATAAAATGAAATACCAATAGGCAGAAGAACAGGTGCTGTTTCAAAGGGCTGAATACCCAGGCTGCTTATAATCGCATTAAAACTTTCAACGCCAAAATTGGCATATTTGAAATAACCCAGCGTGGATAAATCAACGATCACACCAAGCGTTAGCCACCGATAGGCCGCTTGGCTGCGAATACCTTTTTTGTGAATCATTTTGGCTATGCCGTAATTCCACAAGGTAATAGCGATAAACAGTGCCAGAAAATCAATACGCCACCAAGCATAAAAGGCATAACTGGCAATAAGGATGAGTAAATTCTTTAATGATTTTGGTGTCAGATAATACAGCGCCATGAAGGATGGCAAAAACAAAAATAAAAATGCATTCGATGAAAAAACCATAACAACGCTTCCTTGTGAAAATTAATTCAGTTTCACAGCAGACAAAACAGGTTCAATAATAACGGCCTTACGTTGTTTAAAAAGAATATCCAGAATTGGATCCTGAAATTCGTTAAGCACCCCCGTGAGCTGCACACCATAGCGATTGTCGGGTGTCCGGAAATCAATGCCGTACATTTGCAATGCGATAGGGCGGTCAATGGATAAG
>Ga0209867_1000281_pt1 | contig 10454 bp, 6 predicted proteins | sample GWRWmT4_4Nov14_FD_187197 | JGI IMG/M metagenome (GOLD analysis project Ga0209867, IMG submission 187197) | Sand microcosm microbial communities from a hyporheic zone in Columbia River, Washington, USA - GW-RW T4_4-Nov-14 (SPAdes) (version 2) | ecosystem: Engineered > Artificial ecosystem > Sand...
CTTGGATTTTCTTAAAAGTTTGGACCTTCATGAATATGCGGAATCTTTGGCGTCCGCACTTGGAATCGACTTAACTACACTAGGTGTGATTAGCAATGATCTTCCAACTGACCCCGGCTTTCTGAAATTACGTCAGTTAGAGCTGTTCCGTCAGATTTACGAAAATCAGCGCATTGCTCGTGGCATCGCCTTCGAGAGCTATTTGAAAGGTTTCTTCGAGAGCGGCACTTTGCCCGATGAGCTTCATGCAGTAGACGTTGGTTGGAAAGGCTCTATCCAGGACAATCTCTACCACTGGTTTAGGAGGGCGCATGGTGAGAATGCACAAGTTCATGGATATTACTTGGGATTGGTAGCGACTGGAGCGATAGCTGCCAAAAATCGTAAAATGGGACTGCTTTTTTCAAATATTGAGGGGCGGACACCTGGATTTCACGTCTTCAACGAAAACCGATCGCTGTTTGAGATTATTCTTCACGCCGATCACGGTTCAGCTTGTCGTTATGCTATTGATGCACAAGGGAACCCTGCAGTGATCGAGGACGAGTTCCATGAAAGTGCGATGATTAGCAACAATGTGCACGCTGTCTCCCGGCCGATCATGGATCTTTTTAGACAGATTGTTGCTGTCATGGCTTGTGAGCCACTTCCTGATCTGAAATTACTAGGGATGACTCTTGATCGCCATTATCGGATGGTTTTTGACCCTTCCAAGAAGGAAGTTGAATGGGTTTTTTCGGTATCTCATGTCGAAAATTTTGGCGTGTTTGAGGAATCGGGGTTCGGAAATTTTGAGGGTTCATCTGATCTGTTGAGTAAGCTAAGGTTTACTTGGCATCTGGTTCGAATGAATCGCCCTTTGGAGCTTGGCAATTGGCCGTGGTTGACGATCAGAAAGCGTGCTTTGCCCGGCCTAAGCCTTATCTACAGTTTGTTCCGTCGTTGGCAGAGTCGCTGATGCGCGTCTTAGCGGGATGGCACAAATAAAAAATAGGTGTTGATCAGTATGAAATTGTGTTTTCTAGTGGGTTCGATGGCAATAAGTGGTGGGACTTATGTGATCATTCAGCATGCAAGCTATTTGATGGAACATGGGTTCGACGTTACTTTGGCGGTTCAGGAGGCATTTTCACCGTCAACCATTGCTTGGCATGATCAAGCTCTGAAACTGCGTTGCATTCCCGTTGAACAGGCCAAGGGCGAGTCCTTTGATCTAGTCATAGCCACGTGGTGGAAAACGGTGTTTGAGCTCGAATATTTTAACGCGCGTCACTATGCTTATTTTGTTCAATCCATCGAATCTCGGTTTTATCCTGAAGATGAAATTCCTCTGCGTGCGTTGGTTGATTCAACGTATCGTTTTCCTCTTGCTTATGTTACTGAGGCAACTTGGATTCGAAAGTACCTTTTTGAAAAATTTGATCAAACGACCACATTGGTGCGTAATGGAGTACGTAAAGACGTATACCAGTCAGATGGGCCAAGGGTAGCCCTCCGGCCGAATGGGCTGCCAAGAGTGCTTATTGAGGGGCATTTTGGAGTCCGCTTTAAAAACACTGCGCTAGCTCTTCGATTGGCACGCGAAGCCGGTGCTCGTGATATCTGGGTGCTGACGGGCACGCCAATTCGTTGGATTCCGGGTGCTAATCGGGTTTTTTCACAGGTGCCGATATCCCAAACTGCAGATATTTATCGATCTTGTGACATCCTGATAAAACTAAGCACTGTTGAAGGAATGTTTGGTCCACCATTGGAGATTTTTCACTGTGGTGGCACTGCAGTTGTCTACAACGTGACTGGTCATGACGAATACATAATCGATGGTTTGAACGCTCGTGTCCTTCCGCGAGGTGATGCCGATGGAGTTGTGCAGGCTATCAGAAAACTTCTCACCGATCAAAGAGAACTAGAGACTCTTAAAAGTGGCGCACTTCAAACGGCTGCAGGGTGGCCGTCTTGGGAGGAATCTTCAAGCGAGTTTTTGCAATGGGTAAAAGTCGCACTTGAAAGCCCAGCTGTCGACCGCGCAGTTTTGCATGAGATGACTGTGCATATTTTTGCGGAATATGAGCGTGACGAGCAGATTCGCATTAAAAAAAATCCTGGCATTGTCCGGCGTCACAAATTAAGTGCGTTGTCGTCAAAGCTGCCTCCCTCTGTCGTTCGGACAGTTAAAAGGCTTGAGGCGGTTGGCGAAGTGCTTTTTCGCGGTCGAGAGACTTACTGATGTACAAAATCAGAACCATTGACATCTGGGATACTCTGCTGCGTCGCGATTGCCATCCAGAATGCATTAAACTTGCGACTTGCCACCACTTATTGTTAACACGGTTAGATCAACTGCAACCTGCCTTGCAGGATCAGTGGTTGCTTTATCAGGTACGTATCGATACCGAGCGACTTCTCGCTGAAGAGTCGTGTGCCGGTGGCGGTGATGACGAATATGAGATTACCAACGTCTTGAGTCGCTGGCTGGATACTGTGTCAGTTGGAGGATTTGATCCGACGCTTCCCAAAGCGCTTGCCGAATACGAACTAAGCGTTGAGATGAAGAGGTCTTATCCTGACACTGGCATTGTTGACTTTCTTCAGGATTATCAAGCAGAACGCTCTGCTTTTCTCTCTGACTTTTATATGGATGCTGAAATGTTGGGACGGCTTCTTGAAGCAAAGGGATTGAAACATTTAGTCTCGGAAGGTTTCTCTTCTTGTGATGTTGGTTTGAATAAACGCTCAGGCGGCTTATTTAATCATATCCACGAGAAGTATGAGGTCGCACCAGAGAAACATGTACATATTGGCGACAACCTTTGGTCGGATGTTGAGTCGGCAGAACGTTTTGGGATTAAAGCGATTCACTACCTGCCTGACGCTGAACACGAACTGAGATTGAAGCGTGAACATCTGTTCTCTTCCCGCAATGCACTATTCAAACATGTCAGGGATCTTTGTCGATCGGAGGCAGAACTTTTCACGCTGGATCACAACGAAACTAACTCAGCTTTCCTGCTAGGCGTTGAGGCGGCCCCTCTTTTCATAGGCTTTGCTATGTGGATTGCCGAGCAGTCACTGAAGCACGGACTCGACCGTATTTTCTTTTTGACACGAGAAGGCGAGTTCTTTCATCAGGTTTATTCGAAGATCTTCCCGGAAAATCATCATGCTGGACACACCCTGCCGCCTAGCCAGGTTCTTCCCGTTAGTCGTCTCTCGACTTTTGTTGCCTCGCTTGATGAACCAACGTTTGTTGAAGTTTCGCGCGCATGGTCCCTATTCAATCAACAAAGTATCTCAGCCTTGTTTTTGACGTTGAGTCTAGATATTGCAGAGTTTTCCGAGACGTTGGATCGACTCGGCTTGGGTGTAAATGATGTTATTAATAACCCTTCGGAGAGTCGTCAACTTGAGGAGCTTTTTAATGAGGTGGAATTCCGTGACGCTTTGACGCGCTCTATTAAACGACAAAAAACGTTGTTGCATGATTTTTTGTGTCAAAGTATGCCCCAAAAGGGGGAGAGGGTGGGGGTTGTTGATATTGGATGGAGGGGAACAATACAAGACAATTTAGCGCTTGTAATGCCCCAGACCCATTTTCACGGTATGTACCTAGGGTTACGTGCATTTGTAAATACACAGCCTGCTAATGTCACAAAGGAAGCCTATGGACCGAATGAGAGCGTTAGTGATGAACTAAATGCGCTTTTCGAGGTGTTCGCCGCACTCGAAATGCTTTGCTCATCCCCCAATGGCTGTGTGACGGGTTACCAACGAAATGGTGAGAAAATATCACCAAGGCGTGATATTTCAACGGAAGAAAATATAGCTTTTTTTCGTTTTACGTCTCATTTTCAAAGAGGTGTACTTTTCGCAATCGAGCGATGGCACCCGATGCTAGATGCTTATGTAGTTAGCGCCCATGAACTTCGAGAGCAGGGTCTCAAAGTATGGGATGGTTTGAGGGTATCTCCACCTGAAAGTCTTGCGTTGATCTTCATGCAAACCCCACAGCATGACGTGTTCGGGTTTGGCGATCTTTTTGCCAGAAGCCAAGTGCCCTCCCTGACTACGGTTGCACTGTCTCCGTTTATGAAAACTAAACGCCGAAATTTGATTGAGTTTGTGCGGCGTGTGCAGTGGACGACTGCGATTGACAAAATGCAAGGTATTGGTTGGTTCCATAGAAAAGTTTTGCTGATAATTTTTCGAATAGCGAATGAGATAAAGCTGCTCCGTATGAGGGCTACCCATAAGCGGCGGCAGAGGCCTGCGTGATTGAGGGTCATCATCGTTAACTACAACGGGATGGACTCACATTGTTGGATTGCGTGTGGGGCAGATAATGACCCCATAGACGGTTGACTTGAGTCTTTCCTATTATCTTTCTACCAAAAAATGCATAAAATTTCAAAGAATGGCTTTATGTGCGAACGCTTTCTTGTCTTAGTTTCTCCATTTATAACGGGCCTTTTTCAATGTGCTTTAAACTTTAAAGGTATTTAGTTGCATGCCCGCTCCCATAAATAGAGCCTTGCTTGTCATAAGATCCATTATTTTTTATCTAATTTTCGTTCTGGTGACTATTGTCTACAGCAGTCTCTGTCTGCTGATTGGTCCTTTTCTTCCCTTTGAAAAAAACGCTGTTTAATCCGCAATCGACGGTGGTAAAAAAAGAACTGTTTGCCGTTCCCTTTTTTGGTTGGGCCTTAAAGCTTAAGGATGCCATCGGTATTGATCGTTCGCAAAAAACCAGTGCGCTGAAACAACTGATTGAGCAGGGTACAACAAATATTGAAAAAGGTTGCTGGATTATGGTCTTCCCCGAAGGCACGCGTACCGCGCCCGGAGAGCCTTCTACCTATTCTTCCGGTGGCGCATTGCTGGCGCAAAAGGCGCATGTTGCTATTACGCCCATTGCGCATAATGCCGGCGAACTGTGTCCGCCCCGGGGGTATATTAAATACCCCGGCACAATAGACGTGGTGATTGGCCCTAAAATCAGCACCGAGGGCAAAAAAGCCAAGGCCATTATGGAAGAGGTCGAAACATGGATACGTTCCACTATGGCCGAAATCAGCGTTAAAGAGTCTTTCGACCCTGTTACACGTCAGGTAAAGGAACGTGCTGCTGACTAAGGTCGCTTTACCCGATGAAGGCGCTGTGTCTCATCGGGTGTGGCTGCTTTAAATTTTTTAAATATCCAGATTCGACACGTTTAAGGCATTTCTCTCGATAAAATCACGCCGTGGCTCAACGTGATCGCCCATGAGCGTGGTGAAAATCTGATCGGCCGCAATGGCATCATGAATAGTCACTTTAAGCATGCGGCGGGTTTCTGGGTCCATGGTAGTTTCCCATAACTGTTCGGGATTCATTTCGCCCAAACCTTTATAACGAGAAATTGCCTGGCCGCGTTTTGCCTCGGTCATTAGCCATTCCAGTGCTTCTTTAAAATGTTTGACCGGGCTCATGCGTTCGCCGCGTTTAATGTAGGCCCCTTCTTCCAATAATCCGCTTAACATGTTTGCCAAATCCGATAGGGCTTTGTATTCCTGTGAACGGAAAAAATCGAAATTGATGCGGTAGGTGTGTGGGACGCCATGTGACAAGACGGTGACTTCAGGTAAATAGATTGCCCGTTCTTCATCCTTGATGACGTTCACATCAAAACGTTCCGAGGGATTGGCTTGTTTGGTGAGAATGGAGTTTAAGCTGCTTGCCCACTGAGTTAGCTGTTCGGGTGTTTTAAAAGCGTCATCTTTCAGTAGAGGTAAGTCAATCATGGCTTCGAGTATGATGGGTGGGTATACGCGCGAAAGCCGTTGAATTATCATCATAACAGATTGATATTTAAACACAAAATTCTGCAAGGCTATGCCAGAAATTGCGGGTGCGCTTTCATTTACATGAAGTCCTGAGTTTTCGAGTGCTACTTCAGTCAGATAATCTTGCAGGGCCTTTTCATCTTTTAAATATTGTTCTTGTTTACCCTTTTTGACTTTGTATAAAGGGGGCTGAGCAATGTAGATGTAACCTTTTTCAATCAATTGGGGAAGCTGGCGGAAGAAAAAGGTCAGCAGGAGCGTGCGAATATGAGAACCATCGACGTCCGCATCGGTCATGATGATGATGCTGTGGTAGCGCAATTTTTCTATGTTGAATTCGTCGCGCCCTATTCCACAGCCCAGTGCTTTAATGAGTGTGCCTACTTCGGCGGATGAAATCATTTTATCAAAACGTGCTTTTTCCACGTTGAGGATTTTGCCTTTAAGCGGCAGAATCGCCTGGGTTTTACGGTTGCGCCCTTGTTTTGCCGAACCACCGGCCGAATCACCTTCGACAATATAAATCTCTGATAGCGCAGGATCTTTTTCCTGGCAATCGGCCAGCTTTCCTGGCAGCCCGGCAATATCCAGGGCGCCTTTTCTGCGGGTCATCTCTCTGGCGCGTTTGGCGGCTTCTCGTGCCCGGGCAGCATCCATGATTTTTGCTGAAATGGCTTTGGCTTGCTGAGGGTTTTCAAGCAGATAGTCATTAAAATATTCATTCATCGACTGTTCAACAGCCGTTTTAACCTCGGATGAAACCAGTTTGTCTTTGGTTTGCGATGAAAACTTTGGATCAGGCACTTTAACCGACACGATGGCAGTGAGCCCTTCTCTGGCATCATCACCAGCGGGGACTATTTTTTCTTTTTTAAACAAACCTTCTTTTTCAATGTAGCTGTTCAGTGTGCGCGTTAGCGCCGCCTTAAAACCCACCAAGTGAGTACCGCCATCTCTTTGTGGGATGTTATTGGTATAACAAAAAATGTTTTCCTGATAGGCGTCATTCCATTGCATGGCTACTTCGATGCCTATGCCATCGTCTCGATTAACGTTGAAATAAAATACATCATTAACGGGTGTTTTATTTTTATTCAGATATTCAACAAAATAGCGTAAGCCACCCTTATATTCGAAGATGTCTTCCTGGCCGCTACGCTCATCTTTTAAAACAATTTTAACGCCGGAATTCAGGAAAGAGAGCTCGCGCAGACGTTTTGCCAAAATGTCGTAATTAAATTGTATATTGGTAAATGTTTCAGCGCTGGGGACAAAATGACAGGTCGTGCCTGTGCCAGTACTTTCCCCAATGGCTGTTAAGGGCATTTCAGGTACGCCGTGACGATAGATTTGTTCCCACAATTTGCCATTACGTCGAATATTGAGCTTTAAAAATGCAGATAATGCATTAACTACTGATACCCCTACACCATGCAAACCGCCCGAGACTTTATAGGTGGAATCATCAAATTTTCCGCCGGCATGGAGCACGGTCATTATAACTTCTGCGGCTGACACGCCCTCTTCATGCATGTCCACGGGGATGCCACGTCCGTTGTCCGACACAGTGATTGATTCGTTTGGATGAATGGTTACGACTATTTCGGTGCAATGTCCGGCAAGCGCTTCATCAATGGAGTTGTCCACCACTTCAAATACCATATGATGCAAACCGGTGCCATCGTCAGTATCGCCAATGTACATTCCTGGACGCTTACGAACAGCATCCAGGCCCTTGAGTACTTTTATGCTGGACGAGTCATATTCATTTTTATCCGTCATTGCGTATTGCTCCGATTCATTAACTTATGCCAGATTTATCGCACCCTGTTCCACGTGGAACAATTTGCAGCGATCAGGACTTATGGCATTTTTCATCCAGGCCAATTCGGTTCCTGTAATTAAAACCTGGCTGTTACAACGTGCCAACGTGTCTAGAAGTAGGTTCTGATTTTTTATATCAAGTTCAGCACCCATATCGTCGATTAGAACAAGAGTTCTGAGCTGTTGATGCTTTTCTTTTAGTGACGAAAATAATGTAGCCACTTGTGCAAGTACTAGCGCGTAAACCAGTATTTTTTTCTGGCCTCTTGATAAGCATTCCGCCGCTAGTTTGTTGCCCACTTTAATGGCAATATCTGCCCGATTTGGGGAGTGGTGAGTATACCCTAATTTGCGATCTCTTTCGATGCCAGCAAACAAGCTTTCCCTGAGTGTTTGATTCTCTGGCCATCCCTTATACAGATCAAGGCGCAGAGTCGCTGAGGGTAAGAGCTCGGCTATATACGTAATAAAGTGTGCTGAGAATCGATTAAAAGCGCTCGTGCGAAATTCGTTAATCTGTTCAGAGCATTGGGATAACTCAGTGTCCCAGCTATTTAATTCATTTAGATCGAAACCTTGTTTTCTTTTAAGCAAGGCATTTCTTTGTTTGAGCAAGCGCTGCGTCATGCCCCATGTTTGATTAAATTGAGGTTCCACGTGGAACGCTAACCAGTCGAGCAACTGCCTGCGCCCCTTACTTGAGCCGTCAATTAAAGAATAACTTTCCTGAGATATGATACGAAGCGGAAGTAGTGAGGTTAATTCCGCCGCCGTTTTAATAGCCTGGCGGTCTATTCGCATAAGCGTATCGCCTTCACGATTTTTCTCTACACCAATAACTTTTTTACCACCGCTTAAGTCGGTGTAGTCCGCAATTACAGAACATTTACTTGCATCATCTGAAATTACTTTGGTGATATTTTGTGTGCGAAATGAACGCGCCAGGCTCAGAATGTGTATAGCTTCAAGCACGCTGGTTTTGCCGCTGCCATTAGGACCGCAGAGCAGAGTAAAGTTTGGATGGAGCGTGAATTCCGCGTGACGTATGCAGCGAATGTGATTGATGCCAATACGAGAGATGCCCGTCATAGCCCTACATTTTCATGGGCATAACTATATAAAGGGCGTTATCAGTTTCGGTGCTCTTTAAAATAGCGGTGTGAGAGCCTTCGGCTATGCTCACACGAACCTTTTCACTTTTTAGAACGCTTAAAACATCCAGAAGGTAATTCACATTAAAACCAAGCTCGACATCATCGGACCCGCTGTATTCCACGACAATTTGTTCTTCAGCCGCCTCCTGATCGGGGTTGTTAGTGTTTAATAACAAATTATTGTTTGTCAAAGAAAGACGAACCCCGCGATATTTTTCGTTGGAAAGTATGGCCGCTCTTTGTAAGGCTTGTTTAAACTCCTCCCTGTTTGCAACAAATTGAGACTTTCCCTCGGGGGGAATAACGCGTTCATAATCAGGATAGCGGCCGTCAATCAGCTTGGATGTAAAACTGATCTCGTTGGTTTGTATGCAAATATGATTCGTGCTGAGGCTAATGGATAAATCCTCAGTGCCTTCAGAAAAAATGCGTGATAACTCTTGCACTCCCTTTCTGGGTACAATCACTTGTTTTATGGTGTCAAGGGTGCTTGGCAAGGTGGTTTTGGCAAGCGCCAGGCGATGGCCATCGGTTGCCACGACTCTAAGCTCGTTTCCACGTATTTCCATTAATAAACCATTCAGGTAGTAACGTACGTCCTGCACGGCCATGGCAAAGGCTGTTTGATCCAGCAATTGACGTAATAAAGGCCGTGGCAAATGGAAGTCCATAAATCCGGCTCTGGAGTCTACAGTGGGGAAGTCGTGAGCGGGCAAAGTGGCGAGGCTGAATCGGCTGCGGCCGCTGCTGAGAATGAATTTTCCTTCATTTACTGCCAGGTCAATTATGGAGCCCGCAGGAAGTGTTTTGCAGATTTCCGTAAGTTTTCGTGCCGGAACCGTGATAGAGCCGTCCTGAAGTGAGTCAACCTTGAGTCGTGCGATGACTTCCAGTTCGCTGTCGCTGCAGATTAATGAGAGCTCACCTTTGTCCAGCGTCATTAAGACATTGGCTAGAATCGGGAGCGTCTGTTTGCGTTCAACTACGCCCGAAACAAACTGAAGAGGTTTTAACAGGACGTCTCTGTCAACTTTAAATCTCATTTCAATTTTCCCCAATAACAAAAATGCTGAAAATTAGTGCAAGTTATTTCACGCGTAAAATAATCGTTTACGTTTTTTCCTGAATCAGGTGGTAAGAATTCTCAGCAAGTTGAGATAGTCTTCGTTGATATCACCATCGGACTGACGTAACTCCTTGATCCTTTAACAAAGTCCGACGTTATTTTTTCACCCGTAAACTGCGCATTGGCAATGACGCGCTTTAATGCGCCCTCTAATTCACGCACATTGGAGCGGATGCGTTGAGCAATAAAAAAAGCCGCATTATGAGGAAGGTCAACTTTGGCTTCTTCAGCTTTCTTCATCAAAATTGCCACGCGCGTTTCCAGTTCGGGTGGTTCAATAGCCACGGTGAGTCCCCAGCCAAATCTTGACTTGAGTCGTTCTTCTAAGCCATTGATTTCTTTTGGGTATTTGTCACATGTCAGAATCATCTGGTGATTGCCTTCAAGCAAGGCATTAAAGGTATGAAAGAATTCTTCTTGTGAGCGCTCTTTTCCCGCAAAAAACTGAATATCGTCGATCAGTAATGTATCAACTGAACGGTAAAAACGCTTGAATTCATTGATGGCATTGATTTGCAAGGCCTTGAC
>Ga0209867_1000282_pt1 | contig 10451 bp, 6 predicted proteins | sample GWRWmT4_4Nov14_FD_187197 | JGI IMG/M metagenome (GOLD analysis project Ga0209867, IMG submission 187197) | Sand microcosm microbial communities from a hyporheic zone in Columbia River, Washington, USA - GW-RW T4_4-Nov-14 (SPAdes) (version 2) | ecosystem: Engineered > Artificial ecosystem > Sand...
GGTATTACAACAGTAGGATTCTTAACTGCCACTAATGCTTATATTGGTATTACAACAGTAGGATTCTTAACTGCCACTAATGCTTATATTGGTATTACAACAGTAGGATTCTTAACTGCCACTAATGCTTATATTGGTATTACAACAGTAGGATTCTTAACTGCCACTAATGTTTTTGTTTCTGGAGTTACAACTTCTACTGATTTTGATTCACTTTCGGATTTCAACTTAAAAACTAATATTCAACAAATTGATGATTCATTAGCAAAAGTAATTCAAATTCGTGGTGTAACCTTTGATTGGAAAGAAACTAATAGGTCTTCTGCTGGTGTAATCGCACAAGAAGTTGAGAAAGTACTACCAGAACTTGTAAATGGTGAAGAAATCAAGACAGTTAATTATAATGGTGTGATTGGTGCTTTGGTTGAAGCAGTCAAGGAACTGAAAGCAGAGAATGATGTTTTGAGAGAAAGATTGGACGAAGTTTATAAAAAAGTTTTCGGGTAAGACACTTTCCAAACTGTCACAGGCCCCCACACAAGGGGGTCTTTTTGTGCTATAATACTAGAGTAGTCAAAGAGTTTTGTTTATGATGATTTCCCGAGACACCCTTGCCGATTTGCGTGAAATGCAGGAAGATATGGCAGCACATTTTGTGGATGAAAACTTCCCGATTAGTGGTGAGACGTATTGGACTTGTGTGGAGTGTCTTGCGACTGCAAAACTTGCTGAACTTCGTGGTGAATTGAGTGAGTTAAATACAAGTATGTAGAATTATTAAAATGAAATACAAAATCACATATGCCTACTGCTGGTATAATAAATGTAGTATGATTGTGAAGATGTATTTTATTAATGAAGTTCCTTTTACGTTTGATGAACTACCACATTATTCGTATGAAGACCCAGAGTTAATGAAAAAAGCAGATTTACAAAGAAGATTTGAACCAGAAGATTTATACCGTTCATCATTTTATCTCATAGATGAAGAAGCACACCCTTGTTTGTTTGATGTTGAACTAGAAAATCCACAAGATATGCCTTGTGATGAATAGATTTTTTTAGTGTCTAAATATAACTATAAAAGATTATAGTGCGAGTAAGATGCCTCTTTCTAGATTAGAAAATTTCTTAAAGAATGCAGAAGGTAATATTCTTTATGTAAGTCCATCAGATTTTGATGCTACTGATAGTTTTGAAAACCAAGGCAACTCATTAACGAGACCATTTAAGACAATTCAAAGAGCATTAATTGAAGCAGCAAGATTTTCATATCAGAACGGAAGAAATAACGATAAGATTGATAGAACTACAATTTTAGTTTATCCAGGAACTCACTATATTGATAATAGACCTGGTTATTCTATTACATCATCAGGTGCTAATGCTACTTATAAGAAGAGAACAGGTGCTACAACTTGGACTTCTACAACTCTTGCTGAGTTTGGAACAAATACAAATTATGATATTTTAGATACAAATAACGACATATACAAGTTTAACTCAATTAATGGTGGTGTTATTTTACCTCGTGGTACATCCATTATTGGTTATGATTTAAGAAAGACAAAAATTCGTCCTCTTTATGTTCCAAATCCAGAGGACACTACTGTTGAAAATAGCAGTATCTTTAATGTAACTGGTACTTGTTATTTCAGTATCTTTACATTTTTAGATGCTGATACAACAAAGACAGTATTTAGAGATTATACAGACAATCGTTTTGTTCCTAACTTTTCTCACCACAAATTAGTGTCATTTGCTTACGCTGATGGTGTGAATAAGGTTGTTTTGAGTGGAAACGAACAGACTGATTTGACCGACCTTGATATGTATTATTACAAGGTCGCAAGAGCATATGGTGATTTAACAGGAAGAGGAGTTCTTGACTATCCAAGCAATAATGATTTTGAACCTTCTACTGATGAATACCGTATTGTTGGTTCACTTCAAGCAAATCCAATTGGTATTTCATCAATCTTTGGTGGAAATGGAACAACCAACCCAACAAATGTTATTACCGTAACAACCAAAGACAAATTGACAGGAGAAGATAAACCACACGGATTGTCTATTGATAGTCCTGTTTTAATTTCTGGAATTACAGTAGATGGAGCAGCATTTAATGGGTCATTTACTGTAAAAGAAGTTGTTGGTTTAACAACATTTACTTATACATCTACTGCGGCACCAGCAAACGCAGTCCCAGCAACAAGTGCTTATGAGAGTGGTATTGTAACAATTGAATCAGATACAGTAAGTTCTGCGTCTCCTTATGTCTTCAATTGTTCTATCCGTTCCGTTTATGGTCTTAATGGAATGTGGGCGGATGGTAATAAAGCAGATGGATTTAAGTCCATGGTTGTTGCTCAGTTTACTGGGGTTTCACTGCAAAAAGATGATAATGCTTTCTTAGTTTATGAAAATGGTGCTTATCAAAGTAACGCAACTTTAGATATTAATAGTCCCCAAAGACCATTACATACGAATGGAAATGCGATTTATAAACCAGATTATGAAAGCACACACATTCGTGTATCAAATAACGGATTTATTCAGTGTGTTTCAATCTTTGCGATTGGTTTTGCTAAGCACTTTGTAACTGAAAGTGGTGGTGATATGTCTATCACCAACTCAAACTCTAACTTCGGTGCAATTTCTCTCGAATCTACTGGATTTAGAAATGAGTCGTTTGATAGAGATGATGTCGGTTATATTACTCATATTATTCCACCAAAAGAAATTGATAATATTGAAAATGATGTTAGTTGGTTATCTTTGGATGTAGCAAAAACAATAAGTGTTGGAAGTACAAATAAGTTATATCTTTATAATTACAATTCTTTTGATATCAAACCAACACATCAAGTTGATGGATATAGAATTGGAGCAAGAACAAATGATAATTTAAACCTTACAGCTGTTGTTGGAACAGCACAAACAACTTACACATCTCCAATTTTGATGCCTGTTCCAAATGGAACTGGTGTTTCTGCAAAGAAAACTTATACTGTAACAAGAACAGGAACACAAAATAATATTGCCAATAACACATTCACATTAAGTGCCAATCATCAACTTTATAATGGTGAAAGTGTAAGAGTTTTTAGTGATACGAGTCAAGCACCAGATGGAATTGATTTAGATACTGTTGGTTATGCAATCACTACAGGTTTGAATTCGAACCAAATTAAAATTGCATATTCACTAAATGATGCAATTGCAAATCAACCAATTATAGGAATTAATAATAATGGTGGTGTTCTTACTATTGTAAGTTCTGTAACTGATAAACTTCCTGGTGATTTGGGACATCCCATTCAGTATGATACGGCACAAAGTCAATGGTATATTACAGGTTCAACAACTGCAACAAATCAGATTTATAATGCAATTGTTGGTCTTGGAACTACTACATTAGGAAGTGAAACTGCATCAACTTTTGTAAAACGTAAAGTTGATAATCGTTCAATTGAAGATAGAGTATATAAAGTTCGTTATGTAATTCCAAAAGAATTTGAAAATGCAAGACCACCACAAGGAGGATTTATATTACAGGAGACCAAAACTGTTGGTATAAGCACAATTTCATTTGATGACAATTATACTCTCAATAGTAACACTCCACCTACTTATTTGAGAAATGAGAAGATCATTTCAAATGCAACAGTTGGTGCTGAGTCAAATGGAACTCAAACTGTAACAGCAACAACAGAACGTCCACACGGATTTATAGTTGGGGATAAAGTTAAAGTTCAAAAAGTTAAGAGTACAAATAATCCACTTGGTACTGGTTTAACATCAACTTATAATGGTTCATATCAAATTCTTTCAGTTCCAAGTACAAAACAATTCACTTATCAAATTTCTGGTGTAAAAATCAATCCAGGAACTTATACAAATTTAATTAACCAACGTGATACTAGACAAGAAAGAGACCAAATACCTTTAGTATCAAGAGAACAATATACTGGAAATTATTTTATTTACAGAGTAAATACCATCAAAAAACATGTTCCGGGAACTGGTGGTCAAGATGGAATTTATAATTTGACTATTCTTGCGTCAAATGTAAGCCCACCAGCAACAGTTGGATATGGGATTTCACAAAAAGCATTCAATCAAGATATAAGAAATCTTTACCCACAAATTGATCGTGATAATTTTGTTGCAGACCCAAATGAAGCAGTTAGTTGTGCTGATATAAAAACATTAGGTAAAGTAGTTACTGGTGATAAGAAAAAATCAATTACTAAAGAAGCAATCAATAGTTTTGTAAGAAATACAAGAATTGGTTTTGGGATTACTGGTATATCCACAAGTGGAATTGCGGGAACAACAATTACTGTTTTTACAGACGTAGAACACACATTAAATTCATTAAAACGAGTATCAATTACTAATATAGGTTCTGGTTATGGACTTACTACCATTTATGCATCTAATCTTAATGGTGGTTCTGGTACAAATGGGTCGGTAAGAGTAAATGTACTTGAAAATACGGGAACAATTCAATCTGTAAGTATTGTTGATCCTGGTTGTGCATATGTTGCCAATGATAGTTTAGTTGTTTCTGGTCGTAGTGGAGGTTTTGATGCAACTGTAAAAGTTGATGAAATTAATAATAATGTTGGAGATGGTATTGAACTCTCTGGATTTAATCAAGAAAATCTAAATGGTGTATATAAGATTTTGAGTGTTCCATCCTCTAAATCTTTTACAATTTATAATCCTGCTGGAGTACCTTCTTATAATCAAAACACAAATGGAAGAGTACCAACAGCAGTCTTATCATCAAAAGGAGTTGGAATTACTTCATTTGCGTTTAGTTCTGTAGCAACTGGAATTGTTACTGTTACCACATCACCAGCACACGGATTACTTCCAGGTAATAAATTCACAATTGTTGGAAGTGGACATACGATTTATGATAATTCTTTCTTTGTTAAAGAGAATGTTGGACTTAATACATTCACATTCTATGTTGGTATTGTAACTCAAACAAAATCATCAACAACAGGGACTCTTCTTAAAGGTGCTATAAGTGCAAACGCATTAAACTTAACCAGAGGAGAAGAAAATCTTGGTTCAAGAGGTTCATACATTTATGCTGGTATTACTACTACATTAACTACTACACTAGAAAAAGATACTACTACTAATGTTGGATTGAGTAGTGCTGCTGGATTTAATCGTGGTGATTATATTCTTATTAATGCAGAGATTATTCGTCTTGCAAGTGCTCCAAGTGGAAATACATTTACAGTTCTTCGTGGACAATTTAGCACTTACAAGACAACTGCTGAAGTAGGAACTCAAGTTAAGAAGATTAAAGTTCTTCCTGTGGAGATTCGTAGACCTTCATTTTTGAGAGCATCAGGTCATACCTTTGAGTATCTTGGTTATGGTCCTGGTAACTATTCAACTGGTATGCCCCAAAAGCAAACCAGAACTCTCACAGAAGATGATGTATTAACTTCACAAGCAAGAGAACAATCTGGTGGCACAGTTGTTTATAGTGCTATGAACGACTTGGGTGATTTCTATTCTGGTACTAAGAAATTAAGTTCTGCTACTGGTGAAGAAAAAGTTATTGATGCACCGATTATTACTTTTACTGGTGATGACGCACAAGGAGAAAATCAAAATAGATCAAGTGGTATTTTTGATGATGTACTTGTTAAAGAAAGAATCACTATTGAGGGTGGAGAAAATGGAAATCAAAGTTCTCAATTCTATGGTCCTGTAAACTTTACAAAGAAAGTTACTAATACTTCTGATGAAGGTATTAATACTAATAATCTATACATCAAAGGAACTGCGGCACAAGGTAAATTAATTACTGTTGGTCTTGGAACTCCATCATCTACAGAAATTTCTTCTCCTAATGATGGTGCTATTTCATTAAGAGACAAACCAACTGATGGTTATGTCGGTCAAGTATATGTTGATAATAAATGGAAAAGGTTTGGTTTAATTAGTGATTCTGCTGATATTTTAGACATTAAAGTTGATAGACTTGGAATTGGAAACCCAACCACATTTACAAATCAAAATGAAAGTATTGATGCAACTGTAAAATTATATGTTGCTGGAAAATCTAAATTTGAAGATGTAACTTTCCTTTCTGCTCCAACTTTTGCAAATGGAATCACATTAAGTAATACTAATTTTGCTGGTCTTAATATTACTGGCACCGCAAGATTTACTGGAACTGGTGGAACTTCTTATGCGATTTATGTTAATGACCCAGTTAATTTGGGTTCTGGTTCTACTGCTATATCAAGGCTTTATAATTTAGAAGTAGCAAACAATGCTTATATTTCTGGTAATCTTGGTATTGGAACTACAATTCCAAGTGTAAAATTAGATGTAATTGGTAGTGCAAATATATCAGGAAATACAAAAGTCAATTCATTAAACATTAATACTACTGGAATTGGTGAGGGTGATTTAGGTAGTAATGGTGGAACTGATGGTATCTTTGTAATATCTAACACCACGAATAGTGGTAGCATTTATCTTTCTGCTAAAAATAGTAGTGGAACTTTAAATAATACTATTACTCTTAATTCATCATCAGCAACGGTTAATGGTTCTTTGAGTGTTACTTCAAATATTACCAATGGTGGATTTGATTTTGTATTAGGAAATACCGACCAATCAACAAGAGGAAACAGTGGTTCTTCTAGAGCACTTGTTAAGGATACTGGTGCAACTCTTGCACTTAATTATGCTGGTGATTTTACTGGTGGTGTAAGAGTTGATAGTAAAGTCAGTGTTGCTGGAACTATTACTGCAACTGTAAATAATACTCTTACAGAAACCAGAGGAAGTCATTTAAGAATTACAAACGCAGGAAATGGTGGTGATGCTGTAATGTCTTGGGATAGCACTTTCAATAATGCAAATCAACGTTGGTATGCTGGTATTGATGTAAGTGATTCTTATGCTTGGAAACTTGCAAATCCAATTGCTGCTAATTTTGATAATGAGGAATTCGGTAGACTTGCTTCTGGTGGTAACCCAGCAGAAACTAAATTAAAGATTGATACGAGTGGCAATGCTTCTTTTCTTGGTGGTTTAACTTTAAACACCAATAAGTTTACTGTTGCTGGTGATACTGGAAATACAGTAATTGCTGGTAGTTTGAATATTGGTGGTGCTTTTGGTTTATCTGTTTCTGGTTCAAGTAAGTTTTCTGTTGATGCAAGTGGCAATGTAACTAATTCTGGAACATTAAATTCAACTGGAAAAATCAAAACATTTGATGATTTGGAAGTTATTAAAGCAGCAACCGTTGGTACTACTTTGGGGGTCACGGAACAAGTAACTGCTGGATCATTTAAAGTTAAAGATGCAACAGATCCATCATTATTGCTAAGAGCAACTGGTGTTGCTGCGGCAATAACAAAAGAGGAAATCAATGTAGCTGTTGGGTTTATAGTAAAAGAATCAGTTTCAAACAGCGCCTTACCAAATGGTAATTCAATTTCACTTTATCTTGACGGTACTAATGTAGACCAAACAAATAGATTTGATGGAAACAGAAAAACATTTCCACTCAAAATAAATCAAGATCCAACAGGTAATGAACCATTTACTCCAATTAGTTCAGCAAATTTACTTGTATCTGTTGGTGGTGTTATACAAAAACCAGAAACCGATTATACAGTTTCTGGTAGCGATATAATATTCAATTGGGCTCCTGCTACTGGATTATCTTTTTTCATTATTGCTTTTGGTGGATTGGGTGGTCTTCGTCAAAATCAAGATTGGGATGGCGATAAAGGAACACTTTTGGTTGGTTCTGCAACTGATAATTTGGGAATTAAATTTCCGGTTGGTGGTAACGATCAAGTATTAACTGTTAATCTTACCAAAGATTCTGGTCTTGAGTGGAGAGCAATTCCAAGAGATAATCTTAAAACAAATCCTGCTTGGGACGCAAAAGGTAATTTGCTTGCTGGAACTGGTGCAGATACTGCTGATATACTTGGTGTTGGTGCAAATAATGCAATATTGACTGCCGATAGTAATTCATCAACTGGTCTTGCTTGGAAAACCACATTCACTGGTAATGTAACTGGTAATGTAACTGGTAATGCAACAGGACTTTCAGGAACTCCTAATATTACAGTAGGAACTGTAACAGCAAATTCTTTTCTTGGACAAACATTACAAAAAACTTCCACTATTAACCTTGCTGGACAGTTTCCATCATCAGGTACTCAATTTATCAATGCTATTCCGTCTTCGGCAAATGAAATTACAGTATTATTTTCCAATATTCGACTACCTGACTCTGGACATTTTTTAATTTCAGCACAGCCAACAACTGGAGGTTCTACTTATTATTCAAATTCAACATTTATACGAGGAGGAGTAACATCAGGTGCAGTTAATAGTACTACTGGTTTAATTTTTTATCTAGGGTCTAATGATAATATTATTAGTGGTCAAGTTACACTCAAAAAGAGTATAAGAGTATCAGGCAATCATCGTTGGATAGCAAATGGAACTTTTAATTATGATAATATAGATGTTATAGGATTTACTCATGGTTATTTGGAGACAACTGAGTCTGCACCAGTAACTAGAATTTTTATATCAAATAGTACAGCAGTAGTTTTTGCTGCTGGTGAAGTATCGGTACAATATCAATGATTAAATACTAATAAAAGGAGAAATACTCAAATGCCTACCGAAGTACAGATTTATAGTAATAAAACAATTCTTCCAGAAGACTTATCAACTGGTGGACCTAGTTGGGATACAGATGGATATTTGACTGCAACAGGATTTAAAACTGTTGCTGCTCAAAGTGGATTTTTAAAAGCAGATGGTTCTGTTGATACCACTAGTTATTCTACTGGAACGCCACCAAGTGGAGCAGATGGTAATATACAATATAAAAATGGAAATAGTTTTGCTGGTTCTGCTGGTTTGACTTTTAGTTCAACTACTAATGTTCTGTCTTGTAGTGGTGATATTATTGCCTTTGCTTCTGATGAAAGATTAAAAACTAATTTTGAACCAATTGAAAATGCGGTTGATAAGGTACTTAAACTTCGTGGATTTACATATAACTTTAATGAGATTGGAGAAGGACTTGGATTTGATACAACATTAAGACACGCAGGTGTATCAGCACAAGAAGTTCAAGCAGTTCTCCCAGAAGCAGTTTGTCCTGCTCCTGCAAGTGATAAATATTTAACAGTTAAGTATGATAAACTTGTACCATTATTGATTGAAGCAATTAAAGAATTGAAAGAGGAAATTAAGGATCTCAAAGGAGGTAAGTAGATGACTACACCAACTGGAGTTATTAAAGCTTCTGATATTAGAACTGAATTTGGTGCTTCTGGAGCAAACAATAGTGTAAGTTTAGGTGCTTATAGAGTAAGTTCTACTGTTGGTGTTTATTCACAGTTACCTTTAGATGATGGAATTCCACAAGGAACTGCTGCAATTGGGTTTGGTAATTTTCGTGGAAAATCTCTGAATGTTATATTAGATCTTGGTACTGATACGGAATATAGAATAAATTTAAAAACCAAATATGATAGTTCTACTCCTACTATGGTAGGTGGATATGCAACTAAACCAACAAATACAAGTGGAAAAAAAATTCGTATAAGTATCGACAATAAATCTATTGGTTCTGACAAAGCCGCTACTAATAATGTTGCACTCAGAACTGGAGGTTGGGATACTGGGACAATGTTATTTGTTCGTATTGGTACTAATGGTGAAATAATTGGTGCTGGTGGTGATGGTGGAGGTGGTGATGGTTATGATGGTGGTAATGGTTCTAGTGCTTTTGGAATTGATTATCCAGTAACTATTGAAAATTATGGATTAATATCTTGTGGTTTTGGTGGAGGAGGTGGTGGAGGGAATGCTGAATATGATAATACTCCACCACCACCACCTGATGAATACGGAGGTGGTGGTGGTGGTTATATTGATTCTTGAGAAGTTGGTGATGGATAAAATAAATACTTTACAAAACATTCAATTAAAAGTAGGAGGTAATTAAAATGGGAGGAGGAGGCGGCGGCGGAGGCGGAGGTGAACCGTGTTATATTGCTGTCTCCACTGGAGGGGGAGGTGGAGGAGGTGCTGGTCTTCCTGCTGGAACTGGTGGAGGTGCTGGGACTGGGCAATCTTGTGATGGAGGAAATGGATCTGGAGGAACTGCTGGAACTAAAACTACTCGAGGAATTGGAGGAGGTGGAGGATCTGGTGGTAATACTACCGCAGGAAATGGTGGAAATGGTGGTGATGCTTCCAATCCTCCACAAGCAAGTGATTATGCAGGTTTGGGTGGATCTAATGGTTATGCTTTTATTATTTTTAATGATGGATCTGGAACTTCAATCACTAATTATGGATCTACTCCTAGAATTTATGGTGATTATTTGAACAATACAGCACCAACATAATTG
>Ga0209867_1000285_pt1 | contig 10428 bp, 4 predicted proteins | sample GWRWmT4_4Nov14_FD_187197 | JGI IMG/M metagenome (GOLD analysis project Ga0209867, IMG submission 187197) | Sand microcosm microbial communities from a hyporheic zone in Columbia River, Washington, USA - GW-RW T4_4-Nov-14 (SPAdes) (version 2) | ecosystem: Engineered > Artificial ecosystem > Sand...
CACCATGGCTGATATCGGCGGCCAGCATTTTGTCCATAAAAAAGAAAAATTGTTTTCGGCATACATCTTTTCCATCCGGAATATCTACTCTGTGAAATTGTGTTTTTACAAATCGCTCTATCTGCTCGAGCCTGGCTCTTTCCCGTGGAGTCACTATACTCATGCATATACCCTTATTTCCGGCTCTTCCGGTACGGCCTGATCTGTGAGTATACACCTCAGGATCATCTGGTAATTCGTAGTTGATTACATGCGTTACTCCTTTTACATCTATGCCACGAGCCGCCACATCAGTAGCAATAAGTAGCTGCAATTGTTTGGATCGGAACCTGGCCATTACTTTATCACGTTGAGCCTGACTTAAATCTCCGTGCAGCGCTTCGATATCATAACCTTCGCGTATCAGCATTTCAGTAATCTCCTGGGCATCGAGTTTGGTACGAGTGAAAATAATGCCGTAAATGCCGGGATTAAAATCAATCAATCTTTTTAGCGCTTCATATCTGTTTTGATGCAACACTGAATAATATTGATGATCTATTGAAACATTCAGCGTGTTTAACTTTCCTATGGTAATTTCTTTTGGCTCCGACATGAAGCGGCGGGAAACCTCTTTCACTTCTTTAGGCATAGTCGCACTAAAAAGCCAAATGCTTTCTCGATTAGGAGTATGTAATAATACATGTTCAATATCTTCTCTGAAACCCATATTAAGCATTTCATCCGCCTCATCCAATACTATGTATTTAATCTGGCTCAGATCAAGTGCTTTACGTTCGATCAGGTCTATTAACCTTCCCGGAGTGGCTACCACGATTTGCACTCCGCGTTTAATTTCTTTCATCTGGTCTACAATGGAGGCCCCTCCATACACTGAGCATATGCTGATACCGGTCTTATGCTTTTTGTACGTAACCATATCACGGCTTATTTGCATACAGAGTTCACGTGTAGGGCACACGATCAGGGCCTGAGGATTTTTTTTGCCTGATTCAATCAACTGCAAAAGAGGTAAGCCAAATGCTGCTGTCTTACCGGTACCAGTCTGGGCCAAACCCACAAAGTCTGTAGTACCCGATAATAATATGGGTATCGATTTCTGTTGTATTTCAGTGGGGATTTCAAATCCGAGATCTGTAATGGCCTTCAAAAGCTGACCTTCAATTCCTAATTCAATAAACGTATTCACAAATTAATATTTGGTATTGGCCACAAGGTACGATAATGGCCTGATAAAAATCTATTGAATTCTTTGATTATGAATTCGTTATACTATTGTTTGGAACTGAATTCCTGTGTTAATAAAATGGATGGAAAAAAGTAACCACTAAATCAAATCTAAAATTTTTAAAATGGAAAAGAATAAAGTAGGAAAACTGAGGGATAATCCTAAAGGTTCATAACGGGTACGATCAGAATTGAAATACTATTTAATATGAGCGAAAATAGCTTACTCCTACACGTGAATTTATATCGGTGTGGTGATTTATTAAATAGCTCCTTCCGAAATTTCTACCGTGGTAAATGAAGAGACTATATTGACCTGTTAAGTTCAAAATGATGTTCCTGATGGAGATCATTTTCCAATAATTTATATTTTACTAAATGGTAATTGAAAAAATAGTGCTCCAAATGGATTAAAAAATGGGGAATTTTAAACATTATGACTTCAACCCTTTTTTTGAAAAGAACAATAATTTCCCCCCTTTTTCACAAAATCTAAATGTCCGATGATTTAATTACCCGGAAATAAGATAATTTTGACGCCGATTTTTAACCAAATTTTCAAAATATTAAAAAATGGCAATATCTCGATTTAAAGCCCTGGATCTGGCTCAAAACCGACCTGCGCCACAGGTAAAAATTCCTGATCAAAAGATCACGGAATACTATGGCAGCAATACTTTCAATGACGATGTGATGAAGTCACTTCTTAGCCCTGAAGCTTACAACAAAATAGCCGAAGCTATCCAAGCAGGGTCTAAAATCGATCGTGAATCAGCTGATGAAGTGGCAGCCGCAATGAAATCATGGGCAGTAACCAAAGGGGCCACACATTATACCCACTGGTTCCAGCCATTGACCGGATCTACTGCTGAAAAGCATGATGCTTTTTTTGATATTGATTTCAAAACCGGCAAAGCCATTGAAAAGTTTAAAGGATCAGCACTGGTACAGCAAGAGCCCGATGCATCTTCTTTCCCATCGGGAGGTATTCGGTCTACTTTTGAGGCCAGAGGCTATACCGCATGGGACCCTTCATCTCCTGCATTTATACTTGAAAACCTGGGTGGTACAGCCACATTATGTATACCATCTGTGTTTGTATCGTATACGGGTGAAGCCTTGGATTATAAAACGCCGCTTTTGAAAGCTATTGCTTTAGTAGATAAAGCTGCCACGGCAGTAATGAAAGACTATTTTGACCGGGATGTAAAAAAAGTAATCGCTACCCTGGGTCCTGAGCAAGAATATTTCGTAGTGGATGAAGCCTTATTCAATGCCCGACCTGATCTGATGATGGCCGGCCGTACCGTTTTTGGACACTCACCCGCAAAAGGTCAACAGCTGGAAGATCATTATTTTGGGTCTATCCCTCCAAGAGTAAATGCCTTCATGGTTGACTTTGAGATCGAAGCTCAAAAATTGGGTATGCCCGTACGTACCAGACATAATGAGGTAGCTCCGGCCCAATTTGAGGTAGCACCTACATTTGAAGAGCTCAATCTGGCTTGCGATCATAATCAATTATTGATCGATATCATGGGTAAAGTGGCTGCTAAACATAAACTAAAAGTATTATTCCATGAAAAACCATTTGCCGGCATCAATGGATCAGGCAAACATAATAACTGGTCTTTGGGTACGGATACGGGTATCAATCTTTTAGGCCCCAGCTCCAAGCCTAAAGAGAATCTTCGTTTCCTTACTTTCTTTGTGAATGTGGTAAAAGCAGTATGTGACAATTCAGATTTGCTCAGAGCTTCCATTGCCTCCCCGGGTAACGAACACAGATTGGGTGCTAATGAAGCGCCACCTGCTATTATGTCTGTATTCGTAGGTAATACAATGAACAGAGTATTATCTGAGTTTGCGGAGAATAAAGAAATTACGCTTGAAAAAGGCGATAATGTATTCATGAAGCTGGGCGTAAATAAAATACCAGCTTTGATCCTGGACAATACAGATCGAAACAGAACTTCTCCGTTTGCCTTCACCGGAAATAAATTCGAGTTCCGTGCTGTAGGATCCAGTGCTAACTGTGCTCATCCGATGACGGTATTGAATACTATGGTGGCGGATCAGCTTTTCAAATTCAAAGCCGATGTAGACAAACTCATCGAAGGTGGTCAGAAAAAAGAATTGGCCATCTCAGAAGTACTTCAGGGATATATTAAATCTTCAAAGAAAATTATTTTCGAAGGAAATAACTACTCTGATGAATGGGTGAAAGAAGCTGCTAAAAGAAAACTGGGTAATATCAAAGACAGCCCAACGGCTTTGGAGATATTCCTGAGAAAAGAAAATGTAGCTTTATTTGAAAAGTATAATATTTATTCACCAAGAGAGTTGCATGCTCGTGTAGAAATCGAATGGGAAAATTACATCAAAAAAGTACAGATAGAAAGCCGTGTATTAGGTGATCTGGCAATCAATCATATCGTATCCACTTCATTAAAGTATCAGACTAGCCTGGTGCAAAATGTAAGTGGACTTAAGAGTGTTGGTATTCAGGCTAAAATATACAAGCCGACAATAGATACAATCAAAAAAATATCAGAGTATACTGGCAAAATCATTACCCTGGTAGATCAGATGACGGAAGCACGTAAAAAAGCCAATACCATTGAAGATGCTCATAAGCGTGCATTGGCTTACAATCAAAAAGTAAAATCATTCTTTGATCCTATCCGCTATTGTGTAGACAAACTCGAGCTTATCGTAGATGATGATGAATGGCCATTACCAAAGTATCGTGAATTATTGATGGTGCGATAAACTATCAATCATTTAGCAATAAAATAGAAATCGCCTCGGTAAAGGAATTTGCTGGGGCGATTTTGTTAATCATCTCTTGTGTCATACTACATCATCACTATTTTTTTACACTGACGAATCTTAGTAATCAAAGGATTTATCGCCTATTTTTGAAGAATTTTCAAGCATAATGGAAACAAACCTTAAAAATAAAGTACTCCAACTGATGTCAGACCTGATACTTGTATCTAAGGCTGATTTACTGGAGGCAAATGAAAGGGATGTGTCACTGGCTGATTCCTCTGACTTGGCTCTTTTCGATCGTTTAAAAATCGATGATAAAAAAATTCTGGGTATGATCCAATCCTTGAATGATACGATCAGCCTCGATGATCCAATAGGAAAAGAAAAATATCGATACGTTCATCCTCAAGGGATGGACATTGTAAATCGAACCGCCCCATTTGGTACAATATTGATTATATATGAATCACGCCCGGATGTAACAGTAGAGGCTGCAGCCCTCGCATTTAAAGCGGGTAGTAAGATTTTGCTTAAAGGAGGAAAGGAAGCCAGGTTTTCCAATTTATTTTTAGTCAAACTTTGGCACCAGGCATTAACCGAAAGCGGCTTGGATGTAGCTTTGGTACAATATCTTGACTATACAAGGGATCAAACAAACGATTTATTGAGGAGTTCAGATAAAAAAATAGACCTGGTGGTACCTCGCGGCGGAGAGGCATTGATCCAAATGGTAAAATCCCTTTCGAGTGCTCCGGTTTTAGTTAGTGGCAGGGGAAATAATTTTATCTATGTACATTCTGATGCAGACACGGCTATGGCTATCGATATTATTCTGAATTCAAAACTGAATAAAATATCTGTATGCAATGCCACAGATAAAGTACTAATCAACACTCATCTGGAAGGATATAAAAATTTTATAAAAAATTTATCCAGGGCCTTGATTCTTCAGGAATGCGAATTATGGGGGGATAAAACCTTACAGGAATTTATTCCGGATTTGGGTATTCATATCGATACGGATGAACCCATCCTATACGAAGAGTTTTTAGCTAAGAAGCTTATGTTTTCACTGGTAAATGATTTGGAAGAAGCAATCGAAAAAATAAATAAATATTCAGGTGGTCATACTGCAGTGATTATCACTGAAAATAAATCTACCTCAACTAATTTTATGGAAAATATAGATGCAGCCTCAGTGATTCACAATGCATCTTCAAGATATACTGATGGTGGTCAATTTGGTCTAGGTGCCGAATTGGCTATCAGTACAGATAAATTGCATCATCGCGGACCATTAGGTCTGGAACAACTGGTGACTAATAAATGGTATGTGTATGGGGATGGTCAAACAAGAAAGTGAGGAGCAAATGAATTTTTTAAAAAATTCATTTAGCTATTGAGTAATCACATTTAGCAGTTTACTAAATCCTAATCAGTTACTGCTGTTCGTATTGTTTCCATTCATTATTCATTGATTATTACCTGCCATTACGCTACCTTTGCGCCTTCATATGAAGCAAAGCATATACGATATCATACAGGAGCGGATACTGATACTTGATGGAGCAATGGGTACTATGATCCAAAGACATCAATTAACAGAAGACGATTTTCGTAATGATGCTTTGAAAGAGCATCCATATCCTCTCAAGGGAAACAATGATTTACTTTGTATCACTCGCCCCGACATCATCAAAGAAATACACCGGCAATATTTTGAAGCGGGGGCTGATATTATAGAGACCAATACCTTTGGTGGTACATATGTAGCTCAGGCTGATTATCATCTCGAAGATTGGGTATATAAAATAAACTATGAGGGAGCTAAAATTGCAAAAGAAGTTGCGGACGAGTTTACAGGAAAAGAACCCAATAAGCCTAGATTAGTAGCAGGCTCTATAGGACCTACTACTAAGCTTGCATCCATGTCACCCGAAGTAGGTAATCCCGGATTCAGGGCTATTACGTTTGATCAATTAAAAGATGCTTTTAAAGAACAAATCAATGGATTGATGGATGGGGGTGCTGATTTATTATTGATAGAAACCATCACCGATACATTAAATGCCAAGGCAGCTTTATTCGCTGCTCAGGAAGTATTTGACGAAAAAGGAAAGGAATTACCGATCATGATTTCAGGTACCATCACCGATGCGAGTGGCCGCATATTATCAGGACAAACAACAGAAGCTTTTTTGATTTCAGTAAATCATATGCCTTTATTTAGCATAGGATTAAATTGTGCTTTAGGAGCTTCTGCCTTGAGACCATATTTACAAGTCTTGGATGATAAATCAGAATGTTTTGTATCAGCACATCCTAATGCTGGCCTCCCTAATGAATTTGGTCAGTACGATCAGACACCGGAAGAAATGGCCGATCAGATCGAAGAATATTTAAAACTGGGCTTGATCAATATTATTGGCGGCTGTTGCGGGTCTACTCCGGATCATATCAGGCAAATAGCACAAGTGGCTAAGAAATATAAACCAAGAGATGTGAACGTTTTGGCAACCAGTTAAATGCTTTTAATCAAACTGTTTTGGCAGATTTTGAAGAATGGCCCGTGATTTAAATACTAGAACAAAACGGTAAGATATAATCTCAGACAAGGTTTAAACGAATTTGAAATCAGACATACTATCCTGGATTTGTAATGTAAATTTAAAACACTACTCAACTTATTCTATCTTCGCACTCCAATTTTTCTTGATAAAACATTGATGACTAAAGGAAAGTATCTCAGACTCAGTGGTCACGAAGCATTGACAATAACACCCGAAAGTAATTTTGTCAATATCGGGGAGCGTACTAATGTCACCGGATCTGCCCGATTTTTAAAGCTGATAAAAGAAGATAAATACGAAGAAGCACTGGAAGTAGCCCTTGATCAGGTACGTGGCGGAGCACAGGTGATAGATGTGAATATGGACGAAGGTATGCTCGACTCTGAGAAAGCCATGGTAAAATTTCTGCACCTCATGGCATCGGAACCAGAAATTGCAGCTATTCCTGTGATGATCGATTCATCCAAATGGGAAGTGATAGAAGCAGGCCTCAAATGTTTGCAGGGAAAGGGTATCGTGAATAGCATATCACTCAAAGCAGGCGAAGCGGAATTTAAAAGGCAAGCCACCTTGGTAAAAAGATATGGAGCTGCTACTGTAGTGATGGCTTTTGATGAAAAAGGACAAGCCGATACCTATCAACGTAGAATAGATATCTGCAAAAGAGCCTACGATATTTTAGTGAATGAAGTAAAGTTTCCGGCACAGGACATCATTTTTGATCCCAATATTTTTCCTGTAGCTACAGGAATAGAGGAGCATCGATCGTATGCTCTGGATTTTTTCAGAGCTACCCGCTGGATAAGAGAGAATTTGCCTTATGCCCACGTGAGTGGGGGAGTGAGTAATGTTTCCTTTAGTTTCAGAGGCAACCAGAAGGTGCGTGAAGCTATGCATTCTGCTTTTTTATATCATGCGATTAAAGAGGGCATGGATATGGGTATAGTAAATCCCACCATGCTTGAAGTATATGATGAAATAGACAAAGAACTACTGGAAAAAGTGGAGGATGTGCTCCTCAATAGAAGAGAAGATGCCACTGAAAGATTGCTCGACTATGCTGAAAATGTAAAAGGATCTGTAAAGAAAAAAGAAGTAGAAGAAAGTTGGCGCCAGGGCACAGTAGAAGCAAGGATCACCCATGCTTTAGTAAAAGGGATTATTGATTATATAGATGCAGATACCGAAGAGGCGAGGTTAAAATATGATAAACCATTGCTGGTAATCGAAGGACCGCTCATGGCGGGAATGAATGTAGTAGGCGATTTGTTTGGATCTGGTAAAATGTTTTTGCCACAGGTGGTAAAATCAGCCCGGGTAATGAAAAAATCAGTAGCCTATCTTACTCCATTTTTAGAAGAAGAAAAAAAGCGATCCGGTAATGCCGGAAAGGTAGCTGCGAAAGTATTATTAGCTACAGTAAAAGGGGATGTGCATGATATAGGTAAAAATATAGTAGGGGTAGTATTGGCCTGTAATAATTACGATATCGTAGACCTGGGTGTAATGGTACCCTGTGATACCATATTGAATACGGCCATAGAACAAAAAGTGGATATAATCGGACTGAGTGGTTTGATCACCCCTTCATTAGATGAAATGGTATTTGTGGCTAAAGAAATGCAACGAAGAAATATTCAGATTCCCTTACTAATAGGTGGTGCCACTACATCTAAAATCCACACCGCGGTAAAAATCGAACCACAGATCAATATAGTGCCCGTAGTGCATGTATTGGATGCATCCAGATCGGTGGCAGTTGTAAGTTCATTATTGACAAAAGATGAAACGAATCGGAATGCATTCATCACCAACATCAAAGATGAATACGAGCGCATGCGCAAAAGCCGTGAGTCAAAAGATGCCGGTAAGGCATTTGTAAATATTGCTAAAGCAAGATTAGAGAAAACCAAAATGGACTGGGAAGCATATACTCCGCCTGTTCCGAATTTTACAGGAATCAAATTGATTAATAATCCATCTTTATTGGAGATTTCAAAATACATAGACTGGACACCATTTTTCCAATCCTGGCAATTAGCCGGTAAATATCCGTCAATATTAAAAGATGAATTAGTAGGTGCTGAAGCTACTAAACTATACAATGATGCTCAGGCACTACTAAACAAAATGATTACTGAAAATTGGGTTCAGGCTGAAGCGGTAATCGGAATATTCCCTGCTAATGTCATCAATGATGATGATATAGAAATATTGGACCCAAATATAAAAAAAGTAATTGCGATAAGTCATCAACTCCGGCAGCAACGGGAAAAATCTGCCGGCTTGCCTTATATTTCATTAGCAGATTTTATAGCACCTAAATCAAGTGGAAAACAGGATTATATCGGGGCATTTGCTGTCACGGCCGGTGTGGGAGTGGAGAAAAAAGCCAAAGAACTGGAAGCGGCACTCGATGATTATAGTGCCATATTATTAAAATCATTGGCAGATAGATTGGCTGAAGCATTCACTGAATATTTGCATGATAAAATCCGCAAAGAATACTGGGGATACGATAAAGCTAGTTTTACCAATGATGAATTGATTGCTGAAAAATATACGGGCATCAGACCAGCTCCTGGCTACCCTGCTTGCCCGGATCATACTGAAAAGCGCACCATCTTTGACCTCTTACAAGTAGAGAAAAAGATTGATATGTACCTTACCGAATCACTGGCCATGTACCCAGCAGCTTCCGTGAGCGGATGGTATTTTAGCCATCCTGATTCAAAGTATTTTGGCCTTGGTCAGATAGCAAAAGATCAAGTTGAAGATTATTCATTGCGAAAAAACCAGGATATTCGCACTTCAGAAAAATGGCTGGCACCCGTGCTTAGCTATGATGTATAATAAAATGTAATGCAACAGGAAAATCCAGCCAATCCCAACTACCCAGTACAGGACGATGATTTTAGTTTGAAAAAACTAATTCATTCTGGATTGGACTATTTCCAGCTCTTGTGGAGAAACAAATGGTGGATCATATTACTGGGATTTATAGGTGCAGGAGGCATGTATCTGAAAGCAAAGCTGACTCCTGTAATATTTGGAGCCCCACTGACCTTTGCTTTAAACGAAGGCGATGGGGGATCAAGCCTAGCTGCCATTTCAGGTTTATTAGGCCAGTTTGGATTGGGTAGCGGTGGAAGTGCCGGAGGAAAAGTTTCAGCCGATAAAATCATAGCTCTTTCCAAATCCATGCGCATAGTGAGTCAGGCTTTATTTGATCGAGTAACCATCTATGGTAAAAATGACTTCATTGCTAATCATATCATTGAAGTTTATAAATTAGATAAAGTATGGGCTAAGTACAATCCATATTTTGTCAATTTTAGATTTAAACATGATGCGCTCGATTCATTTTCATTAGAAGAAAGTTCGGCTTTAAAAGGAGTTTATGGATTTACAGTGGGTGGGTTAGAGCCGGGCTTAGTCACTTGTGTATACGACAGGGAAAGTACCATATTTACACTGAGATCAGACACCGAAAAAGAAGCGTTATCATTAGAACTCACCAATCATCTTTTTGAAAGGTTATCAAAATTTTATATCCAGCAGTCCAGCGACAAACAAAAACAAACCTACGAACTGATAAAAGCAAAGGCCGATTCATTGTATAAAAAATGGACCGGTAGTGAATATGCAGTAAGCAGTTCAATTCAAAATCAAAATGCTTTATGGTCACAGGTAGATCGTACCCAACGTGAGATCAAAGGTAAACAATCCACCATCTATGCAATGGCTTATGCCGAGTCTTTGAAAAACCTGGAAATCGCAGATTACGCACTCAAAAACAGCACTCCGTTTATCAGAGATATAGACAAACCTTTTTTCCCGCTTGAACCAATTATGC
>Ga0209867_1000287_pt1 | contig 10371 bp, 6 predicted proteins | sample GWRWmT4_4Nov14_FD_187197 | JGI IMG/M metagenome (GOLD analysis project Ga0209867, IMG submission 187197) | Sand microcosm microbial communities from a hyporheic zone in Columbia River, Washington, USA - GW-RW T4_4-Nov-14 (SPAdes) (version 2) | ecosystem: Engineered > Artificial ecosystem > Sand...
GTCAGCAAGATATATTCCTGCAGATGTTGAACAAAATGAACCCGATGCGAATGAAGTGCGACATGTCGCAGGTGCCGTAAAAAACAGCGCCGAACAACTGGCGGCGTACCGAAACATTGATTTGGCAACCCTTCCGTTGTTATTTCTTTTGTTTGGAGGGATATCCGTATTCTTATTTGCACTCACTGTCGGCGATTGGGACTTCTGGATGGACTGGCGTGATCGGCGCTGGTGGCCCTTGGTTACACCATTTTCCTTGATTTTATTGCCAGCTGTGCTGGGTGTATTCATGTGGAAAAAATTTCGTTTGCCGATGGGGGCGACGTTCGCGACCATGAGTTTCCTTGCTGCATCGTGGGTAAGTCGTTATGCGAACTTTCACGAATTTGCCGGATTCCCGCTGAACTTTGTTTCTCCCTCAACATGGGTGGGTCTGGGTGTAATTATTGACGCAACTTTGCTTATTTCAAGAAGCTTCTATATTACCGGCTTTATCGGTGCATTTTTGTTTGGCCTTCTAACGTATACAATAAACTGGCCTATATTCGCGCCATTTCGCATGCCGATTGATTACAACGGAACGATGGTTACGGTTGCAGATTTGATGGGCTATATGTACATAAGAACGGCTATTCCTGAATATGTGCGCATCATAGAAGAATCCACCTTAAGAACCTTTGGTGAAGCAGTGACACCACTTACAGCAGTATTCGCAGGGTTCGTCACAATTCTTAATTACTATCTATGGGTATGGGTCGGATTTAAAATAAGCGAAAGCCGTTGGATGAATAGAATTGTATAAATAATATAAAAACCTGATTTAATAATAAGAAGAATGTAGGAGTAAAAAATGGAAAAAAATATAAGCCGTTTACTTTTGTGCTTGGTGTTATTTCTAAGTTTCAGCGAAATGACCTATGCACATGGTGAAAAAGCTCAGCAGGCCGGATTAAGAATGCGCACCATGAATTGGTGGGACATTGAAATCTATCCAAAGAAACTTGATGTAAATCAGATTCTCACCGTGAAGGGTAAATTCTCGCCCTCTCCATGGTGGCCAAAACATATGGCGAATCCGGAGGATATGCTGGCGTACTTGAATATTGGTGTGCCTGGGCCAGTATTTGTACGTATCGATTCAAGAGTCAACGGTGTGCCAATGATCCGCTCAACACATTTCAAAAAAGGTGAAACCTATGAATTTGAAATAAAATTGAAGGCGAGATCACCGGGTCGATATCATGTCCACCCAGTAATCAGTGTTGAGGATACTGGGCCTATCATTGGTCCAGCTCAATGGGTTGAAGTGGGGGGTGATCAGGCTGATTTTGAAAATATTATTACGACTCTAACGGGTGAAGTAATAGATCTTGAAACCCACGGAATGAAACAAATTATTATTTGGCACTCGTTCTGGGTTGTGGTTGGTTTGTTGTGGATGGGGTACTGGTTCAGAAAATTACCCGTGTTGATGCCACGATACAAAGAAGTTGCGCGTTTGGGTGCGAACCACGCAAACGAATTAATCACAATGAAAGATATGCTGGTCTCTATTGTGTTTTTTGGAGGGATATTAATGGCAATAGCTGGAAGTTATTTCTGGACGCAGAGCCAATATCCAATTACCACACCATTACAGACAGGTGAAGTCGAGGTTCAGCCATTGCCGAGTCAAGGTAATGTTGTTGAATTAAAACTTCATGATGCCCGTTATCGTATTCCTGGCCGTAGTTTTAAGGTTGAAATTGATGTAACTAATAATGGCACAAGTCCGATTCGTCTTGGAGAGTTCTTGACAGCGAATATTCGTTTCATTAATAAAGAAGTTCTCGGCGATATTAAACCTGTTGATGCGCAGGATTTAATTGCTCAGCAAGGTTTGCAGGTGGATGATAACCTGGTTCAACCCGGTGAAACCCGACGTATTACGCTTAGGGCTGAAGACGCCTTGTGGGAAACCATGCGTTTGACAAGTTTGGTCTATGATCCTGACAGTCGCTTTGCCGCCATGCTCTTTTTCTACGATGAAAATGGCAAGCGCTACCATCTAGAGGTGGGCGGGCAAATGATGCCGACATTCAGTTAGACCGCCAGCTTGTGTAGTCGTTAGAAAAACCCCTTCCCTTAAGAAGGGGTTTTACGATGAGAATATTCTTTTAAGCGCAGATGAACTTCTATTACCGAACGTAAAGTAACTAATATTAATAGATGAATTAGATACGCTGCGTTTAATCGATAGACACGCAGCACTCTCTGCCAAATTAAGCACTTTAGGTTGTTTAATTTTTTGCCCGTATTCATCAATAACCACAAGCAGTTTTGGTTGCAAGCGCGTGTTGCGACGACTTTCCAGTACAACCCCAATTTCCTTGTTATTTAATTCCACTACTGAGCCGGTTGGATAAATGCCAATCGCCTGGATAAATTCCTCAACAAGATCAGACTGGAACTTAATGTTTCGCTGACTGAACAAGAATGTTATTGCTTCACTGCAACTAAGCGACTGATGCTCATCAAGTGGATTAAGCAATGCTTCATAGCAATCCGCAATGCCCGCAATTTTTCCAAGAAGCGGGATTTTATCCCCTGTAATTGCCTGGGGGCCACCTGATCCATCATGACGTTCCATATGGGTTTTAATGGTGGTCATAACGCCAGCATTGATTTTTGGTGAGTTTTTTAAGCAGAGCAAACTCTGATTAATGTAATTATAAGCTGAAGGTGACTCTACTTCTTGGTTGCTAGTCTGTTCCTCTAACAAACCAATTTTTGATAGTAATAGGGCGAGTGTTAAATCCTGTAGCGTGTCTTGCTCCAATCCAAGATGCCGACCCAGGATAAGCCCCCAAATGGCGGCGTTAATTGAATGATTGAATAAATCCTTTCGCTGATTTTCGAGTCGTGTTAACCAAATTAAAGCATCCGGGTTATTAATGGCGCTTTCCACCAGTGAGGCAGAACTTTCGCGCAAAATATTAAATGCTTTGGTTTTGTTTTCGAGCGCGTTTTCACTAAATTCTTTTATGGCGATTAAAATTTTTGCGTGGGTTGATTTGGCTTTTTTAAATTCCTTATCAAGATCTTTAATAGGTGTATTTGAATAACGCGAACTGTTTTTTTTGATGGATTTAGCTTGAATTACTTTTTTTGTGCCAGTGGTGCCTATGTTTTTTTTGTATTCTTCAGGTGGTTCAGGGTTCTGATTACAGCCTGATGGTCGTCTTAAATTTACTGAACGTGAGCGCACAATATCAATAAATACATAGGTGCAATATTTTGCGAGTTGATCTTTGTCATCTTGGGATTGCACATAAAAACCCTGTAATGGGAAAGGTGTGTCTTTCCACGGTACGGGTAATTGGCACACAAACATGCCATCAATGAGGTCGGCAATTGGTACCTGCTTTTGATATGCATTCATTGGACTTGTCCTGCATTAATTACTTATATCTTTAAGCTATCACAGCGCTTTAATATTCCTATGTGTCCGACACAAATATGAATAGCCTGTCACGAAATTCAAATATCAGTATTAATCGCTGTGATTGAGTTAATACTTTCTGCCTGTATTTGTTAGAAAGTGACAAAGTTTTGCACCTGAGCCACATTTTAGCGGCGCGATGCGTCTTATACTGACACACATTGGTATTGATTCATGAGATGTAACCATTGTTGCGTAGGGGTGTTTAGATGATGAACAATTCGATGGCCGTATACATTCCAGAAATTGAATTATTAAAAAGGTACGATGACTTTTCGTCATTTTCTACGCAAGATCTTGAAAAATTAAAACGAAATTCGGGTATTTTGAATCTCAAAAAGGGGAAATCATTATTCAGATCAACGGATAAAAAAACGCTTCTTTACCTCGTGAGTGGCGAGGTCGAAATAAAATCTAAAGATAAATCGTATTTTGTAAATACCTTCTCTGAGAAGGATGATGTAAGGAAAGCATTGAATCAACGTGATGATATCTTGTCGATAATGACTACACGGCACAGCTCGATTTTATGTGTTGATAAAAGTGAATTCTATAGTTTGCTTTCATTGCAAAACATGGGTGAATATCTTGTAGAGGATTTAAGTGACACCGCGTGTGACGCTACAGGTTTTGATTGGAGTGAGGCATTGTTAGCCTCCAAATTGTTTTTCAAAATACCGGCAACACATATACAAAAACTGTTCGGAGCCTTTAAGTCAAAACGAATTGCGCGCGGAGTTCGTGTGGTGAGTGAAGGTGAAAAAGGCGATGAATTTTATGTGATTAAAAAAGGCCATGCTCTTGTCTCACGAAGGGATGCGCAAGGCCGCAATGTGGATATTGCCAATTTAAAACCGGGACATTACTTCGGTGAAGAGGCGCTGGTGGGAGAAACCATTCGTAATGCGTCGATTGCCATGAGCACTGACGGCGAATTGATGTGTTTGTCCAAAGACGATTTTAAAGCGCTTTTACAAGAGCCCGTGCTTAAAAATGTTTCGCCTGTGCATATTGATAAATGGCGAAATGAACGAAAAGATGTGGTCTTGATTGATGTGCGTTTGCCGATTGAATTTCGTAACGAGCAAATTAACGGTGGCGTTAATATTCCTCTGCAGGAATTACGAAAGAGAATTCCTGAATTGGATCATAATGCCTATTATGTGATGATGTGCGACAGCGGACAGCGAAGTCGTTTAGGTGCGTATTTATTGAATGAGGCAGGTCTTAATGCCTATGTGCTTGCTTCGTAAGAGGTGCTTTATGCCGGATAAAACATGTTTTATCCGGCCAATTCATAACGGTTTAGTCCCATGCAAGCGGCTTGACATGTCAGGCGTGTATTAAGAAATTTTCAATGGCTTGTTCTGTAAGGCCCTCATCCATAATCCAGGTCATATGCCCACCCTTTTTAATCGCTACGAAGCTTGCGTTGGGTATTTTAGCGGCAATCATTTCGCCATTTTTAAAGTCCAGTAGTTGATCTTCAATGCCATGAATCACCAACACGGGCAAGTCAAATCTTTTAATTTGTTCTTCGATATCAAATGCCATTGCCGCTGACATTTGATTAACAATCCCACGACCCGATCGATGATACTGCAACGACGCATTAACGACGCGCTCAAAAATATCGGGATGAAGATCAATCCATTCTGGCGTGAAATTAATTCTTAATACTTTTGCCGCTTTTTCAAACGCAGAGGCGTTGGGATCAACCTGAAAAGATTGCGCGCTCTCTGCTTTAAGTGGCGCCTGATTTGGGCCACCGTGACAGGTGCTTGCCAATATAAGTTTTCGAACGTTGGATGGAAATGACGCGGTGAATTGTTGTGCAATCATACCCCCCAGGCTGTGTCCCATGACATCTACTTTCTGGTAGCCCAGTTGATTAATTACGGCGAGTACATCGGTTGCCATCATCTGGGTCGAATACGGCCCCGGAGGAACATCACTTTCGCCCAGCCCCCTGTTATCCATCACAATAACCTGCCTGTTTTTAGCCAAATCATGAGACAAAGAACGCCAATCTTCTTTTACGCCCGATAAACCGATAATCATTACCAACGGTGGCTGTTTTGATGTTTTCCCCAGCACTTGATAGGCAATTTTAACCTTATCATTGGTGATAACTGTCGCCGTGTGTGAACTTGAATTTGCAGGATTGTTTTGCATGGTACCCTCTAGGTCAGAAAAGAATGAAATGGCATTAAAAATACATTGAGCGTTTTTAGTTTAAAAATGTTTTTTCAGGTTTTAGGCGCCAGACATAGATTGTTAAAGGAATAAATACAAGGGTGGTAAACCAATAGGGCAAAGTTTCACCCAGCTGATAAAGTGCCGTGCCCACAATAGGTCCAAGAATAAACCCTAATGCCGGTGATGCCGCAATGACACCGGCCACCGCACCTTGTTCACCAGCGCCGACCGAAAGCGTTGCCGCCGAGGTAAAACCGGGCATGGTGAGTCCCATACCAAAACCGACAAAACCCAAACAAGCAATTAACCAGGCATTCTGCTCGGCCGTGGCCAGAATAATAAAACCAATAGCCATAATGGGAATGCCGATGCGCATGAGTGTCATCGGTGCAAATTCAAAACGCTGCACCACCACGGCTTGCGCAATCAGTGAGGCGCTGGCAGAAATCATCATCGCCAAACCAACCGTTTGCGCCGTGTGCTGACCATCAAGTCCCATACGATCCTGAAAGAAAAAGCCCAGCGTCTGCTGAATAACGGCAAAAGCCATAAACATCGAAACACCTATAAACAGAAAAGAAATATAGCGTTTATCGAAATAAGCCCTTATTGCCATGACCACTTGTTTTTTGATGCTGATGGAAATAGGGTTGGCGCTGCGTTGCTGCGGTGATTCTGGCAATAAGTTCCAGACCAGCAAGGCGGTGATAAACGTCACCGCTGCGGCAACATACAGTGGTAAAAGCAAACTGATAATGGCCAGACCTGCACCCGCCGCCGGGCCGATAATTGTGCCCACACTTTGTGCTGCACCGAGCTTACCCATTGCCGAGGTGCGTTTGTTGATATCGGAAATATCAGCCATATAGGCCGTTGCCGCCGGTGTGGTGGCTGCCATCACCGTTGATTGCAGCATACGTGTCAGCACCAGGCAGACAAAGAGTTGCCAGCCCAGCATCCAGCCTTTAAGTCCGCACCAGAAGGTGGTCGCAAAAAGCAGTGTCCCTGCGGTATAACCCAGCAGCCCGATCAGCATCACCCGCTTGCGTCCCAAACGTTCGCTCTGATTGCCCCAGATCGCGCTGGCGAGTGAAAAAATAATCGACGAGGCAGAAATAATGCCGCCCACTTGTATTTCCATTAATCCGACTTGCCGCCCCAAAGAGGGCAGTATCGCAAAAACCAGCGTTTGTCCCATGCCCACGCTGATAACGCTGAGCAAGACCAGCGATTGCGCCCAGCGCTGCTGCGAGGTCGTGAGTAAAACCGATATTGGTTCAGAAGGCGTTTGATGCACCGAAGCCACGCGTGTTAAACACAGGTTGTACAGTGTAGCGGTGAAACCCAGGGGTGACGAGGTGCAAGGTGATTTTGTTGTAATACGGGTAAGCATCAATATTCACCGGTAGCAATTTCCAGTAAAGTTGACAGCGCTTACCGTATTACCCTCCGGTCGGTATTATTCATTTTCTCTGCCGTGACTTAGGCCTGCGTTTGATAAGAACAAAAATTACTCCCCGTACAATTGTTCTATTTTTTCAGCATACTGCTTTAACACAAGATTACGTTTTATCTTTAACGTGGGCGTTAGAAAACCATTTTCCAAGGTAAAGTCGGGGACAATAGCAAATTTCTTCACCGTTTCGTACGAAGCTAATTGTTGGTTGCTGACCGCGATTTCTGTTTTGATTAACGAATTGATCGCCGCATTGTCTGCCAGCGCATTAATCGAATCGAACGCAATACCGTGTTCATGGCAGTATTGCGTAATGTTTTCTTTATCAAGTGTCACAAGGGCAGTGAGATATTTTTGTTTGTCGCCGATCACACAGACCTGATTGATGTATTTTGACAGGGCAATTAAGCCTTCGATCGCCGAGGGCGCAATGTTTTTACCGCCCGAGGTAATAATCAAATCTTTTTTACGCCCAGTAATGGTGACAAAGCCTTCTTCATCAATGGCCGCCAGATCACCCGTTAATAACCAGCCATCCGGTGTAATGGTTCGTGCCGTTTCTTCGGGCATTTTGTAATAACCTTTCATAACGTTTGGGCCACGCACCAGAAATTCGCCATCACTGGCTATTTTAACTTCAATGCCAGGTCCGGCCTGCCCCACTGTGCCGAAGCGATAATTGTCGGGACGATTGATATTTGAGAAGGAGGTATTTTCAGTCATGCCAATGCCTTCAAGAATAGGAATGCCGGCACCATCAAAAAATTTGGCGATGCTGGCATTCATTGGCGCTGCGCCACTGATGCACCAGCGTAAGCGTCCACCAAAAGCGGCCTGCAATTTACTGAATACCAGTTTATGTGCAATTTTGTATTGAATGCCTAGTGTGAACGGAATGGATTTTCTTGATGTTCGCGCCTCGCTGACCTTTGCTCCGATCGCACAAGCCCAGTGAAAAATTTTTAGCGTCAAGCCACCTTTGGCCTCCGCACCACTGTTTACCTTGGCGTACACTTTTTCATAAATTCGCGGCACGCTGGCAAACCACTGCGGCTGGCTTAATTTGAAATCTTCCAACAAGGTATCCATGCTGCGATTAAAATAGGTCAGGGTATTGGAATATAAGCTGGCGTAAAGAATGGCGCGGGCGAAGACATGTGCCAGAGGTAAAAATAATAGCGTGCTATCACCTTTATGCACATCAACACTGTTTAAAACGGATTGGGTAACGAAAATAATATTACCATGGCTGAGCATCGCACCTTTAGGTATGCCTGTGGTGCCTGAGGTATAGACAAGGCTGGCGATATCGTCGCTTACCACAGCGTCTTGCGCTATTTTTAACGTTTGATCGTCAAGCGAGTCACCCAATAACAAAAATTGCTCGTAACTCATCACCCAGTCATCGCTTGATTCACCGTGAAATAAAACGACCTTGCGAACGTGGGTGAGCTGGTTTTTAACGGCGTAGAGTTTGGCGAGTTGTTCCTCATTCTCGACGAATACAACAAGCGCATCCGAGTGATTGATAATGTACTCACATTCTTTGGCTAGATTTGATTGATAAATACCAACGGTTACGGCACCCATGCTGACAATGCCCAAATCACTTAAAACCCAGTGATAACAGGTATTGCTTTGAATACAGACCTTGTCCGACTTTTTAAGGCCCAAGGCTACTAAACTTTTCGAAACCCGTTCTACTTGGGTATAAAACTCACGCCAGGTCACACCGTGAACAGCCAGCTTAGTATCAAACCAACGATAGGCCTGTGTATCGGGGGAGTGCTCAACGGCCTCTTTTAACATTTGATGAAGGTTTGAATAAGAAATAAATGGCATGCTGTCACGTCCTTTGTTATTTTCGATTCATTAAAAATTCGCCACACTGATAAAGCATAAAATCTGTTTTAATCGTCGTGTATTTACTCTGGATCGTTAGTCATCTATTGGCAAAGCGTAGTTGATTCCCGCAAAGATCTCTATGGGAGTGAATACGTGATAGTTGCGCGTGATAAATACTATGGCCTTACAGGACCTCCCCATGAAAAATCCCGTTAACACGCTCATGGCCTTTGTGACGCAGCCCTTGGCACCCGAGGACGTGGCACCTCGGCTGCGGTGGAAGCTGTGGCTGCAAACGAGTTTGCGGATGTTGCGTATTATTGGTCACGATATCTATGAAGGCACATTAACACTGCGTGCAACCAGTCTGGCCTATATTACCCTGCTTTCGTTTGTTCCTATGCTTGCCGTCAGTTTTGCCATGCTGAAAGTCTTTGATGTGCACAATATGATGGGGCCGCTGTTGCTTGAATTACTTAAACCACTGGGGCCTAAAAGTGTGGACATCGTGAATCAGGTGATTGGATTCGTAGAGAATACCCAGGTCACCTTGCTCGGTACGATAGGCTTGACCTTTCTTATCTACACCACGCTGGAATTAATGCAAAAAACCGAGGAGGCGCTTAACGAAACCTGGCGGGTTAAAAAGATCCGCCCCTTAATGCAGCGCATCAGCAGTTATCTGAGTATTCTCCTTGTGGGTCCGGTGCTTCTTTTTGCGGCGATAGGGATGATGTCTTCCCTGATCGACACGGAAATCATCATGGCGGCGTTCCACATAGAACCCATTTACACCGTCATTAGAATGCTTGCCCTGCTTATACCCTATATGCTTTTCATTGGGGCATTTACCGTGTTTTATGTGTTTGCGCCCAATACCTCGGTGAATTTCGGCGCAGCGCTGCTGGGTGGTGTGGTTGCGGCGCTGTTGTGGCAAGGCACAGGTTGGATATTTGCCGCGCTCGTTGCTGGTTCAGCCAGATACACGGCCATTTATTCCGCCTTTGCCACACTGATTGTTTTCATCATGTGGTTGTATCTAAGCTGGTTAATTTTATTGATAGGTGCCAGCATTGCATTTTATTATCAGCATCCCATCTATTTATCTCTTAAGGGCAATGCGCTGCAAAGCAGTGTCCGTACGCGAGAACGCCTGGCCTTGCATATCCTGTTCCTGGTAGGGCAACGCTTTTATCAGCACGGTGCGCGTTGGTCGGCATCTGCCTTGGCCGAGCAGCTGGCTGTTCCGCAGGTGCTTATTGAGCCTGTATTGGCGCAATTAACACAGGCGGGGCTCTTGCATGAAGACAGTGACCTGTCCGTGTATTCGCCCGGCCAACCTTTCGAAAGCACACCGTTGCATACGGTGTTTCTTGCTTTGCATCATGCC
>Ga0209867_1000289_pt1 | contig 10355 bp, 9 predicted proteins | sample GWRWmT4_4Nov14_FD_187197 | JGI IMG/M metagenome (GOLD analysis project Ga0209867, IMG submission 187197) | Sand microcosm microbial communities from a hyporheic zone in Columbia River, Washington, USA - GW-RW T4_4-Nov-14 (SPAdes) (version 2) | ecosystem: Engineered > Artificial ecosystem > Sand...
AACCGTTGGCTTTGGGGATGGCAATATAATCTTTGAAACGACCTGGAATAGGGGTGTAGAGATTATGCATGATGCCTAATGCACGGTAACAGGCATCAACGTCTTGGGTGATAATCCGAAAACCAAAAACATCCATGATTTCGTTAAAGGGTTTGCGGTTATCCCGCATTTTATTGTAGATGCTGTACAAATGTTTTTGCCGACTGATTACCCGGGCATTGAGGCGTTCGTCTGAAATACGTTTGTCTATCGTTTGACTTAAGTGGGACAGAATTTCCTTACGATTGCCAACAGCAGTTTGAACCGCTTGCTTTATGAGTTGAGCGCGCAGTGGATAAAGAGCGGCAAAACCGAGGTCTTCAAATTCGATGCGCAGGCTGTTCATGCCGAGGCGGTTGGCAATAGGCGCATAAATTTCGAGTGTTTCAGTGGCGATACGGCGCCGTTTTTTAGGTTGGAGCACATCAAGGGTGCGCATGTTGTGTAAGCGATCAGCAAGTTTGACCAGAATCACGCGAATATCCTGGGTCATCGCGAGAATCATTTTACGAAAATTTTCTGCCTGTGCAATGGCGCGTGATTCAAAATTAATTTGTGATATTTTACTGACCCCATCGACCAGATCGGCCACGACTACGCCGAACTTCTGGGTAACATCGTCCTTAGTGGCTTCGGTATCTTCTATGGTGTCGTGAAGGATGGCAGCCATCAGGCTTTGATGGTCTATATGCATTTCAGAAAGAATGTAGGCCACGGCCAGTGGATGGGTAATATAGGGGTCGCCACTGCGGCGGAATTGCCCTTGGTGGTAATGTTGGGCGAAGTGATAGGCCTCTTTGACTTGTTCGATTTGATCTTTTTCAAGATAAGTCGACAGGCGATCGCAGAGATCGTCTATGGTTTGCAACAAGCGCTTCCCCAAATTTTTCTGATGTTGATAAGGTGTGGCTATTTCAATTGTGCAAATTTAAGACTAATGGGATTGGGTGTGCTTGTCTATCCCTGGAAAGCGGCAATCATCAGGATTTGCCTCTGACAGTTGGCGCCTGCGTTGAGTAAACGGATACCAGGGAAGAGAAAGTGGTGCGCTGAGGGGAAGGTCGTGCTTATAAATGCACGGGGGGGAAGCCATCATTTTTGTTTGATCGTTCAAAGGAATCTATGTTGCTGGGTGTAATTAATTCCTGGGCAATTTCACGTAGTGCCACAACAGTGGCTTTGTCATTTCCCCATTCTACCAGAGAGGGGCGTCCGCCGGTGGAGATCTGGCGGGCACGTTTGCTGGCAAGCAAAACGAGTTCAAAGCGGTTTTCTACGTGTTTCAGGCAATCTTCAACGGTTACTCGTGCCACTTTATGCGCTCCTTTACGGTTTGGTGATCGGTGATTCTACTTTATTGTTTTGATGGGTCACAAGGATTATTAAGTAAGCGTTCGAGAAAGGGCGCCTGTGCAATCTGTTGTTTAGTTAAAGTCAGACGGTGGCAGGTGATGATGGCTTTTAGTTGTGCGAGCGCCTCATCAAATTGATCGTTAATGACTAGATAATCGTACTCGACAAAATGTGACATTTCTTCTTCGGCTTGTGCCATGCGTCGGGCTATAACGTCCGGGCTGTCCTGCGCACGGTCTTTGAGGCGCTGGTAAAGAGTCTCTTTTGACGGTGGCAGAATAAACACTGACGTAGCATCGGATCGCCGTCTGCGGACTTGTTCTGCGCCCTGCCAGTCTATTTCCAGAATAACGTCAATCCCCTTTTGCAATTGTTCATTGACCCAGGCTTCATGAGTGCCGTAGTAGTTTCCAAAAACCTGCGCATGCTCCAGAAACGCACCGGCTGAGGCTATGTCATGAAACGCATCAATTGAAATAAAGTGGTAGTTAATGCCGTCCTGTTCGCCGGGTCGTTGCGGGCGAGAGGTGTGCGAAATTGAGGTGCACAGGTTGGATTGGGATTTGACCAAAGCGGAAACCAAACTGGTTTTGCCAGCACCTGAGGGCGCTGAAATGATATACAGTGTACCTATCATAAGGGTGCTCATTGTAGTGGGACAAATGTTTATTCGATATTCTGGATTTGTTCTCGCATCTGTTCAATCAGGACTTTAAGTTCGACCGCAGCGCGGGTGTTATCGATATGATTGGATTTTGAGGCGAGTGTATTGGCTTCACGATTCAGCTCTTGCATTAAAAAATCGAGGCGCCTACCCGCAGCACCACCCGTGTTAAGTATACGTTCAATTTCGTCACTGTGACTGCTGATGCGATCTAGTTCTTCAGTAATATCGATTTTTTGGGCCACGATGACCAGCTCTTGTTCTATGCGTTCACTGCGTACGTCCAGTTCAAGTTCTGCAAGACGCTCAAGCAGTTTGTGGCGATAGGCCCGAGCGAGTTCGGGCATTCGGCTATGAATGTGTTCGATGTGTGTACGGATGGGTTGGATTTTATCAAGCAGACATTGTTGGAGTGCCGCGCCTTCACGCGCTCTGGTAGCGCAGAGCTCGTTCAAAGTGAAATCAAACAGTTGTAATACTTGATCCTGGAGATCACGATCCTCTGGGACACAAGTGTTGATGACGCCTGGCCAGCGTAAAATGTCGAGAGCCGAAAGAGGCGCTGGGTTTGGCAAGGATTGATTGATTGAGGCGCATTGTTTCAGCAGCGTATCAATGAGGGCCGTGTTGAGACTTAATTCTTTGCGGCTTGTTTCTGTCTCGATCAGTTTTACGGTGCAGTCAATTTTGCCGCGTTGAATTCTGGTTTTGAGCTGATTGCGAAGTTGAGTTTCGAGGCTGTACAGGTTTTCGGGGAGACGTAGAGCAAGCTCCAGATAACGGTGATTAACGGAGCGAATTTCTATAATCAGTTGTACATCATTTACCAAAGAGCGCTGTTGGCGGGCAAAGCCGGTCATACTGCTGATCATCTTTTCTCCTTACCACAGCCGAATGCGTTAGCGATTGTTTCGGCTATTGGGTGCTATTGAAGCGTACAAAAAGTTATACTAGCCGGCCGTATAAGCGGCGGTCTGCCGTTTGTGTCAGTGCTTAATATTGAGCGTTCGGGAGCAAATAAAAAAGTCCATGTGCTATTCATTTGGCAATAACATGTTGCGGGGTGAAGGTGGCAGCAGTCTACACGGCTGCAACGAGTCGTGGTTTTTCTAGTTAACAGTTTATAGGAATCAGAACGTATGCGTCCCAGTGGTCGAATGTCCGATCAGTTAAGAGAAGTGAAAATAACCCGGGAATTTACCCGTCATGCTGAAGGTTCAGTGTTGGTGGAGTTTGGTAATACTCAGGTCATCTGTACTGCTTCGGTAGAACAAGGCGTGCCTCGTTTCATGAAGGGGATGGGTAAGGGATGGGTGACGGCCGAATATGGCATGTTGCCACGCTCAACGCATTCCAGAATGCAGCGTGAGTCCGCACAAGGCAAACAGGGCGGCCGGACGATGGAAATTCAACGTTTGATTGGTCGATCACTACGGGCGGCGACGAATCTCAAAGCCATGGGTGAAAACACCATTATCATCGATTGTGACGTTATTCAGGCCGATGGCGGCACCCGTACCGCGGCAATTACCGGGGCGAGTGTGGCGCTGGTGGATGCTTTTACCTATATGCTGAATAAAAACATACTCAAACAGGACCCCTTGATTGGTTTGGTCGCGTCGGTGTCAGTGGGCTTGTACAAGGGGCAGGCGGTACTGGATCTGGATTATGTCGAAGATTCGAATGCCGACACCGATATGAATGTGGTGATGACACAACAGGGTGGTTTTGTCGAAATACAGGGTACAGCAGAGGGCACTATCTTTACCCGTGAACAAAATGACCTCTTGCTGAATTTGGCTGAAAAAGGCATTCGTGAGCTGATCACCGCACAACAACGTGCCTTGAGATGGTAAGCAGGAGCTTGAATGCAAGTCTATCAACAGGCCTTTATCCAGTTTGCTATTGAGCATGATGCCCTGCGTTTTGGGCAGTTCACCTTGAAGTCGGGCCGTAACAGCCCTTATTTTTTTAATGCGGGCCGTTTTAATAGCGGACAGTCTATTGCCAGACTCGGGCGTTTTTATGCTGAGGCGGTCATAAATGCCGGTATCGATTACGACGTGATCTTTGGTCCCGCGTACAAAGGCATTCCCATTGCGACCAGTTTGGCCGTTGCGCTGGCTGATCAGTTTGGCGTTGACAAGCCTTTTGCCTATAACCGCAAGGAGGCAAAAAAACACGGTGAAGGGGGTGTTATCGTAGGTGCCGAATTGCGGGGCAAGGTCTTGATTGTTGATGATGTGATTACCGCAGGAACGGCCATACGTGAAGTCATGACACTGTTGGCGGCGCAAAACGTGCTGCCGGCGGCAGTGGTGGTGGCACTGGATCGTCAGGAACGCGGAGAGGGTTCTTTGTCGGCAATTCAGGAAGTTGAGCAACAGTACGGCATTCCCGTGCTCAGTATTATTACGCTGGACACTTTGGTGGAACATTTGCAACAGAATCCCGCTTATCAGCAGCAGTGGAAGGCCATGCAAGCGTATCGCGCTCAATACGGGATCAGTCGGGAAGCGAAGGGATAAGCTAGACTTAAAATGGCAGACAGTTTTGGAGGTGTGTCTAACATGGTCTTTAAAAAGGATAGCTATTATCTGGCAGGTGGCTTGTTGATGCTGCTCCTTGTTTCGGTCGACGTAATGGCGGGACGACTTTATCGTTATGAAGATGAAAATGGCAAAATGGTGCTGAGTGACCAGGTTCCAACAAAGGCAGTTTCCAAGGGATATTCCGTTTTGAATGATCATGGTTATGTTGTTGAGGTGGTTGCTCCGGCGCTGACCAGTGAACAACGAGCGGCGCTTGAGCGTGAAAAAGTGCAGGCCCTCGAACGAGAAAAGCTTCTTAAAACGTATTCCGGTCCTGAAGATGCGGAGTTGGCACGAGACCGTCAGTTGCTATTATTGGATGATCAAATTGGCGTTAAGAAGGGCATCATTGTACGTCTTACATCCGAGAAAAAACGGCAAAATGAAGCCGCAGCGGCGCTAGAAAGACAGGGTAAAAAGGTGTATGAGCCTATTTTGCAAAAAATAGACAGTCTTGAGCGTGAAATCGCCCGTACAGAAGAAGAAATAAAACTCCGTGAACAGGAAAAAATTGCCACGCGAAATCGTTTCGATAAAGACATTCAACAGCTAAGAGAAATGCAGTCCACAGCACCAAAAAAAGTTTCAAAGCAAGTGCCGTAAAGGATTCTTTTATTGCGTAGAAGCCGTCTTGCCGGGCGCCAATAGCAGCAGTGACAAGTGTTGCCATTGCTGCTGCCAATGTGTTGTGGGCATTTTCTGAAAGCCACTGCGCACAAACTGACTGATACGGCCCTCAATGGTGGAGAAAATAAGATTGGCTGTGGTGTTGGCCGACATGGCCGGAATTAATTCCTGAAGTTGTTCTGCTGTGCTGATAGTGTGGCTGAGCCATGCTTCAAGTTTTTCATTAACTTTATGTGCTTTGTTACGCAGGTCTTCAGATTCGCCTATCAATGCCTCACCTGAAAGAATCCGGCTCATGCCCGGGTTGTTTTCTGAGAAATACAAAATGGTGGAGAGCATGCGTTCACAATAATCCAGGGTATTGACGGCTTCGATGCGTAGATCCGTCAATCGGTTGAAAAGCGTGTTTTCTACGGTATCAATCAAACCTTCAAACATTTTGCTTTTGCTGGGAAAGTGGCGATAAAGAGCCGATTCTGACAAACCCAATTCTTGCGCAATTCTGGCTGTAGTAATTCTCACGCCGGGTGTTTTGTTGAGCATCAGCGTAAAGGAGTTGAGTATTTGTTGTCGCTTGCAAATTTTTGTACGGCCAGGCATAAATTTATCTCTTATGGAGCTGTGTAAATACGTGTTGCCTTACGGAAGTTGATTGCTGATAAGCGTGCCAACGCCCGTGTCAGTAAACACTTCCAATAACAGCGCATTAGCAACGCGACCGTCGATAATATGCGCACTTACTGCGCCATTTTTTACGGCTTCAAGGGCGCAGTGAACTTTGGGTAACATGCCGCCATAGATGGTGCCGTCAGCAATCAATGCGTCGATCTGGTCTGTATTCAAACCCGTGAGCACGTTTCCGGACTTATCCAGCAAACCGGCGACATTGGTCAAGAGTAATAGTTTTTCTGCCTTTAATACTTGTGCAATTTTTCCCGCGACGAGGTCAGCGTTGATGTTGTATGAAACACCTTGCTCATCAACGCCAATGGGCGCAATAACGGGGATAAAATTACTTTGCACGAGCATATTGATGACGCTGGTGTCTATTGAACAGACCTCGCCCACATGACCAATGTCAATAATTTCTGGCACCAGCAAATCAGCGCTTGGTTTGGTGATGTGAAGTTTGCGGGCGCGAATCAAGGGGCCATCCTTGCCGCTTAATCCAATCGCCCGCCCGCCGTTTTGATTGATCAGATTGACAATATCCTTGTTAACCAGGCCACCCAAAACCATTTCTACGACATCCATGGTTTCACTGTCGGTGACGCGCATGCCATCAATAAAGTGGCTCTCTTTACCAATTTTACGCAGCAGTTCGCCTATTTGAGGGCCTCCACCGTGGACCACAACCGGGTTAATGCCTACCAGTTTCATCAGCACAATGTTTTTCGCGAAACTGGTTTTGAGTTTGTCATCAATCATGGCGTTACCGCCGTATTTGATGACAATGGTTTTACCACTGAATTTTCGAATATAAGGCAAGGCTTCGGTTAATACCTGCGCCGTAATGTCGGGGCTTGGGTTGTTTGGTGTTTGTTGTTGGGGCATCGGGAGGCGGGCTCTGTAAAAGATGTTATAGGCGCCACAGGGTTGAAGAGATCTAACGGTTCTCTGCGTCCAGTAGCGCGTGGATACCGCCGATATTACCTAATAACGGGTGAATATTCGAGTTGTGTTGTGGATTGCTCCCGTGTGAATGCATCAATGCCGGTTTACGCAGCACTGCGCGCCTGATCAGATCAGGCGCGCAGTGCTGGGAGAGGGTCGGCGCAATAAACTATTTATTTTATGGAAGGTAGTTGGAGCGTGCTATCAATGGCGAGTAACTGTTTTTGGAAAAGGGTCTGAATTTGTTCGAGGGCTTCTTCATTTTGTGCTTCAAAACGTGCCGTCAGAGCCGGGGTGGTGTTAGAGGCGCGCACCAAACCCCACGCTTTGGGGAAGTCAACACGAATGCCGTCAAGGGTGTTTATTTTGCCGCTGCCGAACTGACCTTTTGCTTGGAGCTCCTGAATTATGTTGAACTTTCTGTCTTCCGGTACAGGAATGAGTATTTCGGGTGTGGCCAGACTTTCGGGTAATGCAGCGAAAATAGTTTCCGGGCTGTCGCCTTCTGTTGAGAGTATTTCAAGCAGACGCGCGCCACAATACAGCGCATCATCAAAACCAAACCAGCGATCATTGAAAAATATATGGCCACTCATTTCGCCAGCCAGAGCTGCGTTGATTTCTTTGAGTTTGCTTTTAATAAGCGAATGTCCGGTTTTCCACATCAACGGACGTCCACCTAAACTGGTAATCAGCTCAGGAAGACGACGACTGCATTTAACGTCAAAGATAATGTCAGCGCCGGGATTACGCACGAGCAAGTCTTTGGCATAGAGCATCATGAGTCGATCAGGCCAGATCACTTTGCCGGATGGGGTGACTACACCGATACGATCACCATCACCGTCAAACGCCAACCCCAGGTCGGCGTTGTTGTCTATGATCGCTTGTTTTAATGAGGCCAGATTCTTTTCCTGACTCGGGTCGGGGTGATGGTTCGGGAAATTGCCGTCAATGTCGCAAAATAGGGGGATTGTTTTGCATCCCAGTTCGTTAAATAGTTTCAGCGCCAGCGGACCGGTTGCACCATTACCACTGTCGATGACGATGGTCATGGGAGCGGCTAGAATCACATCTTCGGCGATATGTTGAATGTATTGATCATTGATATCCAGGCGACTTTCTTGCCCCTTGCCGCGTCTGATTGATTGGCGTAACAGACGGTTTCTTAGGTTAATAATTTGCCCCTCCGATAAGGTTTCGCCTGCGATCATGATTTTAAGCCCGTTGTAATCAGCGGGATTATGACTGCCGGTGACCATGACGCCTGAACGGCTTTCCTGTGTGTGGCAGGCGAACCATAAAACCGGCGTGGGAATTACGCCCAAATGAATGACATCAATGCCTGTGTCAAGCAAACCTTCAATCAGTGCGCCTGAAAGTTCGGGGCCGGATAAACGACCGTCGTGTCCTACGAAAATACTTCGTTCACCTTTGTCCAGGGCCTCGCTGCCAATGGATTGGCCAAGCAGGCGGACGGTTTCTACTGAAAGTTCCTTGTATGCAATGCCGCGAATATCATAGGCACGGAAAATGTGTTCGGGTAAGTGTGGCAATGACAGCTGATCATCAACCGTGGCAGAGGGCAGTTTGTTCGGGGGGAATATCTTGTCCTGTTTGGGGTGTTTTTCGGGCGCTTTTGAACTCTCGGCTTGCGAAGGACTGGTGCTTGCCTGAATCACTGCACTGCTTGTATCAGGTGGCGCGGTACGTTCAGTTATCAGTGCTTTGTTTGAGAGATTCTTTCCAATTGTATCAAGCTCTGCATTTGTCTCGGCCTCGTCATCGGCAAAAATACGCTCAAGCGTATAGTTCATTGTTTCCATGAACAGTAGGTTGAATAAGGGGTGTCTGGAATATTGTCCGAATTTGAGCTCTTCAACATGTAAGAGCATTGCCGCACCGTCTGCGCGCAGATATTTTTCTAATGCACGCAAGGTAAGAACGGTGATGCCCAGGCCGCACAAAAACAACATCAGGGGCAGCAGTACATAATCAAGCAATTGGCTGTTTATAGCTACGGGCGCTTGTGCGTAGCTTAGGGTCCAATTGGGATTGCTGCTCACTTGTTCGCTGTGCGCTGAGTTGTGCTGAAGTTGTGAGTCGCCATGGCTAAATAGTATCTGTGGCTCGCCTTTGTCGAATTTCTGCACCAACTGGATCAAGGTATTTTGTGTTGTAGTGGGTACGAATTTGGCCATCAGTTCGCCAAAATCCAGACACACAGAAAGTGTGCCAATGATGTGCTGATTTTCCTGTTTGATGGGATAAGCCCAATAGAGCACTTTTTTATCAGAGGCAATTTGTACTTCAGGCGGGACTGTTTGTCCTGCTTCCGTCTTCTGAATAGCATCAATGGCGGAGAACGTCAGTGGAGGAAAAGTGTCACGATCAACCTTGACTGTTCCGCTTGGAATAATACGAACTTTCAAGTGATAAGGCAGTAGTTTGCCAAAACGCGTTTCAAGCACCTTGATCTGTTCGACATTTTGTTGCGACAGGGTTTCAACCAGCTCCAGATCGGAGGCCATGTTTGCGATAGAGTGATCAAGCAGACTCATTGTTTGATTGAGTTGCTGTGTGCCCTGAAGTGCGTTGTGCTCAAGGCTGGATTGTTGCTCGGTGAGCAGGCGATTTTTCACGTACAGGCTTGTATAGACCAAGAGCACTGCGCAGCTGATCAGCAACATGATAAACATGGGCATCAGAGCAAAGTGAAACAAACTCTTTGCCGCTATTTTTTTTTCTGACACGGCTTTGTTTTTATTGGGCTGGCTGGTTTTTTTCGTACCCACGAATCTTCATCCTATCGTTAGTAACAGTGTGATACTTCGCAAGTATAGGTGATTGCTAATGTTTGTAGCGTTATTGTTGATGCGTCAACGCATTTTGTGCCAAAAGAACCAGCGTTGGGGCGCTATTTAGTGTTGCCCGGAATGCCCGAATCCACCTTCACCCCGCGTAGTGGGGCTGAACTCGGTAACAATGTTCATTTGCGCCTGCACGACCGGTACGATAAGCATTTGTGCGATACGTTCACCAGGCTCGATTGTGAAGCTGGTTTGGCCGCGATTCCAGCACGACACAAATAACTGTCCTTGGTAGTCGGAATCAATCAGTCCCACCAGATTACCCAACACAATGCCGTGTTTATGGCCCAATCCAGACCGGGGAAGAATCAGTGCAGCATACTGAGGATCTTCAATATAAATAGCCAAGCCGGTGGGTAGTAAAAGCGTTTCGTCTGGTTTGATCAGGCTTGTTTCTGTAACCATTGCGCGTAAATCAAGGCCCGCTGATCCCTGGGTGGCATAGGCAGGAAGTGGGTATTGTTGTCCCAAACGGGCATCAAGAATTTTAACTTGCAGTTTTTTCATGGCGTTATTTGCTATTCCCGAAATGAAGGTCTGTTTAAGTCTTAAGCAGACGATTAATTTTCGTATTGTGAGTGCGTGGCTGAATTGTAA
>Ga0209867_1000292_pt1 | contig 10283 bp, 18 predicted proteins | sample GWRWmT4_4Nov14_FD_187197 | JGI IMG/M metagenome (GOLD analysis project Ga0209867, IMG submission 187197) | Sand microcosm microbial communities from a hyporheic zone in Columbia River, Washington, USA - GW-RW T4_4-Nov-14 (SPAdes) (version 2) | ecosystem: Engineered > Artificial ecosystem > Sand...
CGACGATGTGGCCTGCACCGATCTTGTCGCAGGAGCAACCACGACTCAAGCATTTGCAGATCCAACCGTACCGGCTGACTGGCTCGCATGGATCGGCGCTGCAAGCACCACAATCTTGACCGCATCCAACGGAAACAACCCGAATCATTTGTTCGTGTCCGCTGATGTATTCGGCGATCTCATCGCTCTTTCGGATTCAACCGGACGACCGTTGTTCCCGAACCTGAACGCACAAAACGCTTTCGGCGAACTTGCAGTCACCACAGATGTCGGAACTGCGTTCGGATGTCGAGTTGTGCGAGACCGCAACTTCGCAGCAAACACTCTCATCCTCGGCGATGCCAGTGGTTATGAGCTGTTTGAGCAACAGCGCGGAAGTGTCTCAGTGTTGGCACCATCAACCTTGAGCACCGTCCTAGCCTTCCGTGGAGACTTCTCCACGCTGGTCATTGACGCTGACAAGTTTGTCAAGGCCTCGAGCTACTGAGCAACCACTGAGATTCTGAGAGCCTGAACCATGTCCACATTCACCGTCACACATCAACAGATCACTGACAATGTGTGTGTGGTTCAGACTCTCGAATCCACCGACATCCTTGTCGGACAAGAGATCACACTCTCAGGATGCGATTCCGACATCAACGGCTCACACATCGTTTTCCAGATTCCGATCTACTACTTCACAGGAATCAACGAAGCCGGCGACTACCTTTTCAACGAGGAGATCGTTTACACAAACCAGATTCTCTTCCAACTTGTAGCAGACGATCTTCAACGGTCAGCGGTTGATCCTGTCGGATCGCTTGTTTGGACATCACCTACAGAGTGTCAGTGGTGCGATGTGGCTCAGCTCACCGAGTTTCTCGGCATCAGCGGAGCGACAGCAAACGACACAGCCTTCATGACAACTTCAGTGAATGCCAGTAACGCCTACTGTTTTAAGCGCAGGTCTCAAGCTGGCTACAAAGACGATCTCATCAACGTTCCTGATGCAGCTGTCCTCGCCGGGACTGTGTTAATGGCTGCGAGCTTGTATCGCGAGCGCGGAAGTTTGGACTCCTTCAATAGTTTCCAAGACATGAACATCTCCGCACCTGTCGCTTCCATGGGCCGAATTAACTCGCTCCTTGGAATCAAGAGAGCACAAGTGGCATGAGATGGCAGGCATCTTCACAGACACGATCAGCGATGTCTCAGCGACGATCACAGCTCTCGGCCTTGTGCCGGTCACTGACCCTCGGAACGCTCGACCTCTTACTGTATTCATTGAGCTTCCTACTTTCAGTTCGTTCAATAACCAAACAGCGGACATCACGATTGATCTCCGAGTGTTGGGCGCGCCACCCGGCAACCAAGACACTACGGACTACATACTCGGAGTCGTTGATCAACTAATGGATTCCTCTCTCGCAGTCATCTCTGGCAGACCTACGATCGCATCAATCGGATCAGCCGAGTTACCTGCTTATGACCTCACAATTAGAATCGGCACAAGCCGCGTATAAAGGACAAAACAATGGCAACAGTCACCTACCTATCCAATCCCACAGTAAACGTCACCAGCCCGTCAGCAATGGCACTCACCGATCACTGCTCGGCAGCGACCTTGACACTCACTGCTGAAGCACTCGAGAACACAGCCTTCGGTCAAACCTCACGCACCTACACGGCTGGGCTTTACAGCAATGAGCTGACGCTCACACTGTTCCAGAGCTACGGTGCAACCGAAGTTGAAACATTCTTGAACTCAATGTTCGGCGTGATCTCCACGATCGTCGTCAGCCCATCGGGAACGACCGAGTCCGCTTCGAACCCTGAATACACGCTCACTGGTTGCTACTTGGAAACCGTGACTCCAATCATGGCAACTGTCGGCGAACTGTCAGTAGTCGAAGCCACCTTCAAGGGCGGAACCTACGGACGCGACATCACCTGATCTAGTAACTAATCCGAACCCCGACTAGGAGAACCCATGAAACTCACACTCAGTGTCAGACTTACCGATGGCGAGACCTACCAAGTAACGACAAACTTGTTTGTCATTATCTCGTGGGAGCGTAAGTTTAAGCGACGAGCTTCAGATCTTGCCAGTGGGATCGGGATGGAAGATCTAGCTTTCATGGCCTACGAGGCCAGTAAACAGCAAGGTCATCCAGTCCCGATCTCATTCGATGAGTTCGTCAAGAAATTAGAAGATCTAGAAGTCGTGGAGACAGCATCCGCAGTCCCTACGCAGGAGGCTTCCGGCGACAACTAGCAGCTCTGCTAGTTGAGACTGGGTTCTGGCCTCCGACAATTACATTCGAGACAGATGACCTTGCGACTTGCGTCCAGATCATCAATGAGCAAAGACGGAAGAACTAATGGCTGCAGATGTGAGACTTGATACTTACGGTCTGCAGGACGCTCTGAAGAAGATGCAGAAGCTGAACCCTGCAATGCGTCGGACATTGTTGAAGGACACGAAAGCAGCAGCGAAGCCTCTTGTGGATGCGATTAATGCTCGAGTTCCACAGTCGCCACCTTTGAGCGGTATGGCTCACAAAGGTCGCACAGGTTGGGCTGGAGTGAAGAAAGTGCAGATCTCCTTGAACACTCGCAAGCCGAAAACTGGATCTATTACTGCAGGAGCTGAACAGATCGCAGTTGTTCGAGTCGTGACTAAAGGTGCTCCAGTGGCGATCACTGATATGGCTGGCAAGGCTGGCGGAACGAAGTCGCGCCGTGAGCCTAAATATCGGCGACCCAACTTCGCTAGCGCGCTTGACTCGCGTATCGGGACACCTTCTCGCTATGTGTGGAAAGATGTTGAGTCAATGGCTGCAGATGCTGAACGAGCACTTCAGCCGATCATCCAGCAGTTCATGCTTGACGCACAGAAGGAGTTTTAGTAGTGGCTATTAATCTCCCAATCATTTCAGAGTGGAATCCTGCCGGCATTGACAAGGCCATCGCTGACTTCAAGAAACTAGAAACCACAGGACAAAAGGCATCCTTCGCTATCAAGAAGGCTGCGGTTCCAGCAGGACTCGCTCTTGCAGCTGTCGGCGCTGTCGCTTTTGATGCTGTGAAAGCGTTCGCCGAAGATGACGCTGCAGCCCAAAAACTTGCCACCACTCTCACCAATGTCACCGGAGCATCAGACGCTCAAGTCAAATCTGTTGAAGACTTCATCTCCAAAACTTCAATGGCTGCAGCTGTCGCCGACGACGAACTCCGCCCAGCTCTCGACTCGCTAGTTCGAGGCACAGGAGACATCACAAAAGCTCAAGACCTGATGGCACTCGCACTAGATGTTTCTGCCGGTACAGGTAAAGATCTTGGTGCTGTCTCCGACGCATTATCAAAGGCTTTCAACGGCAACTTTAAATCGTTGAAGGCACTCGATCCAGCACTGGCAACACTCATCGAAGACGGTGCATCAGTTGACGAAGTATTTGCAGCTATGGGCGAGACTTTCAGTGGTCAAGCATCCACTGCAGCGAACACGACTCAAGGCAAGATGAAGAATCTCGGCATCCAGATGGGCGAACTCAAAGAGTCCATCGGTGCAGCTGTCGCACCACTCGCCGAGAAACTGATCCCACAGCTACTTAAGTTCACCACGTGGGCATCCAATAACAAAGGACTCATCGTCGCTATCGGTGCAACCATAGGAGTATTAGCTGCAGCCATCATCGCATTGAACGCTGGACTCGCCATCTACAACACGATTCAAGCAGTCACTCTTGCGATTAACACAGCACTCACCACCTCATTCTCCGCTCTATGGGTCGCCACAGGTGCAGTCGTCATCATCGCAATCATCGCAGCACTCGTCGCACTCCAAGTCAAGTTCAACATCTTTGGAAAAGCCATAGACGGGATCAAGGCAGGCTTCCTCGTTTGGTGGGACACCGTGAAGTTTGTCTTTGGAGCGATCAAGTCAGGCTTCGGAGAACTCAAAGATCTCGGAGTCAAAATCTTTGACGGTATCGGCGGAGCGTTCAAAGGCGTAATCAACGCAGTCATCGCAGGTCTAGAAGGCGGACTCAATTTCGCCATCAAAGGCCTAAACATCATCCTCGACGGTATAGATAAAGCTGCAGGCCCTTGGGTTAACTTCGGCGAAATCCCGAATGTCAAACTCCCTCGACTAGCCGAGGGCGGAATCACGACAGGGCCCACTATTGCAATGATTGGCGAAAAAGGGCCTGAGGCCATCATCCCTCTTGACCGACTTGGCAATATGGGACAAGGGAACACGATCAATATCACAGTCACTTCGGCAGATCCAAACGCTGTCGTCGCAGCTCTCCAACGCTATGTCCGGATGAGTGGCCCAGTGCCAGTGACCACAAGGCCACTATGAGCAATCAGAACCTCTGGAAGGTCACAGTGGACGGATACAACCTTGACGGGTTCGTCTATTCGCTGTCATTCTTTAACGGGAAGAAGAGATGGCTTGAGAACTATTCGCCTCAAACGCTGTCGCTTACTATTGACAACTCGACAAACTTGGCAGGGGCTTTTCTGCCCGGATCAGAGATCAAGGTATACAGGGACGGAGTTGGCACAAACAACAACGCTCGAAGCTTCTTCTACACTCAAAGCGTTTCTTACGATGATGGCTTCCAGTACGCGTCAGGTGGAGCGACAGCGACGATCACAGCGATAGATCTGTTCGGAGTGTTGTCGCGTGAACAACTTGTAGAAGAGGATCTGGGCGACCTCAACACGCTAGAGCAACTGTCCCCATACACGGCACTCATCAGCTTCACAAACGACGGGAACAGTGCAGCATACGGGACTCTCAACTACACCGGAACGATCGGTGCTCGACTCGCCCAAAACATGCAGACCGAACACGGCCTCATGATCAACTACGGCGACACGATCAAACTCTTGGCAAGATCACAAGTCGGCGATAATGTCTCAACACTCTCATTCGGTGGTACAGCATCGGCGACCGTCCTTCCCATGAACGCAGTGTTCAGGTCTGCCCTCGGCGATTCATTCAACAATGTCGTCACAGTAGATTCCCCACCCGGCTCATCCACAGCGACAAACGCCTCATCAGTCACGCTATACGGCACATGGGCAACCACAACGACACAAGTTGACGGAACGCTGACACAAATCCAAGGATGCGCCGAATATTTGGCCGCTCTCATGAGCAACCCCCTAAGTGACAATCAGGTCTACTTTGAGATTCATGTCATGGACTACGCAGTCAATGCTTCAACTTTGACACTGTTTAACCAGTACAACGACTTCATCAGTCAAAACATAGATGTCGTCTACCGCATCCCCGGCACTGGCTCAAATACGACATATGAATGCGTCATTGAAGGCCTACAGATCAACTCAGACCCTGAGAAAACCGAGTATGTGTTCTTCTTGACTCCTGCAGCTCTGTACCGTTCATTCATCCTTGACGATGCGATCTTCGGTACTCTTGACAACAACAGACTCAGCTACGGCGTAGCAGGGTTCTAAGGAGAAACATGCCTACACAATTAGGAGACTACACAGCCGGCCAAATATTGACCGCTGCCGACCTTAATGCCATTGCAACATGGACGACCTTTACACCGTCATTCACTGGAGTCACTCTTGGCACTGGATCATCAAACACTGGACAATACTGTCGAGTCAATAACATCCTCTTTATTAGAACCAAAACCGTTTTGGGTACTGGCGGATCGTTCACTAATCCGTCTCTGACTGTCCCTGATTCAGGAGTAATGACAGGTACGCCGACAATGCTGTGGGTTCCGTCAATGCATGGAGTAATGATTGACTCTGGCGTAAACAGTTACGCAATAGCGGTGATCCACAACTCAACAACTGCTCTCGGATGCTACGCACAAACTGCTTCTGGCACTTTTGTGACTTGGACTTCAGCAGTATCTTCAACCGTCCCATTCACAAGCGGAGTCAACGATTATCTCGAACTCTCTGGATATGTACAGGTGAACTAATGATCTCAGCAACATGCAAAAATACTGACTGCATAGAGTCAGACATCCTCTACAACTGTGAAGGATTCGCTGACCCGATTAAGTGCGGAACTTGTAACCAAGACTGCGAACTGACCGATCCCCGACCTGATCCCGAGCGACCAGCATGAAAACTCTTGCCGTGATTGCAGCTCTTGCCGTCGTCCTAATGTTTGTCGTCACAGGATGTAGCGACCGCGCTCGAAACAACTGCGAAAGCCAACCCACAGCGACAAGGTGCGAACAATGAAGAAATACACAAACTCAGAGATCAAAGCCAGACTCATCCTGATCGTCGGCATCACACTCTCGGCGACCTTCGTCATCTCCACAGCCTCACTCCTCTACGGCCTGCTGTTTGTTATTCAACCTTTGGAAGTCAGCCCTAATGATGAAAGTGCATGGTCGCTACTATCCCCGATGATGCTCTTCCTCACCGGAGCCCTATCAGGAATCCTCGCCAGCAACGGCCTCAAAGACAAAGGGGACAAAGATGAGTCCTAGACCGTACACAGGGAACAAAGACGGGAACCATCCGACACCACGTGCCGGCACAAAGCGTTTCGTCGAGTTCTGCGAGTACCTGTTCGGCGTGAAGAACATTGGCATCTATGCGAACCGTCCGATGCGTTCAGGATCATCGCTGTCCGTTCATGCGACATGGCGCGCTACAGACCTCAAAGGGACTAAGCCTCAACGGAAGGCCCTTGTGGAGTTTCTCTTTGAGCATCGTGACGATCTGAACATTGAAGAGATCCATGCTTACGATGGCACTGGATGCCCTTTGTCAGGTCTCACAAAGTGGGGAGCAGGCTACCGATGCGATCGTGACGCTTGGAAAGCTTGGACTGCCACACGCAACGGCGGAACACCCGGAGCCGACTGGACTCATGTTGAGATCTCGCCATTGATGGCAGATAATGCGAAGCTCGTAGAGGAAGCGTTCGCTCGAATCTTCGCCGGATGACTTGACATCGCGTCGCTCATTCGGTCAACTGATTGAGCCAAGAGAGCACAGCACAAGCTGAGCCCCGACACTGGAGGCACATAATGCACCCGTTCAAGTTCCTAGCCCTTGTGGCGTTCGCATATTTCAGTCTGGTCGTGGTCTTCGGATCATCGTCAGACTCACCGCCAGAGACCACGATCAAAGTGTCTCAGACCGTTCGGATCGTCCCGTTGACCGATGAGCAGATCGCAGACCAAGAAGCCCTCATCGCTCAGATGATCGCAGAAGAGAACGCAACTATCTACGATGAGCCCGTAGAGACCTCTACAACGTTCCCACAGCTCGCCCAGATAGATCCTGACACCAAGTGTCAGGAATGGCTACCGCTCGCCGTAGAGATGGGATGGCCCAACAGGACAGAAGTGTTGCAGACCCTCGGTCGCGTCATGTGGAAGGAATCGCGCTGTCAGTCAATTTCAGCCGATTCAGAAGTGTTTAATGGATCAGATCACGGTCTGACACAGATCAACCAGATTCACGAGGAATGGCTCTCGGAGATGGGATGGACGCTTGATGACATGGCAATCCCATCATCAAACCTTCGCTTCGCGTTCTTACTGTGGAATAGTCGAGAAGAAGCTGGGAAGTGTGGATGGCAACCTTGGAGCATCTCATGCTGAACAGCTTGAGTTGGCAAGAAGAAGCAGCTTGTCGTGATCTGCCTGTTGACTGGTTCTTCCCCGAGGCTGGTGCTGAAGCATGGAAACACCTTCGGAGAGCTGTCGCAGTTTGTGAGTCTTGTCCCGTGATAGATGACTGTCTCAAGTATGCACTGTCATTTGGCTATCGAGCCCTTCCGGGCATCTGGGGAGGAACATCGGAGAATCAGCGTCACAGCATGCTCATCTCTGACACACCCTTGCAGTAGTGTCGGATTATCCCACTAGGAAGGATTATCCAATGAACGACCCCGACGGAATGGTTCAGACGATCAGAGAGCAGGAAAAGCACATCGCCGATCTTGAGCTCCGACTGAAGATCAGAGACACACGCATCCGCTTCTGGCAAGGAATCGCAAGCGATCTCTACGACGAGCTCATCAGTTTCTACAAGCCTGCAAACGATCCGTTCGGATCAATGACATCCACGATCAACCGATTTGAGGAGGCTGAACGCTATGGATCTGAGTAACTATGTTGATGTCCCGACACGCTTCGCAGCTTTACTAGAGAAATGGCCTGAGCTTCGTATTAAGGAGCATCGCCCAGAGATCGTCACGATCGGCGACAAGACGTTCATCAGTGTCACGATGCAAGCATGGCGTACACCTGACGATCCAGTCCCATGTCAAGCGACCTGCTTTGAGCCGTACCCCGGCAAGACCTCCTTCACTCGAGACAGCGAGCAGATGAACGCGTCTACCTCATGTCTCGGACGCTTGGCAGGGCTCATGATGTCCTTCCCGAAGATGGCCTCGCTGGAGGAAGTGATTAACCGGCAGAAGGAACAGCAGAGTCCGAAGCCTGTGAAGCCTTGGGAAGCATCCGAAGGACAGCGACGACTACTCAGGGCTCTCGGCTATGCCGGCGAGGTTCCGTCTGGTCGTCTTGCGTTTGAGTCGCTGGTCGCTGATCTGAAGTCTAAGAAGATGACCGAGGGAGAAGCGTTCTGATGATTCGAGTCCAGATCACGGAGATGCTGATCTCTGACGCTGAGCTTTTGATGGACGACCATCAGTCATTCGGTGAGCGAGCAGATCATTACTCGGACGAGCAGTTGGTGATGGGCGCTCTTGGTGAAGCTGCACTTATTGACTACTGCTGGAATAACGATCTCCTTGCGTTTAAGAATGAGGGACGATCATCTGATGTCAGGCTTTACTCAGGTCAGACGATTGAGGTCAAAACTCAGAAGGTGTCAACTGCCCCAGAGATGCATTATCGCGTCAGTGTCGCATCGCGTACCGAAAACACTGAGAGATCAGACTTCTACTTCTTCACCCATTTACAGTATGTCGCCGGCAGACCTGAAGCCGTTTACCTTCTTGGCGGATGCTCATGGGACAAGTTCTGGAGGCTCTCCGAGAAGCATCTACAAGGCTCCCCAATGATGCGACACTATGCCGACGGTAATGAGGTCGCGAACGGCAGGTATTGGACGCTTGACACAAACCTTCTGCCGATCTCACAGCTCGCGCCACCAAGCGCCACCCTCAAACATTTCAAGTCCCTACAAGAGAAAGAATCAACCCAATGAACCCCGACAATGTATTCACAGAATGGATGCAACCCATCCGACCCTTAAGAGTCCTATTCCAATCAGGGGACTCGGATAATCCGAATCGGCACTACATCCACATCTTTGCACTCCGAACTGGAGGCCTTGAATGCGAGTATCTAAGCATTGACGGGATCTTCATCCAAGCGCGCTCAAAAAGTGTCATGTTCGCTGAGACTTTGATTGACGGTAACTGGTTAAGGCTCGGAGCATGATTCAGTATCAAGTCATCTGCATGCATCGAGTCGGCAACCCTCGCAAACTGACCGAAAGCCAAGCCTCAGAGCTGCACACCAACCCTCACGTCGTGATGACGCTCCTGAACCAAGATCAGCATCTTGACCGCTATGTCAAGGTCATCGTGGACGGTACTGTCGCCGGCTATCAGACCTACCGCCAAGGTAAGCGCGTCACAATAGAAGACATCGTATGAGCATCTATCGAGCGCCCAGACCAGAGTCAAACTGGACTCAGATCCGTAACGAGATCATTGAGGACTCGCGTCTGACCTTTAAGGCCACAGCAGTCCTCATCTTCGTCCTGTCCAAGCCCGACAACTGGAGAACATCCACACGACACCTCGCCAGTGTTAAACGCGAAGGGATAGATGCCATCAGGACAGCCATGACAGAGCTCGAGTCCGCCGGCTACATCAAGCGCCGAAGATACCAAGATGAAGGCGGTAAGTGGCAGTATGACACACTTGTCTTCGACACTCCACAGCGTGTGAATAACACTGTGCAAAACACATCACCGCAGGTCGCACCTCGTGGGGATAATCCCTACGGGGATAAACCCGATGTATATCAAGAACTAAAGAACAAAGACTATGAGATAGTCCCTATGCTCTCTCAAAGAGCAGATCACTCAGCCTGTGGACAATGCAGAGACACAGGCTGGCGCGTCATCAAAGGCTTAGACCTAGAGAAGTGCGGATGCCTCATCGGCATGGAGCTTCATGGCAGGTAACCCGATCTACGGAACGAAACGCTGGAAGGAAGTGCGCCGGCTTGTGCTTGAGGAGGATGGTGACTGCCATTGGTGCAGGCTTAAGGGCAAACGCACCAAGGCCACAC